>ERZ1035037.106-NODE-106-length-34659-cov-37.957317_pt1 | contig 34659 bp, 43 predicted proteins | sample MGYA00520618_ERZ1035037 | MGnify/ENA primary metagenome ERZ1035037 (study PRJEB33766, sample SAMN09781741) | gut metagenome | biome: gut microbiome | host: Homo sapiens | place: Madagascar | study: EMG produced TPA metagenomics assembly of the PRJNA485056 data...
GTAACCCCCGTATCTCCTACCCCCTATAATCCCCCTTCCCAAGAAGAGAAAGAAAGAGTTTTGCGCGCCAAGCGCTTCACGCCACCCACGTTGGCAGAGGTTCAGTCCTATGTGGCTGAACGCCATTCAGCGGTAGACCCCCAGGAGTTCATTGACTTCTACACGTCTAAGGGCTGGATGGTCGGCAAGACCCCTATGAAAGACTGGAAAGCGGCTTGCCGAAATGCCGAGAAGTGGGATCGATGGAGAGGGATCACACCAAGAGAGGAGGACCGTTATGGACGGTATACAGGATATTCTGGGCAAAATCAAAGCACGCCAAGACGCATTCCGGGAGAACTCGTCCTTGAGTGAGTGCCCAAACTGCGAAGACCGGGGCTATACCATCCGCAGGAGAGAGGATGGGAGCCTGGACTATCGGGAGTGCGCATGCTCCATACGCAAGCGCAGCATGGAGCGCATTGAACGCAGCGGGCTGAAATCCCTGCTGGAGCGCTGCACCATGGAAAGCTACCAGACGCCGGAGGCATGGCAGAGGCAGGCAAAGGAATCCGCTCTGCGCTATTTGGAGGACTGGCGCGGGAAGTGGTTTTATTTCGGCGGATCGCCGGGGAGCGGCAAGACCCATCTTTGCACGGCCATGTGCGGCAAGCTGCTGGACGCGGGACTGCCGGTGCGGTATGTCCAGTGGCGCAGTGACATACCTGCCATTAAAGCCAAGGCCAATGATGCAGAGGCATACAAGGCGGCGCTGGATCCGCTGAAATCCGTGAGAGTACTGTACATCGATGATTTTCTCAAGGGCGCGGCTACAGAGGCGGACCGCAACATCGCCTTTGATCTCCTGAATGCGCGGTATATCAAGCCGGACTGCGTGACGATCCTGTCCTCGGAGCGGTCCATCGGCGATGTGATCGACTGGGATGAGGCCGTGGGATCACGGATCGCGGAGCGGGCCGCAGGAAACATCATCGCAGTGTCCGGGCGGAAGAACTGGAGGATGAAATGAAATTTACCATACCCGGAAAACCGGTGGGGAAAAAGAACAGCATGCGGATTATCCTGCGGGGTGGACATCCTGCTTTGACCCAGAGCGACGATTACAAGGCGTATGAGGAGTTGGCGGGGCTCTACATCCCCAACAAGTGGGATTGTCTGCAGGGGCCGGTGAACGTAAAATGTTTATACTACGTGCCGGATCTGCGGCGCCGGGATCTGGCCAACCTGCAGCAGGCAACGCTGGACATCCTGGTCAAGTACGGTGTGCTCCGGGATGATTGCTGGACCGTGGTGCAGAGCATGGACGGGAGCCGGGTCTATTTAGACAAGGACAAGCCCCGGGCGGAGATCGAGATCACGGAGGTGGCGGAAGAAGGTGCGTGAGACGAAGAGCAGAGCGAAGACCATCTCCTGCGCCTGGTGCCGCCTGCCGCGGCTGTACTGCGGGATGTGCCGGCAGCGGCCAAAAGTGGAGCCGGAGGGACCGAAGCCACCGGATGCCTGGCCCAGAGAAAAAGGCTGGATCCGGAAGAAGTACGGAGTGTGACGAATGTATTACGCCCAGCCATACAGCTGCCCGTTTTTCCGATGGGACGAAAAAAAGAAGATCCATTGCGAAGCGGGCTGCGCTGTGTTCCCCAGCGTGGGAGCGTTAAAGGAATATTCCGGGGCATACTGTGCCAATGTCCCGGGGTGGCGGAAGTGTACACTGGCGGCACACTTGGAAAGTCTGTATGAAAGAGGGGAGTAAAGGCATGGACAAGGAACTGGGGCGCTACCAGAAGAAGGTGGCGGACCAGCAGAAGCTGATCAAGCAGCTGCAGGTGGAAAATCAGGAACTGGTGGATGAAATAGAGACAACGAAGCTGTCAATGGACTGCATTCTGGCTGCCGTGGCGACGCAGCATGGGAAAGAAGAGACGGAGGACGGAGAATGTCTGGGCTGGAGCCTGCGGATCCGGGTGCTGGACATGCTTGGCATGTTTAAGACGTACCAGGTGCAGGCCCGGAAGGACGGAGAGGACATCGTGATCGGCGTATGCAGGCGAGAGACGATGTGATCAGAGAGTACCGGGCGGGACACTCCGCCAGAGAGACGGCGGAGCACTTTGGGATCGCGGCAGACACGGTGCGCAAGGCATGCATGCGGTGGGATGGGAAGCTGATCTGCCCCTATTCCCCCAGCTGTTTTAACTGCCCGCTGGACGACTGCAAACTCAAAGGCTCGATCTTTGCCAACCGACTGCCAACGGATGAGGAGTACATGACATGGGAGTAAACTCATATTTGCAGCAAATAGAGCGGGCAAAGCAGGACGCGCTGATCAAAATGCAGCATATCATGCGGCAGTACATGATGGACACACTGGATATCACGCTGCATGAGGATTTTGGCTTTGGTTACGAGAAGATCAAGGCGGTTAATGACAAATGGGGAGAGACCTATGCGGCATACTTCGGGGCGCTGACCGTAGACCAGGAGGCGGATGTGTGCCAGGAGAAGCTGGACCGCGCCCTGCAGGATATCATCAAGGGGAAGGGGCCGTTCTATTCCTTCCGTGAGCGCTACCCGGAGGTGCGGCAGCTGGGATATGCAAGGAGGCGCAAATGACCACAGACCAAAACCAGATCACCACGGCGCAGCTGTGCGAGGAGTGCGCGGCGCGGCTTGCCCCAAAAAACGTGATGCGCAAGATGCGGGACAGCTGGGGCAAATGCGAGATGTGCGGGAGCAGGGTCAAAACGGGAATTTGGAAATACACAGAGAATTGGAACAGCAGGAGGGGACGGGCCTAAGGGCCCGGGCTCCTTTTTTTATAAAAAAATATCATGATCTCTGGGTGAGACCGGCGGGGGCGATACATTAAAATATAGACAAAGGTGGTGAGAGAGTGAACCGGAGCAAGTATGAGAGTCACATTGCCCCGAATCTGGAGAAAATCGAGCAATGGGCGAAAAAGGGAGCGACATCAAAGGACATAGCCAAGAAGCTGCATATCGGCTATACCACGATGCGCAACTATATTCTGGCAGCAGAGGGCGGCGATGAGCGCTACAAGGGTTTGATGGACGCTTTCGCGAGAGGCTGCCAGGTGAGCGACGACGAGATCGAGACGGCGCTGTTTAATCGGGCCCGGGGGATGGAGTATACAGAGAGAACCGTGGAGCGCGTGCTCAACAAGCGGACCATGGAATATGAAGAGGTCTGCACCAAGCAGGTGACCCGGTATTACCCACCGGACCCCACCAGCTGTATGTTCTGGCTGACCAACAGGCGGCCGGACCGCTGGCAGTACCGGCGGAAGGAGCAGGAGGCAGAGACATCCGAGGGGACCGGCGTGGTGGTGATCCCGCCGGTGATGGATAATCCCGGACCTCCGGAGGTGCAGTCATGAGCAGTAGTACGATCTGGCAGCCGCAGCCGCGGCAGGCGGCCTTGATGGCGCGGTTTGAGGATGAGGCGCTTTACGGCGGAGCGGCGGGCGGTGGAAAAAGTGACTGCGCACTGGCGGAAGCGCTGCGGCAGGTGGATATCCCCCACTACCGGGGCTTGATCCTGCGGAAGACCTATCCGCAGCTGACGGAGTTGATGGACCGCAGCACGGAGATCTATCACAGGGCGTTCCCGGGGGCGAAATTCAACGAGAGCAAGCATGTGTGGGTGTTCCCCTCCGGGGCAAAAATCTACTTTGGGTCTATGCAGTACACCAAGGACCGTGTCAACTACCAGGGCAAACGGTATGATTTTATCGATTTTGATGAGTTGACGCAGTTCCTTTGGGAGGAGTACAGCTATCTTTTCTCCCGGAATCGCCCCAACGGGCCGGGGACACGCTGCTACATCCGTGCGCAGGCCAACCCCGGCGGCGTGGGGCACGGCTGGGTGAAGGAGCGGTTCATCACGGCCGCCAAGCCTATGCAGACCATCTGGGAGCCGGTGACCATCCGCCACCCGGACGGCAGGGAGGAGACCCGGTGGAAGAGCCGGATCTTTGTGCCCAGTTCTGTTTTTGACAATCCGATCTTGCTCAAAAACAATCCGGAGTATCTGACCAGTCTGGCTTCCATGCCGGAGGCGGAGCGCAAGGCGCTGCTGTACGGCGATTGGGACACCTTTAGTGGCCAGGTGTTTACCGAGTGGCGGAATGACAGCGACCACTACCAGGACCGGATCAACACCCATGTGATCGATCCGTTTCTGATCCCCAAGGACTGGGCCATCTGGTGCGGCATGGACTGGGGCTATGCCAGGCCGTTTTCCATCGGCTGGTATGCCGTGGATCAAGAACGGCGGATGTATAGGATCCGTGAGTACTACGGCTGCACAGGCACACCCAACACCGGCGTCAAGATGGAGCCAAGCGAGGTGGCCCGGCAGATCCGGCGCATCGAGGCGGAGGACCAGAACCTGAAGGACCGGACGATCCATCGGGTGGGAGACCCGGCCATCTGGGGGACGCAGGGCACGGAGAGCATCGGCGCTCTGATGGAGCGGGAGCGGGTGTATTTTGAGCGGGGGGACAATGCCCGCATTGACGGCAAGATGCAGATGCATCACCGGCTGGCCTTTGATGAGCGGGGCGTGCCCATGCTATACATATTTAACACCTGCAAGCACTTTATTCGTACCGTCCCCAACCTGGTCTACAGCGAGCGGGACGTGGAGGACGTGGACACGGATGGAGAGGATCACATCTACGATGAGGCACGTTATGTGTGCATGAAAAATCCCATTGCGCCGAGGCAGAACAAGCCCCCTGCCCTGGTGGTATATGATCCGCTGGATCTTAACGAGGGGCAGACCTATGATCGCTATGACTGGTATAGGAGGTATTGAGCGTGGCAATTTTTAACAGGCCGGTATCCACCGGCATTCCCGGCGCGCAGGAGCCGGAGGGCATGGCCCCGGAGATGCAGGCCATGCTGCTGACCCAGCCCAAGGAGCAGCAGCGGATCGGCAAGGAGGAGGTGGCCCAAGCCATTGACATCCTGACCCGATATAAACAGGGCAAAGCCAACCTGGAGGAGCGGGTGGTGCAGGATGAACTGTGGTGGGAACTGCGGCACTGGGAGGCGATACGGCGGGGGAAAAAGGCAGCACAGGAGATGGGGCCGGAGCCGTCCTCTGCCTGGCTGTTTAACGCCATCTTAAACAAGCACGCCGACGCCATGGACAACTACCCGGAGCCGGTGGTGCTGCCCAGGGAGCGCAGCGATGAGGAGAGCGCCAAGGTATTGTCCTCGGTGCTGCCTGTGATCCTGGAGTATAACGACTATGAGCAGACCTACTCCGACAACTGGTGGGAAAAGTTAAAGCACGGCACGGCGGCCTATGGGGTGTTCTGGAACTCCGCCAAGGAAAACGGGCTGGGGGACGTGGACATCCGGGAGATCGACCTGCTGAAGCTTTTCTGGGAGCCGGGGATCACGGACATCCAGCAGAGCCGGAACCTGTTTATCGTGGAACTGGTGGATGAGGATCTGCTGGAGGAGCAGTACCCGGAGCACAAGGGCAAACTCAAGGGCGGGGCTGTGGACGTCAAGCAGTACATCTATGATGACACGGTGGACACCAGCAACAAGGCCGTGGTGGTGGATTGGTATTACAAGGTGCAGGCCCCCAATGGGCGGACGGTGCTGCAGTATGCAAAATTTGTAGGCGACACGCTGCTGTTTGCCTCCGAGAACGAGCCGGAGTACCGGGATCGGGGCTGGTATGACCATGGGCTGTACCCGGTGGTGCTGGACGTGCTGTTCCCGGAAAAGGGGACGCCGGTGGGCTTTGGCTATGTTGCCATCTGCAAGGATCCGCAGTTGTATATTGACAAACTCAGCGCCAACATCATGGAAAACTCCATGATGACCACGAAAAAGCGGTTTTTTGTATCGGAATCCACGGGGATCAACGAGGAGGAGTTCCTGGATTGGAGCAAGCCTCTGGTTCATGTCCAGGGGGAACTGGACGACCGGCGCATCAAGGAGATCGTGTGCAATCCGCTGAACAACATCTATCTCTCCGTGGCGCAGATGAAGATCGAGGAGATGAAGGACACGGCGGCCAACCGGGACGTGAACTCCGGCGGCAGCGGCTCCGGCATTACCGCGGCGGCGGCCATCGCGGCGCTGCAGGAGGCGGGCAACAAGGCCAGCCGGGACATGATCGCCGCCAGCTACCGAACCCATGTCAAAATCAACTCCATGTGCATTGAACTGATCCGGCAGTTTTACGACGAGACCCGGAGCTTCCGCATTACCGGGGATATGCCGGGCAGCTATCAGTTTATCGATATGAGCAATGCCGGGATCAAGGAGCAGCCCATGGGCATGAGCAGCGACGGCGTGCCGCTGTTCCGCAAGCCCATCTTCGATCTCAAGATCAAGGCCCAGAAGAAAAACCCCTTCTCCCGGGCGGAGCAGAACGAGCGGGCCAAGGAACTGTATGCCGCGGGCTTTTTCAATCCGGAGCGGGCACAGGAGGCCATGGGTGCGCTGGAAATGATGGAGTTTGAGGGCATTGATAAGGTCAAAGAGCGGGTGCAGCAGGGGCAGACACTCTTAAATATCTGCCAGCAGCTGAGCCAGCAGCTGGACCAGATGGCATTGATCGTGCAGTCACTGACCGGGCGGGACATGGGCATCGGGCAGCCTGCGGCAGCGTCTTCCGGGCAGACGGCCAGTGTTCCGGCGGGCAGTGAGAAAACCATGGGCGAGAGCATGATGCAGGCCCAGACGCCCATGACGGACTACGGGACGCGGCTGGCCAAGCGCAGCACACCCAACATGGACAGCGGCAGTTCCGCGGCGACGCCGAAATGACCAGAGTACATATCACATATGACCCGGACCGCTTCACGGTGACGGCCAAGGGACACGCCACCGGCAGCCCGGAGGTGTGCGCGGCGGTCAGCGGGCTTATCTACGCACTGGCAGGATTTCTGCAAAACTTCGGCGCGAAGGCACGGCTGGAGGCGGGAGACGCGGAGGTGGAGTGCCTGAGCAGCTATGAGACGGATCTGGCGCTGGAGATGGCTTATGTGGGCTTTCGGCAGATCGCGCAGCAGTATCCGGACTACCTCCGGGTGGAGACGGATGTGAAAGAAAAAAATTTTTAAAAAATTTTTTCGGTTCTGGGTGAGAACCCAGAGGGGCGATTGGTACAATGATAATGACCTCCCGGGGCGGCGGGCGCGGCAGGTTATGAGACTGCCGCTGCCTGCCAGACCGACGGTCCGACGCACGGGGGCGAAACACCCGCGGAAAAGGAGGAAACTCTATGCATTACATTTTTTTGCCGGTGGATCTGACTTTGTTTGATGGCGCTGCAGCGACCGGAGACGGAGCAGGGACCGGCGCAACGGGCGAGACACAGGCGAGCTCCGACAGCACCCGGCGGAGCGCATCGGGCGAGACACAGCGCGTGCTCTACGGCAAGCAGCCAAAAGCCGAGAGCGACCCTTCCGACGCCGGGGAGGAAACGAAAGCGGATGTGATCACCACATCCAACACTCTGGAGGAGCGGCGCAAGGCATACCGTGATCTGGTCAACAGCGACGAGTACAAGGACCTGTATACCGAGGACACCCAGCGGATCATCAATGACCGCTTTAAGCAGGTCAAGACCCTGCAGGAATCGGTAGACAAGTCCAAGCCCATTATCGACATGATGCTGCAAAAGTACAAGATCGCAGACGGGGACATGGGAAAGCTTGCGCAGGCCGTGGAAAACGACGATACTTACTGGTCTGAGGACGCGGAAAAGGCCGGGATGAACGTGGAGCAGTACAAGAAGTACATGAAGCTCCAGCGGGACAACCAGCAGCTGCGGGAAGAACAGCAGAGCCGTCAGGCGCAGGAACAGCGGGAACGCCAGCTGCACCAATGGTGGGATGAGGGATTAAAGCTGAAAAGCGTATACCCCAGCTTCGACCTGCAGCAGGAAGTCAAGAACCCGGAGTTTTTGTCCATGCTCCGCGCCGGTGTGCCGGTGCAGCATGCCTATGAGGTGATGCATATGGACCAGATCAAAGCAGGCGTCGCCGCCATGCAGGCCAAGGCCACGGAAAAACAGGTGGTGGCCGGTATCCGGGCAAAGGGTACCAGACCGCAGGAAAACGGCACAGCCGCCCAGAGTGCTTTTACCGTAAAGGACGATGTCTCCAAACTGACGCGGAAAGACCGTGCGGAGATCGCCCGAAGAGTAGAGCGTGGGGAGCACGTAGTATTTTAAGGCTCCCCGGAAGGGAGAAAGAATCATGAAGTTTACAAGCGACATCTATTTACTGCCCGTGCGGCTGGATCTGTTTAACGGCAACACCAATATCACCACGGATTCCGGTCTGACGGACGAAATGAAAACCTACTACTCCGACTATCTGATCGATATGGCGGAGCCTATGCTGGTGCATGACCAGTTTGGTCAGAAGCACCCCATTCCCAAAAACGGCGGCAAGACCATCGAGTTCCGCAAGTACGATCCGCTGCCCAAGATGCTGGAGCCCTTGACGGAAGGCGTGACACCCAACGGGCAGAAGCTGTCCATGGGCGTCATCACCGCCACGGTGGAGCAGTACGGCGGATTCGTGGAACTGTCGGACGTGCTGCTGCTGACGGCCATTGACAACAACCTGGTACAGGCCACCAAGCTGCTGGGCAGCCAGGCGGGCCGTACGCTGGATACCATCACCCGCGAGGTCCTCAACGGCGGCACCAACGTGCAGTACGCCGAGGGCCAGGTGTCTCACCGCTACGATCTGTCCGGCGGCAACACCGACAGCACCAAGAACCACTATCTCACTGTGGACGCGGTACGCCGGGCGGTGCGCTTTTTGAAGGTCATGAATGCCCCCAAGATCAACGGCTACTATGCCGGTATCATTCATCCGGACGTGTCCTACGACCTGATGAGCGATCCCAAGTGGGTCAACGTCAAGACCTACTCCGATCCCGACGGCATCTATGAAGGCGAGATCGGCCGCATCGAGGGCGTCCGTTTCGTGGAGGCCACCGAGGCAAAGGTATTCCATGCGGAGGGCCTGAGCGCCGCTTCCCGCAATCTGACCGTAGCCAGCGTGTCCGGAAAGGCCATTACCGTGGACGAGACCTTGACCGCTGCCGACCAGGCGGCACTTAAGGGCCGGAAGATCCTGGTCAAGGGCATTGCGTATACCGTGGCCTCCGCCGGTGCCAACAGCGTGACGGTGGCGGAGACTATTTCCGGCTCGCCTGCGGACGGCGATATCGTCTATCCCGGCGAGGGCGGCGCCAATGGCCGCGACGTGTACAGCACCCTGATTCTGGGCGCAGACGCCTACGGTATTACCGAGGTGACCGGCGGCGGTCTGCAGCACATCGTCAAGCAGCTGGGCTCCGCCGGTACGGCAGATCCCCTGAACCAGCGGGCAACCGCAGGCTGGAAGGCCATGAAGGTGGCCGAGCGCCTGGTAGAGCCCTACATGGTGCGTGTGGAAAGCTGCTCTACGTTTAGCGAATAAGAGACGGGGCCATCGGCCCCTGATCAAAAAAGGAGGTTATTCTATGGCAGCCAAGAAAGAGACCGGAGAAAAGCTTGTACCTGTGCAGCTGTTTAAGGACGGCGGCAAATACAAGGATGATGTGTTTGTGGCCGTGAATGGCCGCAGCTATCAGATCCAGCGCGGCGAAATGGTGTATGTGCCGGAAAGCGTGGCGGAGGTGCTGAGCCAGAGCATGGCCCAGGACAACGCGACAGCCCGGATGATTGAGCGGGAAAGCTCGGATTTCGTCAAGCAGGCAAAGTCTCTGAGAATTTAATAAGCGACTGCGAGACACAAAAGCAGCTGCGACACAGCGCAGCGAGGTACGAGGGGACAGCAAACCTCTCTCCCCCGCTGCGCTGTTTTCTATCTCGGAAAGAAAGGAGCGGAGCATGGATCGCAGGATCGATGTAAAGATCACAGGAGAATATGTCCGCAAGGACAACAAAAACGCCGGAGTGCAGGGCGAGGGAAATGTGACGACGCTGCACATTGAATTAAGCGAGGATTGGAGCGGCTTCTCAAAGCGCCTGATCTGGCGGGACGCGACGGGGGAGAACCCGGTGGCGATCCTGCTGTACAAAAACGTAAGTGATCTGGGGGCGGAGCCGCTGATCTTCGAGACCCTGATCCCCAAGGAGCCGCTGGCCAAGGATGGCTGGTGCAGCTTTACGGTGGAGGGCTATCTGGAGGGGGAACCCAACAAGATCAGCAAATCCGTGACGGACCGGCTGCGGGTCTATCCCAGCGACACGGGGGACGGCGCCAATGCGCCGGAGGAGCCTACGCCAAGCCAGGCCCAGCAGCTGCAAGGCGAGATCGACAAGATCCTGCCGCAGGTGAAAGCGGAAATCAAAAAAGCGGTGGGCTCGGTCAGCTATGGGGACCTAAGCAACCTGCCGTCCATTAACGGCGTGACGCTGCAGGGGAACAAAACATCGGAGGATCTGCATATAGCGCCGGACAAGCACTATACACACAGGCAATCTTCAGCCAGTGCGGTCTGGCTCATCTCGCACGGCCTGAATAAATTCCCGGCGGTGACCGTGGTAGATAGTGCCGGGAGCATCGTTATCGGGAACATCCAGTATTTAACCGCTGATACACTGCAGGTAACGTTTTCTTCAGAATTCAGCGGCACAGCGTATTGCAATTAAGCAGAAAGGATGATGGTATGAATTATTTAGTCAATCTGAATCTCAACAAAAATGAGATACAAAACGCGGTGATCCAGCCTCTGGCCAGCGCTCCGGCCGGGGCAAAGGCGGGGCAGATCTATTACAACAGCGGCGATAAATTGATCTATCGCTATGACGGGACCGGCTGGGGCCCGGTGGGTGTGGTATACAGCCAGGGATCTTCCGCAGGCGCGGTGATCACAGGGCTTGACAGCGCAGGCAATGTTACCACTACCAACGTGACCGGGCTGACGCTGACGGGCTATACCCCCGTAACCGGCGGCTATATCTCCAACAACATGACGCTGGAGCAGGCACTGGCCGCGCTGGATACCGCCGTGAAAAACGCGGTGGCAGGCGGCGGCGAGGTCAACCAGAATGCCTGGTCCAATATCACCGTAAAAAAGCAGAGCACCGGGGAAACTGCAGTCACAGGAGCGGCGGCGGACACCACCATTGCGGCAGGAGCCAAGACGGATACCTTTGCCGTTGCTTCCGGGAACAAATGGGTTGGCGTGGGTTCCGACGGGAAACAGATCAACGTAGGCCACAGCCTGAGCGGCGTAACGGAGGGAACTTTTGGCTCCGGAACCAAAGTACCAGTTGTGACTGTAGACAAAGCGGGTCACGTTACCTCCGTCAGTGAGCAAGCAATCTCGGAGCCGGATGTACCGGAATACACCGTTGCCAAGCTTGAGACGGCGACGGCGGGCTATCTGGCTTCCTACCAGCTGCAGAAGGACGGGACCGGCGTAGGAGCGGTGATCAACGTCCCCAAGGACTACCTGGTCAAGTCGGCTTCCGTCAAGACCTCCGCCGGGGCCAGCGATCCGTCCGGCTTCCCCTCCGGCACCAAGTACATTGATTTTGTGGTCAACACCTATGACACATCTTCCGGAAGCGGTACGGAGAGCCACATTTACTTAAATGTTCAGGATCTGGTGGACGTGTACACTCCCGGCAACGGCATTGATATCAGTGACAGCAACGTGATCTCTGTGAAAGTGGTGGCGGGGAATGGTTTGAGTGTTGGCACAAACGGCATTGCTATGGCTGCCGCTTCTGAATCGGCCAACGGCGCCATGACCAGCGCCATGGTAAAGAAGCTGAATGGGATCGAGGACGGGGCGACAGTAAGCTATTTTATGTTTAACGGGAAAATGACAACGTCCCCAACGTTCTACGCCCCAACGACCTATGGATTGGTTGGGTATGAACTGGTGGGCAACGGTGCCACAACTGCTCCGCTATGGAAAAAGCCTCTTGTTTTATCGACCGTTTCAAGCAACCCGGCGCTCACGGCCAGTGGCGGAGTATTTACATGGAGCGTAAGTCCAGGTTCGGACTACGCTGTATTGATGGCGCAGGTGTATAAGGGCACCGAGCTTGTGCTGTGCGATATCAGCTGTAACAGGGTGAACAATGAAGTCGAAGTTTCCATTAACGATACAGAGGGTGTGGGAACATTGGCAGAGGGGACGTACACAGTCCATGTTCTCAGCGTTCGCAATTAAACAGGAGGAAGCGATATGCCGAAAAATTATGGAACATATTCCGACCCGTTAGACGTTCCACGGAAAAAGGATGTGGATGCGGTTGCCTCTGAAGTAGCTAACAAATATTCTGCAACAAACCCCCCGCCTTATCCAGTTAAAAGCGTTAATAATAAAACCGGAGCGGTTACTTTATCAGCAAGTGATGTTGGTGCTGTGAATATTTCCGGTGATGTTATGGAGGGAGGGTTATATGCTGCTACTAATGCAATGATAGCATATGAAGACCCACAGGTTAGAAATGAATGTTTTTTGGATGAGGGAACTTTTACAGGCCATGAAGATGCAGGAGATTGGGGAACTTTCTTTGAAAATAAATCTCAGCAGATTTGCTGGAAATATGAGTGAGGTGCGCCATGGCGGGAAAGACAATGATCGGCGGTGTGGCCTACGATATCAAGGCAGGGAAAACGATGATCGGCGGCGTGGCATATGATATCAAGGCAGGAAAAACTCTGGTGGATGGCGTGGCGTATGATATTAAACTCGGCGGGCTGGAACTGACCATTAGCGGAGCAAAAAAGGAGGGAGCGTATGGACATTATGTGGTTTTGAACAAAACAACACTGGCGGATGACGGAATATACCCACTTGTCGAAGGCGATAGTTTAAAAGTAAGAATCAGTGACATATCGTATGGCTCTAAAAGATTTGTAAATCAAATTTATTTAAATGAAACTTTGGTGGCAAGCGGTTACGGGTCTACGAATCCAGAATATACCATGACGGTGACCGGAGCCGTGAGCGTGGTGTTCGAAATATTAAAAAGTGGGTTTAACTCATGCATTAAAGCAACGATTACAACTTGACTAAGGAGGAGAGAGCATGGCACAAATCAAAGTAAATGGGACGCGGTATGAAGCGTCCCTGATGGGGAGCAACCCGGATCGGGGCTGGGATGGGCGGCACAGCGTGTCTGTCCGGCTGGCGCTGCCCTACAGCAGCGTGATCGCCCTGCTGCCGGGGAACGCTGTTTGGAGCCTGGTGCAGACAGAGGAGGACGGCACGGAAACGGAACGTGACATGAGCGAATTCTGCGTGTCCGGGGACGTCACCGACCACCGGGACGGCACCTGTTCCATTAAGATGGGGAAGCTAACGGAACTGGAGGAGACCCTGGCACTGCTATTGGGAGGTGAGGGCGAATGAGCGCAAAGGCGAGAGCATTGAAGACCCTGTACCGCCTGGGGCGGATCGGCAAGCCGGAACTGCGGCAGGCGGTGACGGCGGGGATCATCACGGCGGAGGAATATAAAAGCATCTGCGGGGAGGTGTACGAATGCCCAGCATAAATGAAGTGATCGAGCGGGCCAACCGTGTGCGGCCGGACGCCATTGACGACGCAACGAAAGCGGCATGGCTTTTGGATCTGAATGAGCAGCTTTATCGGGAGACAGTGCTGCGCCATGAGATCACGGAGGAAATCCCGGAGCAGCCGAAAGCCTACCCGGCGGACGGCGACATGCCGCTGCTGGTGGGTGCGCCCTGGGACGGGCTGTACGACCTGTATCTGTTCAGCCAGGCGGATTTCATCAACCGGGAAAGCGCCAACTACAACAACTCCGTGCAGGCGTACAACGCGGCGCTGGATGAGTGGCAGAAACAGTACCACCGGCAGCACATGCCCAGCGGGACCAATGCGCTGAAGAACGTATTCTGAAAGGAGGCGGCGGCATGAAATTACCTTATCTGCCGGAGACAAAAAGCAAGACCAAGCAGCAGACCGTCGCCTTTGCCGGGATCAACTACAGCCAGAACACCCGGGACGGCGAACTGGCGGAGTGCGAAAACCTTTCTTCCCGGAACTTTCCTTGCCTGAGCCAGCGGGCCGGGCGGAAGACGGTACAGACCTATACCAGCCCCACGGCGATGTTTGTCAAACGGCATGCGAGATATTACGGCAGCCAAATGCTGGATGTTGTTGTGGTAGTGGATGGGACAACATTATATGTTGATGGGAAAGCGGTTGGAACAGTTAAATCCGGAGAAAAACAATTTGCTTCAATAAATTCAAAAATCGTTATTTGGCCGGATCGCATTTGCTATGACATTCAGGGAAAAAAGCTGGAGGACCTGGATGCCGATCTTCTGCTGTACAATGTTACTTTCACTAAAGATGCTATGGTGTGGCCGGTAGAATCTTATATTGCCACCATATCGTCAAACGGCGGAGACACATATGTTGACGGGAACACATCCATCATGGTTTACAAATCTGCGACCGTGAATAAAGCCAGCGGTTCTTTAACCATGGGAGGAGGGACAACAAAAAAGGTCTCTGCTTTGACGATTGGGGATTACCTGCAATATGAGGGCACGGGAGATATTGACAAAACAAAAGTGTACCAGAAAGTTACCTCTGTTTTGGTAGAAGACGACGGGACGTACAGTTTTGAATACGACGAATACGAAGTAATCCATTATACCGCACCATCTGCAGGCATGTTTCACGAAGGGGACGCAGTCGAAATTCAAACTGATATACCCGGAAATTCCGGGACCTATGTTGTCCGAAAAGTCTTATACAGTTCACTCGAATTCGATCCAAATACTTTCCAGACAACGGGCGAAGATACCGGTCCATATGGAGTTGCGGTAAGCCGCAGCGTTCCAAGACTTGAATATATATGCGAAAGCAATAACCGGATATGGGGCGCGGTGGGGAATACCATCTATGCTTCCGCCCTGGGCGATCCCTTTAACTTCAACGTATTCGAGGGGCTGAGCACGGACAGCTTTGCCGTGGCAGTGGGCAGCGATGGAGAATTTACCGGATGCATCGGCTACGGCGGCGCAGTGCTGTTCTTCAAGGAAAACTGCGTACACAAGGTGCTGGGCAGCTATCCGGCGCAATATGAGGTCTACACCTATCAGATCCCCGGAGTGAAAAAGGGCAGCGAAAAAAGCCTAAAGATCATTAACGAGGTGCTGTATTACAAGGGTGTAAACGGCGTATACCGCTACACCGGCGGCACACCGGAACTGATTACGGATAATTTCGGTCTTAGGCGGTTTTCCGATGGCGTAGCGGGTACGGATGGGCAGAACTATTATCTATCCGTGCTGGACGAAAAAAACGCCTGGCAGCTGTATGTCTATGACACGCTGCGGGGCATCTGGCTGCGGGAGGACAGCACCCAGGCCATTGACTTTGCTCTGCTGGACGGCAACCTGGTGTATCTGGACGGCGGGAGCAAAAAGCTGATGAAGCTGGGGCAGGACGACACGGAAGAGGGCCGGGTGGCCTGGAGCGCGGAGTTCTGCAAGATGGATGAGACCACGCTGGGGCGGAAGGGCTACAGCAAGATCCTTCTGCGGGCAGATCTGGACGCCGGGGCATGGATCCGGGTGGAGATCAGCCAAGATGATGGATTGTTCCGACAGATCTATACCGGACACAACGAGAAGGCAAAGACATTGTTGCTGCCTATCCTGCCGGGCCGCTGCGACAACTTCCGCATTCGTCTGAGCGGAAAGGGCCGCTGCATGGTCAAGAGCATGGTGCGGGAGTTCTCTGTGGGCAGCGAGTATTAAGGAGGAAACGATGGCATTGAATCTGAACTGCTCCCCGCCGGAATTCAAGCGGGGAGACCTTGAGGGCACGGTGCGCAGCCTGTGCAGCTATACCAGGGTATTGCAGGAAAATCTGAACTTCCTGCTGACCCAGATCCAGAAATCTTTGGAAGAAAAGAAAGAGGTGTGAGCATGGCGAAAAAAGACGATTATTTCACCCAGGAAGACTTTGACCGGGCCAGCTACGGCGGCAGCGTATACGACCAGAACTATTTTACCAACGACGAACTGCGCCGTGCGGCGGAGGTGCGGGCAGCGGCGGAGGCGGGGACCACCAGCTGGGATGACGCACACCGCTATGTGGAGGACATCCGCAAGCAGTACGGCTATTCCGGCGACACCAACGGGGGAGCGTATCTCCCCTTTGGCGAGCGCAGCGGAAACGGCTTCAGCGGCCAGCAGGGCGGCGGCTTCAGCGGAAGCTTCAGCTATGATGCTGCCCCGGAATATGTGAGCCGCTATCAGGACCAGATCAACAGTTTGAGCCAGGAAATCTTAGGCAGAGCGCCCTTTTCCTACGACTACAACAACGATCCCAACTATCAGCAATATGCCGAGAGTTACACGAAAAACGGGCAGAGAGCCATGCAGGACACGCTGGGGCAGATGGCGGCACGGACCGGCGGGCTGGCCAGCAGCTATGCCGGCAGCGCGGCGCAGCAGAGCTATAACAACTACATGAGCGATCTGGCCGCCAAAATCCCGGAACTTTACCAGCTGGCCTACTCCATGTATCAGGATGAAGGCGACCGGAAGATGGACCAGCTTTCCATGCTGCAGGCGCTGGAAAACAACGACTATGCCCGATACAACGATCTGCTGAGCCAGTACAACAACGACCGGAACTTCCAGTACGGCGCATGGCGGGACAGCATCAGCGACAGCCGCTATGCCGATGAGACGGCATACGACCGCAATCTGAACAACGCCCAGCTGCTGGCGTCGGCAGGGGACTTCTCCGGCTATTCCCAGCTGGGCATGACGGAGGAGCAGCTGAACAATTTGCGCAATGCGTATGAGCAGTCTTTGTATGCGTCCAAGAGCAGTGGGAAGAGTTCTGGAGGAAAGAGTTCTTCCGGAACGACCGGAGAGGAAAAACCGAGGCTGACATCAACGCAGGCACGGCAGGCTTATTTGGAAGACGGAATCCGGACACCGGAAGTTATCAGCGCTTATAAATACTATTACGGAGATGCGGCTGCGGACGACGAAGATGAAGACGCTGCGAAGATTTCGAATGATTTGGAGCGCTGGTTCAGCAATATCGATAATAAGAGCCAAAGCTGGGATAGCGAAGTTCAAAGCGATGTTATTGGTGGACTTAACAATAGTGATTTGTCTGAATCCGCAAAGGTGATACTGCGGGGGTACGCACAGGCAAAAACATACTCGGATCTTTTGAGAATTCTGGATAATGCCGAAATTGCATACCGACAAGGAAAAATAAACGACAGTGACCTCGAAACAGTTCGTAGGATTGTAAAGTTGGCATCAGGCGGTAATGAATAAGGGGGGAGCTTATGTCCAGTGTAGAAGAACGCGTAGCGCAATTACGAAAAGAACTGCAAGGAAAAGTACAAGGCAGCACGTCTGATGACGGCGGGATAAAACAGCTTAGGGAAAAGCTTTCCCAAAATCCTAATGAGCCGATCCGCAGGACCTACACCCCGGCCAGCAATTATGTGGAACAGTCCACGTCATCTTCTGCGGTGCAGCGTTCCAGCGCTTATGATCCCAGCAATCTGCTGGACATGACGGACGATGAACTGTCCGTGCGGGAGGATGCGCTGCAGCAGCTGGTGAACAGCAACCGTTTCCGGAGCCAAGAACTAAACCGGGGCACAGACGCTGCGGCCCGGCAGGCGGAAGAAAACCTGAAAGCTTTGCAGGAGGCCCGGGGGCTGAAGCGTCTGGGCGCGTATTCCGATGAGGAACTGCGGGACATGAGCCTGGCGGACATTGACGAGACGGTGCGGCAGCTGAACGAGCAGCTGAAATACGCCAAGGACAACCAGATGGACGCCCAGGCGCTGGAATATCAGAGCCAGATCGACGTGCTGCAGGGGGCCAAAGGACAGCGTCTGCAGGGCAAGGCCCAAAGCTATGACGATTTCACGGCGGAGGAACTGCAGGAGCGGCTTGCCAATCTGGAGCGGCAGCAGAACGCCCTGTATCAGAAGAGCACCAGCACCGGGGACGGCAGGTATTATCAGGACGCCACCCGGATGGGCTATCAGAAGGAGGAACTGCAGCAGGCCAACTATCTGGCGAAGGTGCGGGAAACCGACGAGGACACCATGCAGATGGCGCTGGACGCCATCCGCAAGCAGATGGAACTGGCGGACCTGATGCAGCAGGAGGGGACCTACCGTGACGTGAACCCGTGGTTTGCGGTAAATTTCGGCACACCCAGCGAAGAGCAGGGCAGCGCCTATGAGAACATCAAGGCATTGTCGGCAGAGGCGGACGCCGCTTTGCAGGCGGCCAAGGCCAAGGCCCACAACACCGGGGCGGACTGGACCACGCTGGAGCACTACGCGGAAAGCCAGATCAACAAGGAACGCGCGGACGCCATGACGGAGAACGCCAAGAACACGGTGGAGGACGCGGACAGCATTGTTGGGGCCATGCTCCGGCACTCCGGCAGTCAGATCTTCGGCGGATTGGGCGCACTGGACATGACAGCGCAGGCCATCGGCAACGCGTTCCGGGGTTCGGAGAACTATCTGCCCATCGATCCAAACACCAATTACAACCGCTATTCCATTCTGGCGGACGCCTATCAGCAGGGCGGCGCGGAACTGGTGGAAAAGTATGCGGCGGCGGATCCGATCCTGGGCAAATTTTTGACGGGAAAAGACTACATTACCGGGGATCAGAGCCGGGCGCAGTATCTGTACAATGTAGGTGTGTCCAGCCTGGACAGCGCCGTGAATCTGGGGGTCGCTATGCTGCTGTCTGCCGGGATCAGCGGCTTTGTCCCCATGGATGCCCAGACCTTCAACACCACCTCCGCACGGTTGGTAAACGCCATTATGGGCAGCAGCGCCGCCACCTCCGCCATTCGGGAGAATTTGAAAAGCGGGGATATGACGGACGCCCAGGCGGTGACGCTGGGTATTATGAGCGGCGTTGCGGAAGCCATAACGGAAAGCTGGAGCATTGAAACGCTGCTTAACGGTGACACCACGGCCTTTGCCCGGCTGGTGAATCGCATTGTAAAAAATCCCGTGGGCAACAACCTGCTCAAGGGCTTTATTTCTGAGGGCAGCGAGGAAATTGCCAGCAACTGGCTCAACCGTTTGTTTGATTACATCGTGCGGCACGACAAGAGCGAGACCATGCAGGATTACAACGCCTATCTTTCCCAGGGGGACAGCAGCGGCGAGGCGTGGCGTAAGATCTTTGCGGGATGGCTGCAGGATGACGCCAGCGCAGGGCTGGCCGGATCGTTGGCGGGTCTGACCGGCGGCGCCAGCCATTATGCCCTGACGGGCACGGTGGATTCCGTGGACACCTATGTGACGGAGCGGGAAGCGGAGAAAGCCCGGCTGCAGGCGGAACAGAACGCTCGGCAGGAAGCGCAGAACGTGGAACAGACCGCACAGCAGAATACCGCGCAGAACGTGCAGCAGATGCAGAAAAAAACGGTAGAACAGCCGACCGCGCAGAACGTGCAGCAGAATACCGCAGAGCAGCAGAGGGCGGAAAACACGCAGCAGGAGCGCCCGGCGGCCCGGCAGATGTATGACAAGCGGCAGATGCAGAAATCGTCAGATACACTGGGCGACCACGGAAGCAAGGCGCTTATGACCGCTTATGACAGCGAAGCGTCCGCCAATGTCAGCGCAGGAGATTTTTACCGGGGCTTTCTGGAATATTATCAGACAGGGGTCAATGGTGAGCGCATGGAGAAGGTCAGCGGTGAGTTTGCGGACCGGCTGAATTCCGCGCAGAAGTACGCCGCCTATGTTTCCGGGCAGAACGACGCACAGCAGACTTTGGAGCGGGAGCAGCGGGCGAAAAACTTTGCGCAGGTGGCGGGAACCGACAAGGGACTGATCTATGACGATTATGTCAATGAAGTGCTTGCAAGCGGCAAAAAAGAGCGGCTGACCATGGACGATGTGAATACCCTGGCAAAGGATCTGGGGCTGCGGGTGCGATTTGTTGACAGCATTCGCGGCGGAGATGCCAACGCCACCATATCCGGTGCGGAGGTTTTGATCGAGAAAAACAACCCAAATCCGGTGATGTTTTTGGCGGGGCATGAATTCACCCACAGGCTGCAGGAACTGGCCCCGGAGGAATACCGGGCATTCCGGAAGATCGTGGCAGAGAGCCGTAACGACTACATCCAGGCGCGGATTGACAACTACGCGGCCCATGATATCCAGCTGGATTATCAGGCCGCACTGGATGAGGAGGCGGCGGACTACGGCGGACGTCTGCTGCTGGACGGAGAAGTGCTGGACGATTTCATCAACAAGCACCATACCGAACGGAACCTGCTGGAAAAGATGCTGGACGCGATCCGCGCCTTTATCGACAAGGTGACCGGCGCGGCAAAGAAGCAGGCCCAGACGGCGGAAGGAAAGCTGCTGAAGGCATTGGAAGCTGCCACAGAGCAGGCAAAGAAGCTGGAGCAAAACAAAAACGCCGCCACAACGGGCGGCGAGGTAAAATATTCCGCGAAAAGTATTGAAGAGCGGCGGAAAGAAACGCAGGCGGAAGTTACCGCGCAGTATCAGCAAAAGGTACATGATATCTTAAACGGTACATCGCAGGGGAATGATGCCCTTTTGGTTGGGTATACACCGGAAATTTATCATAATCTTGGAATGCCGGATCTTCCGTTCGTTGTGGGAAGCGGCCATGTTTATTCTATGGCAAAAACAGCAGCGGAGGCGGCGGCTGAAGGGCGAAGCGGTGCTAATTATCACGGGCTTGGTGAAAGTGTTGTGGCAGATATCATGGAATTTGTAAAAGAACCCATTATGGTAATTTCCGCAAAAGATGTGAATAAGACTACAACCCCCATGCGCAGCACACACAGTGTTGTTGCACTGATCGATGTGGGCACCGCAAAAAATTCTTTGGTGATCCCGGTGGCAATTACCGCAGAACGTACTGTAAACGGTGTTCGCATGGATGTTAATGCCATTTCCAGTGCTTATGAAAAAAATACAACATCGCTTGTAAATGAGGCAATCGCTCAATTTAACATTGGCGAAAACAGCGTATTTTACGTAAAAAAAGAAGCCGAGAACCTACTAGGCGCTGGGGTCCAATTCCCCAAACGGCTGAAGGACGCGGCTTCATCTGATGGTATTGTACGCAAGTTTGATTCAAAAGTCAATATGTCCGTACAAAATTTAACACAATCTCAACAATTTAAGCGGTGGTTTGGCGATTGGCAGAACCACCCGGATAATGCAAGCAAGGTAGTCAATGCGGATGGGACGCCGAAAATCATGTATCATGGGACGAGCGAGCAAAACGGGAACTTCACGGTATTTGATGAGAGCAAAGCTGTAAAGCGCGGCGGCCTCGGATTCAAGGCTCTTGGAAAAGGAAATTATTTTACTGCCACTCCTTTGACTGGAAAGGAGCGGTACGGAAGCCGCGTGATCGAAGCGTACCTGAGCATCCAAAAACCGCTGATCGTTGAAAGCGGAGTTCCCTTCCGAGATGCTGCGGCTGAGATCATCGGAGAATCTGCACATAAAATGAGTTATGATGAACTGCAGGCGAAAATGCGAAAACGCGGCTATGACGGTGTGATCCAGCGAAATAAATCCGGCGATATAAACATTGCGGTCGCATTTGATTCCAACCAGATCAAGAGCGCAACTGAAAATTTAGGAACATTTGATAAAAACGATCCGGATATCCGCCGCAGTCTGAAGGCCGGGACCGTCAACAATACGCTGGCGGCCATGCAGGAGGAGAACGAACTGCTGAAAGAGCAGGTAAAGGATTACCGGGCGCTGCAGAAGCGCATTGCACAGCTGGAGGAAAGCCGGGACTACTGGAAGGGACAGACCCAGCGGACACAGACCGTGACCACGGATAAAAAAGCTGTGGCCAAAGCGGCCAAGGACCTGGTAAAGAACTACAGCGCCACCACGGCCATTTCCGAGGTGCAGCAGAGACTTCAATCTTTGTATGACTACATTGCTGCCGGGGGTGAGGACTTCTCCTACCAGTATGCAAGGAAGCAGGCGGAAGCATTGGCCGCAGACCTGGTAAACAGCGCCGTGGAGACCGACAGCGAATTGTACGACGAATACAAGGAACTGCGGCAGTACCTGAAAACCACGCCCATCCGCATGGGAACGGACGTACAAAGCGAGGTGGGCCATTACAACGAACTGCGGAAAGCCAACATGGGGCGGCTGAAGCTGACCGGCGGTCAGGGAACCAACATTGACCAGGTCTATCAGCAGCTGGCAGAGCAGTGGCCGGAATTCTTCGACGAGGGCGTACAGTCCAATCCGGGAGACCAGCTGCAGCGGATCAGCGACGTGTTGAGTGACATTTACCATGTGGCGGAGCGGAACCCGCATTCCCAGTATATGGCGGAAGCGACGGCGGGGGCGGCCAATGAGATTCTGGAGACCTTCTTCGATCTGCCACAGACCAAAGCCACCTTTGCCGACCGGCAAGCCAAAAAGCTGCAGGAGACCAAGGCAAAGGGACAGCTGCAGCTGGCGGCGCTGCGGGAGCAGAACCGGCAGAGGATGGAGGAATTGCGGCAGCAGAACCGGGAGCGGGTGCAGGCCGTGATGGAAAAGGAACGGGACAAGCGCAATGAACAGCTGCAGAAGCTGAAGGACCGCTACGCGGAAAAGGATGCGGGCCGGAGAGAACGGCAGAGGGCCAAGGAACTGCGGGCCAAGATCACCCGCCATGCCAACGCGCTATCCAGGAAGCTGCTTTCCCCCAACGACAAGCAGCATATCCCGGAAAATCTCCGGGGGCCGGTGGCGGCGCTGCTGTCCAGCCTGAACCAGGAGAGCAAGCGCAGCGATCAGCGGACGGAAGCGTTCCGAGCGCTGCGGGACCGGTACGCAAGCATTCTGGCCGACGGCGGGGACATGGTCATCGATCCTTCCCTTTTGGGGACCAAGGCAGACGGTTTTACCGCAAGCTTTGATGCAGTGATCGACATGGGGAGCATTCCCCTGGAAGACATGAGCGTGGAGCAGCTGAACACGGTATGGCAGGTGGTGAAGGCCGTGGAGCATTCCGTGAGCACCGCCGGAAAGATTTTGTCCAAGGCCAAGTACGACAGCACACAGGATTGGGCACAGGCAATCTCCATCGGAAGCAGCACCCGCAAGAACCGGAACGCATGGAGGAAAAACCGCCTATCTCTGGATCTGGAGACCCCCTATACCTTCTTTGCTCATTTCGGCGAAGCCGGAAACGCCATTTACCGCATGCTGCGGGATGCGCAGGATCAGCAGGTGCTGCTGAAACGGCAGGTGAGCGAGGCAGTGCAGGATATCGTTGACCCGAAGACGGTAAAGGCTCTGCAGCGTGAGACCCACGAATTCACCACGGAGCGGGGAGAAAAGGTGACGCTTTCTACAGCACATCTTATGGAACTTTACGAACTGAGCAAGCGGGAACAGGCTCATGACCATCTTCTGAAGGGCGGCATTGTGCAGCCGGAGATCGACGGGACGAAGATCAAGCGCGGAACAGACAGCATTCTTTTGTCGGAAAACGATCTGGGCGCGATGATCGGCACACTGGACCGAGAACAGCTGGAGATCGCAGACCGGCTGCAAAGGCTGACCACCGGGCTGCTGGCGGATATGGGCAACAAGGCTTCCATGCAGGCATATGGCTATAAAAAGTTTACCGGGAAGGATTACTGGCCCATCAAGTCCGCAAAGGAGGGGCTGCACTACAGCATTGAAAAGAACGGAGAGAACAGCCGGTCCATTAAGAACATCGGCATGGCGAAGAGCGTAATGCCGGGCGCCAACAATGCACTGGAAATGCAGGGAGTTTTCCACACCTTTGCAAACCACGCGGCGGACATGATCGACTATGCGGCGTGGCTGTGCCCCATGGAAGACGTAAACCGGGTCTATAACTTTGAGTTCCGCGACATGGAGGGCAACCGCACCGGAAAAACCGTAAAGGGCGTATTGGAAGCCGTGGGCGGCCCCGGCTCGCAAAAATACTGGCAGACGCTGATGGATAATATCCAGAACGGGATCAACTCTCGCAGCGACAGTCCCATGTGGGACGCAGTGGGCAAGCTTGTGGGGACGTTCAAGGGCGCAAAGGTTGCGGCAAATATCCGCGTGATCCTGCAGCAGCCGACAGCGTTTTTTCGGGCGGCTGCGGTCCTCAGACCGAAGGATATGACCCGTGGTCTGGTGAAAGGCGTGACCAATGGCGACGGCTGGGAAAAGGCTCTTACATATTCCCCCATCGCCATGCGGAAGGATGACGGCGGCTTCGACATTTCTGCGCCGCGGTCCATGTACGAAAGCTTTTTCGACCAGAGAAGCGTTGTGCGGAAGATCAATGACGCGCTGGGTGAACCGGCAGGAAAAGCGGACGCCATTACATGGGGCAAGCTTTGGAACGCCTGCGAGTGGGCCACCAAAAGGGACCATCCGGATCTGACCGTTGGAAGCGAGGCGTTTTATCGCCAAACGGCCCGGACATTTGCGGAGATGATCGATCAGACGCAGGTGGTGGACGGCGTTCTGCAGCGGGCCAACATCATGCGTTCGAAAAACGAGGTCATGAAGCAGGCCACCGCCTTTATGGGCGAGCCGCTGATGTCGCTGAACCTGATGATGCGCACCTGGGATCAATACCGGTATGAGCAGAACAACGAAAAGCGGATAAAGGCCATGAAGGCCATGGGCCGCGCAGGCGTGGCTCTTCTGGTGACAAACGTGGTTAACGCCTTCGTCCAAAGTCTGGTGGACGCTATGCGGGACGATGACCCGGATAAAAAGTATTGGGAGCGCCTGAAAACCGCGTTTACTGGGCAGACCGGAGATGAAGAAAACATTTGGGAAAAGCTGAAGAACTTCACGTTGAATGGCAATGTTGGGCAGAATCTCAACATGGCGGGCAATATCCCCATTGCAAAGGACATTCTTTCGCTGATCCAGGGGTATGACGTGTCCCGCACGGAGTATGAGACCATCGGAAGCTTTATCCAGGCGGGGCAGACGGTAATCGCAAGCATTGACGGAAGCGGCGGGCGGACCGTGAGCAGCGCATTGGCGGATCTGTTTGCTACCGCAGCGGAATTCTTCGGGCTGCCGGCAAAAAATATCAAGCGTGATATGTTTGGTCTGATCCATTCCTTTGCCAATGAGATGGACAATATTCCGCTGCAGTACGAAATGGCAAAAGTCACCTATAAACTGGGAGACAAAAACAAGGGACGGTTCTACGACATTATGTACCGCGCGCTGGAGTTGGGCGATCTGGACACGTTCAACCACATCCGGGAAGAACTGATGGAAAATTCCGAAGTCAACGGGAAGGACATCGACAGCGCCATGAAGACGCGGTACAACAAGGCAATGAAAAATGACCCGAGTTATCAGCTGCCGTCCACAACGCGCTCCATCTTCGGAAGCTTCGACAAGTATCAAAAACCGGCGGAGGATGAATTTGACGAAGGGGACCTGAACAGTGCGCAGTACAAATCGTTCTCCGACCAGCGCAGCCGTGAGTTCAACGAAATGCAGTATCATCTGAACAACAACCCCATCTTCAATGGCATGGACGCGGAAAGCCGGAGCAAGGTATTGCAGGCGGCATACGATCTGGCAAAAGAACGGGCGCTGGAAGACAATTCCGGCGGGCAGTATGAAACTGATACCAAGTGGATCCAGGCGGCGGACGAAGTGGAAGACGCCGGGATCGAACTTTGGGAGTATGCTCTGTTCCGTGCGGAATACAACATGGCCGAAACGGAGCGGGACGAAAAAGGCAAGGCGATCAAAGGAAAATCGACAAGCGACAAAACCCGTGACTGGCTGGAAGACTACGACGATTTCACAAAGAAGCAGAAAAAGGTGCTTTGGGGGACCGTGTACGAATCCAAGTGGTGATCCTGAGCCGCCCGGCGGGGGAAAATTTTCCCCGCTTGGTGAGAACCGGGAAGCAAATCTGTTACACTCAAAGAAAAAAAGGTGGTGAACACATGCCAACTGAAATCATCGTTGCCCTGATCGCCCTGTGCGGGTCCTTGTGCGGGTCGTGGCTGGCCAACCGCAAGACCTTGTCTTTGATGCTGTACCGATTGGAGCAGCTGGAAAAGAAGGTGGATAAGCACAACGGCGTCATTGAGCGGACCTATAAGCTGGAAGAAAACGAGCGGGTGACCGAGGAAAAGATCAAGGTTATCAACCATCGGATTGAAGACTTGGAGCATATGACATGAGAGCGGTAAAAAAAGAAACGGCAAAACGGGTGGTCTGGATCTGCCTGAGCAATGGCATCGCCTGGGTATGGTGCTCCTATCTCCTGGCCCTTCTGGGCCGGGAGGAGATTGCCGAAAGCCTGTCCAAGGTAGCCATAACGGAGATCATCGGCGTGGTGCTGGTGTACTGTGCCAAGAGCCTGTTTGAAAATCTCAGCAAAAATAACCGCTGGCCGGACCGGTCGGCAGAAGGGAGTGAAGCGGATGGACATTAAAAAGCGTTTGGGAAATCTCCTGTCGGTAAAGTCGCTGGTGACACTGATTTTGACCCTGGTGTTTTCCTATATGGCGGTGGCGGCCCAGATCAGCCAGGATTTCATGACGATCTATGCCGTGATCATCGCGTTTTATTTCGGCACCCAGAGCCAGAAGAATCAGGACCTGCTGGACGGTGATGGCAAATGAACAAGCAGCCGGTAAGCTATTTCCAGACGGACAAGCGCTGGAAGAACACGGACTATTCTGCCCGGGGGGAAAAGACCACCATCGGGAAAAGCGGCTGCGGCCCCACCTGCGCCGCCATGTGCATCGAGACCATTACCGGGGAGACCTTCACCCCGGCAGACGCCTGCGCATGGAGCCTGCACCACGGCTTCAAGGCCCCCAATCAGGGGACGTATTACAGCTATTTTGCCCCGCAGATGGCGTCCTTCGGCATCGACTGCTGGATGCTCAACCGCAGCAGCGTGTACGGCAAGCCGAAAGCCGCCGTCCACGACGAAGCGGAGCAGCGGCTGAAGGACGGGTATTATCTCATTGCCTGCATGGGGAAGGGCCTTTGGACCAGCAGCGGACACTATGTGCTGGTATGGTGGGCGGATGACAAGATGTATATCAACGATCCCGCCAGCGAGAAGCCGGAGCGGATCCGGGGTGATCGGGACACCTTCCGGCAGCAGGTGAAGTATTACTGGGCGGTGGACGCCCGGGAGCACAACGAGGAGGAAGAGGAAATGCGCTATGACAAGATCTCCGAAATGCCTTTGTGGGCGCAGCGGACGGCAATGAAGCTGTGCGACAAGGGTTATCTCACCGGCGGCAGCGGAAAAAAGGATGACGATGGCTATCCCACGGGGCTGAACCTGTCTTTGGATATGCTCCGCATTCTGGTGATCAACGACCGGGCCGGGATGTACGACTGACGGAGGAACAATATGGGCCAACTTAAAAACATTCCGTTTGTCGTTTACGAAAGCGAAATGGCAAGAATGCAGCGCCGGACAAAAGGCATAGCGCTTCTTGCCGCTGCGGTGTCGGCTCTGCTGGTGGCAAATGTGCTGTGCTTTTTCCGGCGGGATTGACGGAGGAAAAATGAACAGCCTGGAGAAATACGATCTAAGCTATTCGGCGTGGGAAAAACTCATCGACGAATGGATCTTCAACGAGCGAGACCGGGCAATTCTCAAGCGCCGCTTGCTGGACGGTATCCCGTATGAACCGCTTTCCGAGGAGTTCGGCCTGACGGTGGACCGGACAAAGCAGATTGTGTATCGTCTGCAGGAGCGGTTATTCGCAAAAGTTCCATAAAAGCTACCCTTCCGCTTACTGGCGGGAGGGCAGCTTTTTTTGTAGGCTTTTATCAAGAAAAGGTGGCCGCTTTTTCAAAATTTGGAAAAGGAGATTTTTTCTTATGGTAGAAGTTGAACGGAACAACGAATATGCGTCCCGCGGCGTCAGCAACACAGCGCTTGGATTTGGCCTGGCAGGGACCGCGCTGGGGTTGCTGAACGGCGGTTTGAGCGGCCTTTGGGCCAATCCCCTGAACGCCAATTGCGCCGGGACCTGCAACGAAAACATGCCGGTCAATCGCTATGAACTGCAGCTGCAGCAGCAGCTGGCGGCAAAGGACGCGCAGATCTCTTTGCGTGATGCAAACTCCTATGGCGACCAGAAGATGCTGGAAATGTACAAGTACATTGACGGACAACTGAAAGACATCCGCTCTGTGCAGTCTGCCCAGGCGGTCCACAACCAGAAAACTGAGGACAGCTTTGTGCTGGCCCGTCAGGACATTGCCTCTGTGCGGGAGGACCTGCACAAGGAGATCCAGATGGAAGCGGAGCGGCGTTGCTGCGGCGACAATGCCATCGTGACGTATGCCAACGCAACTTTTTATCCAAAGCAAGTGGCGGACGTGACTACCGGGACCGCTACCACGGCACAGACCCTGTACAATCCTCTGCCCAAGTGCAACTGCAATTGCAATTAACCAAACCAAAAGGGGCGGCAAACGCCGCCCCGGTAAGGGAGGACGAACATGGTAAAAATGGAGCAGATCCAGACCGGACTGGCGAAATTCATCGACCGGGACATAGCGCCCAGCCTAAGCGGTTGGGATCGGGTGATCGTGGCAGGCGGAGGCGGGCTGATGGCGGCAAAGCTTCCGGCGCTGCTGGGGACCTACGCAAATAACCCGATTTTTGCGGCGCTGGGCGTATTTGACGCAGAAAGCAACGAGATAGACGTTGACGCGCTGTATGCCGCTATGAAGCCGTATTTGGGGGCAGATCCTATGCCTATCAAGATCCCGGTGCTGAACATCACGATGAAGATCGGGCGGAAGGAACTGGATAACCTGATGGCATACATCAAGGAGGAGGACTACGAATGAGAGAGAAAGCGCAGGAATATCTCCACCGCCTGGACCGCAGCATCGAGGAATACATGGATTCTCCCGTGAGCGAACGGTCCGCGTCGGCGATCATGGCAATGCTGGAATGCCGGGAGCGGGTGCAGGCGTGTGCGGAATGTGAACACGAACCGGCGGAATTTACCGCAGCCGATGCGTCCGCCTGGAACGCGCACATGGAGAACGAGGACGGAACAACTGGCGGGCACTGGTCCATTGAGCAGACCACGGCTGTGGGACAGAGCATCGGGCTGACCTTCGACCATGTTTCGCCCTGGTGCTGGCACACGGCCATGAACATGATGTATTCCGACTACTACGAAGTGGCCGCCATGTACAAGGTCAACACGCCGGATTTTTATGCGCAGCTGGCCAAGGCGTTTCTTTTTGACAAGGATGGACCAGGTCCGAAAGAGAAGCTGGCGGCGTACTATCGGGGGATCGTGATGGCATGATGGGCGTGGTTGCGTTTATCCTGATCGCAGTGCTGACCCTGGCGGGAGAGATCGTTATCCGGAGCCAGCGAAAATAATGAAAAACACTCTCTGCCGGAATGGAAGAGAGTGTTTTTGACTTTTGGGATATCACTAACCGCCTTTCGGCGGCCCCGTGGACGGCGACAGAAAAATGCCGCTTAAACGTTAATTCGTTGACACGGGTATACAGCGTATTTCTACCTGCACTAATAGTATATGCGATGGGTTGAAAAATGCAAGTGTTTTTTGGAAAAAATGCAAAGGCAATGATCGTTCGACTTGCGGAAATGTGGGAAAAAAATAATACATTTTCACATGAAATAGAGAACCATAAAAAATAAAGCGTTGATATTACAAGGATTTTAGCGATTTTAAGCAGGGGTTCAACTCCCCTCGCCTCCACCAATTGAAAAAACCGAGGAATCTCAATGGTTCCTCGGTTTTTTCTTGATATTGCAAGGCTTTTCGGCTGTCCAATAATTTTAATATCTGCAAGAAAATTGCAATATTTACAAGTGTCATGTGAAAAATAAAAGAGATTTTTCACATGATTTTTCACATGAAATCGGGCTATTTTTTAGGATCGAAGATTCCCTCAAAATGCCCGTCAATAATCTTATCAAATGCATTTTCCTTTTCTTTGATGGTATGCTGGTATGTCGTTTTCAACATGTTGCTGGTGGCGTGGCCCATGCGTTTCATACTGTACTTGTCCGGGATATTCTCTGCCAGCATAACGGAAGCGTTCAGATGCCGGAGATCGTGAAAACGAAAATGCGGGACGCCGGCTTTCTGGCAGATGCGGACAAAGCCGTTATAGATCGCATGACCGGACAGATGGACAATGTGTTCATCTCTGTGCGGCTGCGACATGATCAGCTGCTGCAAATATGGAGGCAGGTGGATCTTGCGCGAGCCGCTATAGGTCTTCGTGCCTTTTTCCACAGGCCCATCCTCACCGGCCACAATTGCGGTGCGGATCAATACATAGTCACCCTGGATATCTTTCCAGCGGAGGCCGCGAATTTCGGAGGCACGCAGGCCGAGCCATATCGCGAGAGTGATAGGCAGTTCATATTTCGTACCACGGGCGGCATTGACGATGGCAACGACTTCTTCTTCTGTCGGGATTTGAATTTCGGTTTTCTCTTTCTGCGGGAGCGTTGTATGAAGGGCAAAATCGGGCCGATATTCGCGCAGGATGGCGCTCAAAAATCCGTGGGCATTCTGTATGGTCTTAGGCTTCTTTCTGCTACGGGCGAGAGAATTCACCCACCGTTGGATTTTATCCTGTGTAAGATCCGCAAGCTGGACAGTGCTGATCCCGGCCATTAAGTTCTTGCAGATGCGTTTATATCCGGCAATGGTGGAAGGAGACAGCACGGCGGAGCGGGATTCAATGTATCGGTCGGCAGCATCGGCCACAGACAATTTTCGTGCTGGGATATGGGCCTCTTTCATTTTCGTCTTTACGCCGGCGGCCCAAAACATGGCTTCTTCCGGGGTGTCAAATACACGGTCGAGCATGGTACCGTTGATCATCAGCTGGATCCGATATCTCCCGGATGGCAGCCTTTGAGGCGTTGGAAACTTCAATTGTCATCCCTCCACTTTGTTTTCTTGAAAAGCAAGCCACCCTTTGTGGGTGGCTTGCTTGTTTGCTTAATATCGAAATATTCCGTAATTTGGGTTCCCAAGATCAAAACGCAGCAGGTAAGCGAAGATCAGCACCAGCAGCAAAGCGATAATGACGCTGAGGATGGCTATGGTATGCCGGTAATTCCGAGCGCTGCTGTTTTTCTCTTCCATCATTTCCGCATGAGCATCCTGCAGCATGTGTACCTGCTCTTTATATGGAGCCTGCGCACTGCTGCGCTGGACACGCAATTCCCGAATCGTAGCCTCCATTTCTTTGATCTTAACACATTCTTCACATGAAGTGCTTACTTCACGGTTTTCGTCATTTTTTGTAAGTTTGAAATAGTCCATCAGGGGTTTGAGAGTTTCGTATGTGAAATTATAGGGTTTGGGCCCGAAAACCCTGTCAACAGTGCCCTGCGGCACTCCGGTACGCTCTGCGATCTCCCGGTTTGATATGGGCGGATGGGCGGCAGCTTTTGCTATTTTTAACTGGTCCACGATAGACTGAACAAGTAACAAATACACATCTCCCGTCATGTGTGGCTCAAGTGCGCCATATTTGCGTATTGAATGAAGCGAGGTCTACTGCTATGGTCGAAGCGTAGCAGATAATCTCACAGCCGACGGATCTGCTACAGACCCCCGGTCGCCTTTGGCCCAGGCGGCTGGGGGTCAGGAAAGTCCTTGATCCTTCACCGCGCTTTCCGCTGGTTCGGTTTCCTTAGCCGCTAAATTCGCAGCAGAAAAATTAGACTGATCGATATTCAAGACAGAATTCTTCTGCAAATCAGCGGCAAGTGCTTTTAACAATGGATAGTTATATGCGCCTTTTAAAGCGTCTGCGGTTTTCCGCACATATCGCTTTCTATCATAGCATGTACCGTTTAAAACAAATTTCGTTTCCTCTACGGTGTGGCAGTCAGATAGGCGCAGATCTGTGTTTTCCTGTGAAAAAATCCCCTTTGGGTCAAATGCGGCGCCTGGAATATATGCGCTTTTCTTTTTGACGGATCTTCCGGCAGTCAGTGAAAACGCCAGGAGAATAAGCGAGTATATAAAAACAATGATACCCCAAAACGGAAGGAGAGAATATTGCCCGTAGTTTGCGATGGTGCAAATAAAAATAACAAAATAGCCAATGCAGGCGAATATAGCAGATGCTTTCCCTCTGTTTCGCGTTGCGATCAGAACGATACCGATGATCAAACAACAGAAACTAAAGAGCATTCCGGATCCAGCCGCAGAAGAGGAATTATACCATCCAATCACCATCAATGACCGGATCAATACGATAACGGACAGCGGAATGCTCAAAATACCGATGGTAGTTTTACAGCCCTTCACAATGGTTTCCTCCGTCTCTATTTTTTAAGAAAAGATGAGAATTACAGTGACAATGATGGCAATTGCACCGATCACGACAAAGGGGACGTAGTTCGGCAATTTTGCCCCGCAGCTTCTGCAAAACTTGCCAGGCGGCTGGTTTTTCGCACCGCAATATTTGCATTTCATGGTGAAGAACCTCCTCCCGGTGATTTTACCAAAACTTTTCGTGATTTCGTCAATTTACAAAATAGAACGGTTGTTCTAATATAGACACACAAGCCCCGTAGAGAAAGGAATTAAGAATGCAAGAGAGAATCCATCAAGAATCAAGCGAATTGTACGAAGCAAAGGAACTATTCAGACAGTTGTCCGTCGAAGAACAAGAGAGGCTTATTTTTCTGATAAGATCCCTTTCATCTGAGCAATTACAAGTTTCCGCTCGTCGGGACTAAGTTTTGAAAACAAAGATGCAAACTCCCGCATGCGCTCATCCTCTTCTGTGAGGGTGGGCGCTTTATTTTGGGAGGAATCATTTCCCCATCCTAAAAGTTGTTCTGCCGGAATACCGATTGCATTTGCAATTTTTTCTAATCGATCAAAAGGGATGTTTGTCACGATCCCCATTTCATATTTATAAATAGTCTGTTTTGTTGTCCCACAAATGCGCCCAAGTTCTTCTTGAGTTATGTTTGCCGCTTGCCTTGCGCATTTAATTTTTTCCCCCAAAGACATAATGTCCTCCGCATGTTCATCCGAGTTTCACTGAATTTTGTAATTTATTATGTTTCAATTGTACCATAAATTTTTCTGAAATCAAGAAAAAAATAACTTGACAGGTGACGGCTCCTGTGATACCATCTAAGTAACTTAATAAGTTACGAAGCGAGGTGAAAAAAATGAACACGAACAAACTTCGTGGTGCAATTGCAGAACGAGGTATGTCGCAGAGACAAGTTGCCGCAGCGCTTGGCATGACGGAACGAACTTTTTATTCGAAAATGAAAAAAGGGGTTTTTGGAACGGATGAAGCGGAGGCAATGATACACCTTCTTAAAATCCGCAATCCAGCGGAAATTTTTTTATCCTCTAAGTAACTTATAAAGTTACAACGAAGAAAAAGCAAAACCCTGGCATGATGACTGCCCCCAAAATGGGGTGAGTGAAGCAGCCGGAAGAAAAAGAAAAGCCCGGGCCGTGCCCGGGGATATGAGGAGGTTATGACATGACGTATGCAGAGTTAAAGAACTCATCCAAGGATGTGCTGACCCCGGCGGATGTGGCCGGAGTGCTGGGCTGCAATCCGGATCACCTAAGGAGGTAACCATGCCAAGGACAAAGATGGATCGCCTATCCCGGAACCCGGATACATATCAACGCATGGTGAACCGGACGATCCGGGCAGCAATGGTCCGGAGTGACTATGCGCACAACAAGGAACTGGCACAGGCTCTCGGGATCTCGGAAACGCAGATCAGCAACCGCTTTAAGAAGGGCTGGAGTGCCTATGAACTGTTCCGCATTGGGCAAACGCTGGGGTTCACCGATGCTGAGGCGGCGCGGCTTCTGGGGGTGCCGAGATGAGACAAGGGCCATGCAAAGACTGTACAGATCGTCAGTTTGGGTGCCAGGTGGTTTGCCCGAAGTACAAGGAATTCGATGCATGCAACAAGCGGGAGCAGGAGGAGCGGCAGAAACGGTACAGGAGCGCCAGCGATCTGGCAGTTGCCAAGTCGGGGGTACGGCGGCACTGCGAACGCATGAAGCGGCATTAGTGCGATGTAATGGCCCGGATCGCAAAGGTTCTGCGTACCAGCGTAGAACGGTTACTTAAAACATGAGGAGGTAACAAGATGGGATTTACCGCGCAGGAATTAGAGGAAATGCGCAGGGCAGATGAGGAGATCGAGCGGGAATTTCGGCTGACCAATGAGGAATTGCAGGCAAGTCGCCGGCGGGACAGAGAAATCGCATTTGAAGCACTTCCGTTTGAAAAAAGACTGGTGGCTGCTACCAAGAAAGCTTACTACGAAGCGAACCGAGAGAAGGTGGCTGCTTACCAGAAAGCTTACTACGAAGCGAACCGAGAGACGGTGGCTGCTCACCAGAAAGCTTACTACGAAGCGAACCGTGAGAAGGTGGCTGCTACCAATAAAGCTTACCGGGAAGCGAACCGTGAGAAGGTGGCTGCTTACCAGAAAGCTTACTACGAAGCGAACCGAGAGAAGGTGGCTGCTACCAAGAAAGCTTACTACGAAGCGAACCGTGAGAAGGTGGCTGCTACCAATAAAGCTTACC
>ERZ1035037.107-NODE-107-length-34638-cov-63.945493_pt1 | contig 34638 bp, 52 predicted proteins | sample MGYA00520618_ERZ1035037 | MGnify/ENA primary metagenome ERZ1035037 (study PRJEB33766, sample SAMN09781741) | gut metagenome | biome: gut microbiome | host: Homo sapiens | place: Madagascar | study: EMG produced TPA metagenomics assembly of the PRJNA485056 data...
GTATTTTGTGAGACCCCCGTTACGACAAAATACCGTGCGGGGATTGCGTGACGGGTGTAGATCGGCGGGGAAAATTGTGGAGAAAGGAGGGACAAAAAGTGGGGCAAAAAAGTGCGGCAGATATTAGTAACATTGTGAAAGATAAAGCGATTAAGAAAGAGACGCGGCGACTTGCGGCGATATACCAGAATATCGACGAAAATAAGCGTAAAGTCGTGGAAGGACTTATAAAACGCGCGGCGTTTTTGGCGGTTTCGCTGGCTGAACTGGAAGAAATTATTAATGACAGCGGATATACGTGCGAATATCAGAACGGGGAGAACCAGCGCGGGACGAAAGAGACGCCGGAGGTCAAGATACATATCGCGATGGTAAAGAATTACGCGCTTGTCATACGACAGCTGGCCGAGCTTGCGCCGCCCGCGCCTCGAAAGCAGTCGGCGCTGCAAAAGCTGATGGAAGAGTGAAGCGGGCGAGGCTGACGGCGGCGCGCGATGGAGAGGAACGCGCGCACGGCTGGAGGATGAGCACGCGCAGCTAAGTCAGTAATGCGGCGGCGATTGGCGGGCGGCCTTGCGCATGGCCGTCCGGGGGATGCGCCAATCCACATAGGACGGGCGCGGGATGAGCAGGTTCGGCCAACTGCCGCGGGGCGGCGGTTGGCCATCGAAGCGGCGCGCACCGTTATATACACAAATGGCAATCAACAGCGTTAAACGCTAAGTGCACATATAACGGCGCACGATCGCAAAAAGGTGGACAAGAGACCCGGCGCATACGCTGCTGCGCAATAGGCGGCGGGCGATGATGGCGGGCGGCATAAAAGGGCTTGCCGTGCGCTACGCTGATGCGCGGCGCGCGGCGACGCCAGACTAAGACCCGCCGTCAATGCTGCTGCAAGATGGGCAGACGGGCGACGGCGGCGGGCACAAGGATATAATGCCGGGAGGTGCGGCGATGGGATGGACTAACAAAATGCTGTTAATACTATTCGTCGGTAGTGTGCTTGGCCTCGCCACGACAGTGCTGATATCAAGAAATACGACATGGTGGGACGCAGAACCGGAGAGGGTTGAAAATGATGACAGACTGGCTCGAGGTGGTAGTGGTAACGGCACTTGCTGCCAATGCGCTTTTGGTAATTGCGTTGATAATGATGTTAAACAATGCAGCATGGGACGGGACGTCGATTGCAGGGTGGGCGACGCGGACTAACGCCGCGACGACGGTCAACGTAAATACGGTCGGTGGGTTGGCCATCAGACCCATAGCGCCATAAGAGCGACCGCAGCGCCGTGAAATAAGGGGGGGGCAAAATGAAGCTGGACAAATTGGACAAATGGCTGATAATCTTGGTGGCAATTTACATGCTGCTGGCAGTAGCGAAAATTACGTTAGCAGTCATTAGCCCGAACGAATTTATGGCGGCGCAAAGCAAGACCGGGCTAGCATCGATCAGCGCAATAACGCCCGCGATTATAATGCCAGCGATTATCATGGGACGTTAAGCGGCGCAGACAAAGGAGGTGGCGCGGAATGCAGGGAGACAAGGCGAGACGCGCCACTGGGGGCGCGGGCAAGGGACGCGGAGCGATGGCGCGCGCGCCCAACTACGTGATGGACTACCATCAGGCGATAGTTAGCGGCGACGTCATAGTGGGCGAGTATGTGCGCAAGGCATATGCGTGGCTTGCGGACGGGCTGGCTAAGGGGCGCTGGAGGTTCGACGCGCGCAAGGCCGCGCGGGCGGTCAAGTTTGTGGAAAACTTTTGCCACCACAGCAACGGCAGGAACGACCTGCTCAAGCTGGAGCTATGGGAGCGCGCGATGGTACAGGCCATCTTTGGAATAGTCGGCGAGGATGGGTGCCGGGTATTTCGCGAGGCCGTGGTTATCGTGGCGCGCAAAAACGGTAAGACGCTGCTGGCGGCGGCGATCATCGCGTGCTGCGCGTACATCGACGGCGAGTACGGCGCGGAGATATACTGCCTTGCACCTAAGCTCGACCAAAGCGAGCTTGTGTACAAAGCTTTTTGGCAGATGTGCCTTGCGGAGCCGGAGCTAAAGGCGCTTATCAAAAAGCGGCGCGCGGACTTGTACATCGCGGAAAGCAACACGTCGGTAAAGCCGCTGGCCTTCTCGTCGCGCAAGAGCGACGGTTACAATCCGCTGCTCGTGGTCAATGATGAGATCGCGGCGTGGCCCGCCGCGACCGGACTGAAGCAGTACGAGGTTATGAAGTCGGCTATTGGCGCAAGGCGGCAGCCGCTGATACTGTCTATCAGCACGGCGGGGTACGTCAACGACGGGCCTTACGACGAGCTGGTCAAGCGCGCGACGGCGCTGCTCAACGGCAACAGCCGCGAGAAGCACCTTTTGCCGTTGCTGTACATGATAGACGACCCGGACAAATGGCGCGACATTGACGAGCTGCGCAAGGCCAACCCCAACATGGGCGTGTCGGTGCAGCCAGAGTTTTTTGCGGACGCGGCGGCAATTGCGGAGGCGTCGCGCTCGGCTAAGGCCGAGTACATGTGCAAATACTGCAACGTCAAACAAAATGCGTCCATTGCATGGCTAAGATACGACGACGTGGAGGATGCACAGTCCGACAAGACGCTGGAGGATTTTAGAGGGTGCTATGCGCTGGGCGGCTTTGACCTTAGCCAGACCACTGATCTTACGGCGGCGAGCGTGGTAATCGAGCGCGCAGGCGTGCTGTACGTCTTTACGCGGTTTTGGATGCCCGCCGAAACGCTGGATGACCACATTGATGCGGAGGGCGTGCCATACGACATATACCGGCAGCAGGGGCATTTGCACCTGAGCGGCGACGCATATGTGGACTATGCCGACGTGCTCGCGTGGTACGAGGAGCTGCGCACAAAGTACGAGATATACGTGCCCATGATAGGGTACGACCGATGGATGGCGACTAACCTCGTCAAGGACATGCAGGCGCTGGGGTATCGGCTGGACGATGTAAATCAGGGCTATAACCTGTCGCCCATAATGGTGACTTTTGAGGGCCTGCTTAAAGGCGGGCAGATAAAATTTTGCGGGGACAACAACTTGCTGAAGCAGCACCTGCTCAACACCGCAATAAAGCAGCAGTTGGAGACGCGGCGTATGAAGCCGGTCAAGATAGACGCGCGGGCGCATATCGACGGCTTTGTAAGCGTGATTGACGCGCTGACGGTGCGCGACAAGTGGTATGAGCAGCTGGGCGCGCTGCTCAAAAACGATGGCATTTGATGATAAGCATATAAATTTGCAAAATGAAATATTTGGCTAAAAAGGTAAGAGAAAACGTAAGCAAAAGGTCAAGAGCATAAAGTTTTGAAAAGTACGCGATTGCGGGGGAGGTGAGAAAAACGGGAATTTTTGAGACGATATTCAAGCGGCCTAAAAAGACCGAGAACACCGCCGCCGCGGCGTACTTTACAACGCTTTCCGGGTATGCGCCCGCGTATACGACATATGAAGGCGGGCTGTACGAAATGGCGCTGACGCGCGCGGCGATACACGCGCGCGCCAACCTTGCGAGCAAGCTAAAGCCCGAGATCAGCGGCACGGCGCGCAAAAGTCTGGAGAGCGTGCTGCAATACCGGCCTAACCCATACATGGACACGACCAAATTTTTATATCGCGTGAGCACGATACTCGACACTAATAACACGGCATTTATTGTGCCGGTCGAGGATGAGGCGGGCGCGCTGGTGGGCTACTACCCGGTAGTACCGCAGGTGGCCGAGGTGGTGGACAAGGATGGCGTGCCGTATGTGCGCTATACCTTTGGCAACGGGCGGCGCAAGGCGATAGAGCTGAGCCGGGTCGGTATACTGACCAAGTACGCATACCGCAACGACTTTTTTGGCGAAAGCAATAATGTGCTCAAGCCTACGCTGCAGCTTATGCACGCACAGGATCAGGGACAGCTTGCCGCGATACGCAACAGCGCGGTAGTCAGGTACATCGCCCGGCTGGGCACAATACTTAAGGATGCAGACGTGGATAAAATCCGCGAGGAATTTGCCGAAAAGAACCTTAACCCGGACACCAACCGCAGCGGGCTTATCGTACAGGACGGCAAGATCGCGGAGCTGACGCCGGTCAAAAGTGAGCAGTACACCATCAACGCCGATCAGATGCGGATTATACAAGATAACGTATATCAGTATTTCGGCGTCAATTCGGCGATCCTCGAAAATAACTACACCGAGGATCAATGGAACGCGTTTTACGAGGGTGCGATTGAGCCGTTTGCGGTGCAGCTAAGTCTAGTCATGACCAACATGACCTTCACGTCGCGCGAGGTGGCGTTTGGGAATGAGATTATGTTTACGGCCAACCGCTTACAATATGCGAGCAACTCTACCAAACGCACGCTTATATACAACCTGCTCAACTGCGGCGTGATGACGCGCAACGAAGCGCGCGAGATACTCAACCTGCCGCGCATCGAGGGGCCGGACGGCGACAAGTACTATATGCGGCGCGACTATGCAGAGGTGAGCAGCGTGAGCGGACTGGGCAGCGCGCAGATTGTGGATGACGGAAAGGATGCGAATGACGGTGAGACAGATAAGGACGCTTGATATACGAGCCGCCCCCGGCGACGGCAAGCAGTACATAGTCGAGGGGTACGCCACAACTTTTGATAGCCCATACGTGCTATGGACTGACCGGATGACCGGGGCGGAGTACCGCGAGATCATCAGCCGCGCGGCGCTGGAGGGCGCGGACATGAGCGACGTGCTTATGCTCTACAATCACGGCGGGCGGGTTCTGGCGCGCAGCGGCAACGGCACGCTTAACATTACGCCCGACGATCACGGGCTGCACATACGCGCAGACCTGTCGAGGTCTACAGCGGCACGCGAAATGTACGAAGATATTGCGGCGGGGCTGGTTACGCAGATGTCGTGGGCGTTTGACGTCGAGGCCAGTGAGTACGACCGGACGACGCACACGGATACCATCACGCGAATAAAAAGGGTATATGACGTATCGGCGGTAGCGTATCCGGCCAACGATCAGACCGAGATCACGGCGCGCGCGCGCGCGGAAAACATGCGCGCGGCGGAGAGCAAAGTCGGCGCCATGCGGCGGCGCGCGGCGCTGGCGGAAATTGAGACGATGATATAAACGGAGGTATAAACATATGGCTAATATGACGCTGGAAAATATTGCCACGCGCCTGGGCGAGATACAGGCGGACATACAGGCGCGCGGCGCGCAGATGGATGATAAAACCATGACCGACTACGAGACCGAGATCGCGGCGCTAAAGGAAGAGCGCACCAAGCTAATCGCGGCCAACGAGCGCAGGGCAAGGATTCTGGAGGACATCGCCGAGGGCGCGGGCGACCCGGACAGCGCGTTCCGCGCGCCGGAAGAAAGGCAGCGCGGCGGCGCGGACGACGATCCGCTGGCGAGCGTGGAATACCGCAGGGCGTTTAAGGATTACGTGCTGCGCGGCACGCCCATACCGGGCAAGTACACGCAGTACCGCACGGATGCTTTTAATACTACGGCGGACGCGTCCACGGGCGCGATGATACCCACGACGGTACTTAATCAGATCGTGGAGAAGCTGGAAAGCGCGGGCAAGATACTGGCGCTGGTCAACCGCACGAGCTACAAGGGCGGCCTGCAGATACCCACGAGCAGCGTGAAGCCCACGGCAAGCTGGGTAGCCGAGCGCGCCACGAGCGATAAGCAGGCTAAGACCGTGGCAAAGTCGGGCATGATCTCTTTTGCCTACCACAAACTGCGCTGCGCGGTGGCGGTATCGCTAGAAGTAGATACCATGGCGCTGAGCGCATTCGAGGCGAAGCTGGTGGAAAATGTGACCTTTGCTATGACCGACGCGATAGAAAAGGCCATAGTCGCGGGTAGTGGCACGGGCCAGCCCAAGGGCATACTTACCGAGACCGCGCCCACGGGGCAGACGGTGGAGTGCGTAACGCCCGCGTACCAGACGCTTATCGATGCGGAGGCGGCACTGCCCGAAGAGTACGAGGCAGGCGCGGTATGGCTTATGTCCAAAAAGACCTTTATGGCTTTTGCGGGCATGGTGGACAGCAACGGCCAGCCCATCGCGCGCGTGGATCACGGCATATCGAGCGCGCCCGAAAGGTACCTGCTGGGCAGGCAGGTAGTGACCACGCGCCACGCGCCCAGCTACAGCGCGACGCTGGCGGCGGGCACGATTTTTGCGGCGATAGTCAACCTGAGCGACTACACGCTCAACACTAACCTTGCCATGACCATACGACAGTACGAGGATAACGACACGGACGACGTTATCCGCAAGGCCGTAATGCTGGTGGACGGCAAGATGGTGGACAAAAACAGCCTCGTCTTGCTCAAAAAGAAGGCGGGCGGCTAATAACATGCGGGGCGGGCGCGGGCGCGCCCGCTCGATGAAGGGGGAGCGGGCGGATGCTGGAGCTGGTAAAATTGGCGCTGCGCATAAAATCGACGGCGTATGACGCGGAGATCGAAACGCTGATAGAATCAGCGCGCGCCGACATGCGCGCGTCCGGCATTGATACGCCCGACGTCGCGCCGGGCGGCGAAACGCAAGAGCCACAGACACAAGAGGCCATTATCATGTACTGCAAGGCGCACTTTGGGTATGAGGACAATACGAGCGCGGAGCGGTTTGAAAAAGCATACCAGCAGCGCAAGCTGATGCTGGCGTTATCGGGGGGCGGCGACTATGCGATATGACAGCGAGATAACGCTCGTGTCCCTTAAGATAGCGCGCAACGCGGAGGGCATAGACGCGGAGACCGAGACCGCGCGCGCGGTCGTATATGCGCAGCTCGACGCGGTGGGATATCGCGAGTTTTACGTGGCGCAGCAGGCAGGCATAACGCCCGAGATTACGGCGACCATATTTGATGCGGACTACGACCGGCAGCGCGTGGCGATAGTGGACGGCGCGCGGTATCGCGTGGTGCGCACGTACAAGCGCGGCGACAAGGTGGAGCTGACGCTGGAGGCGCTGGAGGAAAGGGGCGCGGGCTGATGGCGCTGTGGAAGCTGGATTTAGAGGGCTTTGACGAGATTGCCAAGCGCATGACGCGCAACGAGGCGGGCGTCGGCAAGGTTGTGGACAAAATGCTTAAAACGGGCGGCGCGGTGCTGCAAGAAGAGTTTCGCGCGGAGATCAAGCGCACGTTTACCAAGCGCCCGACCGGAGACTTAGCTAAAAGCATAAGGGTGGGCAAGGTCAAGCACACGTCCACGTCGGCGTGGGTCGAGATAAAGCCCACCGGCAAAAATAAACACAAGCAGGACCGCGCGCGGATAGGCACGGTGCTGGAGTATGGCCGATCGCCCTACAAAAAGTCGGGCAAAGGCCGGATCAGGGCGACGCTGTGGGTGACAAATACTCACAAACGCGCAAAGAGCAAGATACACGACGCGATGATGGAGGTGTGGCGGTCAAGTGGCTTATAGAGACAGTGACGCGCTGCTTCAGACGGCGCTGGAGGACGCGCTGCAAATACCTGTCAGGCGCATACTGTACAGAGGCGACAACGCGCCCGCGCTGGCGATGTATCAGTGCGCACAAAGCGAGCCGGTATACTGGAGCGACGACGAGCTGCGCGCCAACCGCCACACATACGACATAGACATATACGCGCGCACGGGGCATGTGGCGCTGGTGCGCCGGGCATATGAGGCGCTGCGCGCGGCGGGGTTTGACGGCATACGCGGGCTGGGCGAGGATTACGACGATCAGACGCAGATGTATCACGCGCAGATGGAGTGCAGCTATACCGAGGATGTAGACTGAGTAAGGGAGGGGCAAAATTATGGCGTTGATAGGACTTAAGTACCCGGTGGTCGGCAAGTACAACGAGAGCGGCGGCACGGTTAGCCATACCGACGGCATGGTATTGGCCAAAGCGATACAGGCCAATATATCGATCAACCAGTTCAGCGTGACGCTGTACGCGGACGACGGGCTGGCAGAATCCGAAAAAGGTTTTCAGAACGGCTTGGTCGAGCTGAATGTGGACGATTTGTCGCAGGAAGCGGCCAAATTTATATTCGGCGCGACCGAGACCGCGGGCGGCGTGAGCGGCGACGAGACTACTAAGGCACTGCTTTTTAAGGGCGACGACGACGTGCCGGACGTGGGCGTGGGCTTTTACGCGCCGCGCAAAAAGAGCGGCGTGCGCAGCTACCGCGCGATATTTTTCCCGCGCGTCAAGTTTGGCTATCCCAACGAGACGCTCGACACAAAAGGCGAGCAGGTGACGTTTGGCACGCCCACGATACAGGGCACGATCCAGCTTGACGCGACCGGCGAATGGAAGCGCGAGATCACGGTGGCGGATGAGGCCAAAGCCATTGCATGGCTAAAGACGCAGGCGGGCATTACCTAATGCCCGCCCGACTTTGAAAGGAGCGAAGCTATGGGCGCGATAAAAGAGACGGGCGTCAAGTACACGCTGGAGTGGCGTGAATATACGCTTATGCTGACGCTGAACGTGCTGGACGCGATATGCGACACATACCAAAGTACGGATGAGCTTTTCAAGCTGCTGCAGTCCGAGGATGAGCGGCAGATGCGCGACGCGGCCATATGGACGCTGTGCGCCATGGTCAACGACGACATCGACCGGCAGGCGGAATCGGGCGCGGACGTGCCGGAGCATTACACGCCGGAGTACATCAAGCGCCATACCCGCGCGATAGAGATACGGCCGATGTTTACGGCGGTAATCCGGGCGCTGACCGACGGACTGACCGACGCGGCGATGGCGGCGGGAGCGGACGACCCAAACGGATAGGCGCCGACGACCCGGACGCTCCCGACGACGCGGCGGCGCGGGAGCGGCGGGCGTTGGCGTGGTATATGTATGTGGCGATGGCGATACTGGGGTACAGCGAGCGGGCGGCGTGGCGGCTTACGCCGGGGTGGGTGCTGAGGCTATACAAGGCGCACATTGAGCAAAGTAAGCAGCAGTACCTTATGATGCGGTACTACATGACCGCCGATCCTAAGGAGCTTATGCCCGCGGCGGACATAGACGATGTAGTGCCGATGTAAGGAGGTGAGCGGGATGGCAAGAGACGACGCGACCAAAATCACGACGTTTGTCGGCATTGAGGGCGAACGTGAATATAAAAAGGCGCTGGCCGAGATTGGGCAGCAAATGCGCGAATTGTCCAGTGAGGGCAAAAAGCTGACAGCTACGTATGCGGACAATGCTAACAGCGTCGAAGCGCTTAAAGCCAAAGATGAGCTGCTACATAAAGAGAGAGAGCTGCTGAAAAAGCAGCTGGCCACGTTGAATGATGGATATGCAAACGCCCGCGATACCATAAACGACAACGGCAAAGCCGCAACCGAATGGAAGATCAAGATTAATAACACCACGGCCAAACTTACCGAAAACGAACATGCAATACAAAAGAATAATGAGGCCATGAAAGCCGCCGTCGCCGATACGAACGAGTTCGGCGAGAGCATATCCAAGTTGAGCGCCGAAACGCTGGATAAACTTGGCAAAGCGCTGACCGTCAACAAAGAAAAGCTGGCACTGCACGCGGCCACGTATCGCGGCAGCGAAAAGAGCGTCGAGGCGTTAACGAAGAAAAGCGAGCTGCTAAATGAGGCATACGAGCTGCAGCGCAGGCGCGTGGATGAGCTGACAGTGCAATACGAAAAGGCAGTCACGGCCAATGGCAAAATGGACACGACCGCATTAAGCTTAGAGAGCACACTAACCAAAGAGCGAACCGCCTTACAAAACGCCAAAAACGCCATTGACGACAACGCCGCGGCGCTGGAGGCGGCACTGGCACCGACCGAAGTGACCATAGAAGAAACCGAAACGCTGGCCGAAAAAACAGAAGAGCTGGAGGCCAACAGCGGCAAGCTGGGCGACACGGTAGCCAATATGGCGGACAAGATCGGTATCGTCTTGCCCGAAAGCGCGAAGAAGGCGACGGACGTGCTCAATCTGGTGGACGGGTCCACGATCGCGCTGGTGGGCACGAGCGTCAAGCTGGTCAAGGGGCTTATGGACTGCAGCGTGGCAGCGGCTAAAAACGCGGACAGCCTTATCACGCTAAGCTCGCAGACGGGACTTAGCGTTGAGCGCCTGCAAGAGCTGCAATATGCGTCCGAGCTGGTGGACGTGTCGATAGACCAAATCGCGGACGCCCTCAAATCCATGATCGGCACTATGAAAGACGCCACGTCGGGCACGGGCGACGCGGCAGAGGCGTATAAAAGGCTGGGCGTGCGCGTGACCGATGCGCAGGGCAATTTGCGGGACAGCAACGAGGTTTTTGAGGAAATAATCCGCCGACTGTCGGAGGTCAAAAATCCGACCGAGCGCGCCGCGCTCGCGATGAAAATCTTTGGCGAGGAAGCCGGGCGGCTGAATCCGCTAATCGAGGACGGCGGCAAAAAGCTAAAGCAGCTAAGCAAAGAAGCGCACGACATGGGCTACGTCATGTCGGATGAGACGGTATCGTCGCTGGGCGCGCTGGACGACGCGATGCAGCGCTTTGACAACATGTCCGAGGCGGTTAAAAACCAGATGGCATTGGCACTTCTGCCGGTGCTGACGAGCGTGCTTAACATCATAACGGCGATACCGCCGGGCGTTTTGTCCACGGTGACGGTGGCGGTGACGCTGATAACCACGATCGCGGCGGCGGCAAAGGCGCTAAAGACCATCACGTCGATAACCGACCTTTTCGGCATAAGCGCGACGCGCACGCTGGGCACGATACTGGCGGTAGTGGCGGCTCTGATAGCGTTAAGCGCGATAATCGCGGTAATTGCGGGCAAGGGTAACGACCTCAACCGCGCCATGTCAAGCGTGGGCAATGCGGTGGGCAGCGTGCAGGGTAATGTCCAAAAGGCGCAGCGCACGATACCGCGATACGCGAGCGGCACGGACTTTCATCCGGGCGGCTGGGCGATGGTGGGCGAAAACGGCCCGGAGGCGGTAATGCTGCCGCGCGGCACGCGGGTATACACCGCGCAGGAGACCGCGCGCATGGGCGGCGGGGATGTGTATAACATATCCATTAATGCGGATAACGTTAAGCAGTTTGTGGATATTGTAAGGATCGCGCAGAGTGAGAGACGGAGTATGAGGATGGGGTGATATGATATGGCAATAAGCAGCACGCTACACATGGATGCCTCATACATGGCAAAAGCAGCCAAAAATGAAATAATAGCAGGAAGCAGATATTATGTAGATGCGGAAAAAGGACAGGAAATTTATGGACAGTTAGGAGCGTATGACGGCGATTTTATTAGTGGCATATATGTACGTGCACTTAACGTGTATTACATGCCTGATTTTAAGGGTAGCGGCACATCGGGCACATCCGGCGTAAGAATATACTTTGAGGCGATTAACGGGACGCTTGACCCGGCGATAACGTGGGACACGCGCCCAAGCGACAGCGCGGCAACCGTATTAGACAATACACTATATAGTAACATAACGATAAATAACGACATATCGTACAAAGTGACGGACGCACAAATGCAAAACAAAGTGCTTAACGGGCAAATATATATGCGCGTGCGTGCGTCGGCATTGGACAATGATGTATTTTTGGGCATACAGACGATTGCGGCGAGCCTAACGTATGACCCTAAGCAAGAGTGCGTAGGTCAAAAGCGCGATTACAGTACAGATATAGGCCAATACTGGGCAGACCTAGAGGTATATGACACAACCCGCGCGACGCTTAACGTGGACAACGTTTTACGCTGGGCATACAGATGCGCGCCGAATAACAGTCAGATCACAAAATTGATTTTGCTGTACAGCACAGACGGCGGCGCAAGCTGGGCACAGATATATCAAGACACAAGCATAACTGCAAGCAGCACATCGGTGCGTTATGCGGTAGCGCCGCGAGACAGCATACCTGCGGGCAAAAAGGTAATAATGCGGGTAGAGCTATACAACGCGCAAGGCCATTGCACATACTGGCAAAAAGAGTATGCGACAACGACGACCAAACCCAAGGTCAAAATAACGTCGCCCGTGCAAGCGTATGTAGACGGCGCGGTGGCATTGCCTGTGCAATGGGATTATACAGGCACGTACAGCCAAAAAAACTATACGGTGCAATATACGCAAGGCGCGCCCAGCAGCGCGAGCAGAATATGGCAAACGATAGTATCTCTAACAAGCACTGCAAAAACCTACACCATCCCGGCCAACACGCTGCCGGGCGGCAATGTATGGATAAAAGTAAGCGCAACTGACGTACAGGGCAATACGGCCAGCGATACAAGCAGTATAGTAGTCTCGGCAATACCGCGCGTAACAAACATAAGAATTACGCCCAGCGCGTCGGCACCGCGCATAACGGTAGGTTGGGATTGCAGCGATCAAGAGGCGGCGCAAGTGCGCATAGATAACGGTACGACATATGACAGCGGCATACTTTTTGGCAAGGATAAAACGCATACGCCGGATGTATGGCTAAGCAACGGCAGTCATACGGTGTCTGTACGCGCGCAAAACCGGTTAGGATTTTGGTCGCCGTGGGCAAGCGTGACGATAAGCACAAGCAATTCAGGCGGCGCGGCGATTACGCTTAATGCGGTAACTGTCGGCCAAGCTGTCAATCTGTCATGGGCAACCACTGGCAATTATAACCAATACATAGTGATGCGCGACGGCGTTAAGATAGGTACGACCAAGGCAAAGGCATATAGCGACTACTATACCGCGGGTACGCACACATACCGCGTGCGCGGACTAATGACATATACCTACACCGACTCCAATAACGCATCGACCACACTGTACACGGCAAAGGCGCAGATCGCGGCGGTAGTAGACAGCGGCGTGCCGACATGGATACAGCTTTGGCTGGGCACAGACCCCGAGCGCGCGGTCAATCGCAGCGTCGCGCAGACCGTGGCGTACACGCACTACTCCGGCCGCGACTGGCCGGTAGCGGAAGTAAGCGAGTATCGCGATGAGACTTACAGCGTAACGGTTGCGCTTACCAATGCAGCGGATCAAAAAAACTTTGAAGCGCTGCTAGGCCGCGAAGTATGCTATAAACGGCGGGATCAAGCGGTGATAGGACTGCTTGATGCGTACACGGCAAGGCATACGCGCAGTAAAAATATGGTGGAGTATGCCTGCACCATCCGACGGGTAGACGATGAAGAGGATGTGATATAGGTGGCGCGCACGATAAAGGTGCGGGTATATGTAATCCGCAATGGCGCTCGGTACAAGCTGCTGCGATTTGAGACGCCGCCGACCATCACGGCAAGCGCCGACGCACTTATACACATGTCGATGGCGGGCACGTTTTTGCACGATAACAGCGTAGACTATATCAACGATCAGCTACAGCCGGTGCTTATCATCGACAATGTAGAGCACCCGCTAGGACTGTATGTAATCGGCACGCTGACGCGCCGCGAAAGCGCGACGCGAATCGAAGATGAAATCGAGGCATATGATAAAAGTCTGATTTTGCAGCAGACTAAAATCGAAAGCCGACTGCACTTTCCGGCGGGTATGCTATATACGGACTGTATAACCAAGCTGCTGGCGATGGCAGGCATTACGCGCGTGGACGTGCAAAGCGGCGCGGCGAGCCTGCAAACCGATCGCGAGGACTGGGAGATCGGCACTGACCTGCTTACCATAACAAACCAGTTATTGGACGAGATTAATTATAGACACATATGGTTTAGCTTTGAAGGCGTGGCGAAAGCACAGCCCGAAAAGGCGGCAAGTGCGGATAACGTGACGGTGATGTACACTGCCGACAAGTACAGCACCTTACTGGCAGACAGCACCAGCAAGGTAGACAGCTATGATGCGCCCAATGTCTTTGTGGTAATGGTATCTAATCCAGACATAGGCCGCCCGCTGACGGCGACGGCAGTCAACGACAGCATCGACAGCCCGCTATCGACAGTCAAACGCAAGCGACGCATAGCAAAAATAATCGAGCTGGATAATACGCCAACGCAAGCAGAATTGCAGGCATATGCCGACATGGTATGCTTGCAGTCAATGTATACGTCCGAAAAAGTCACTTTTGAGACGGCCATAAATGCTGACCATCAGATCGGCGAGATAGTAGCGCTTTATGGGCACATGCTATCGGGCGTATATACAGAAACTGGATGGAACATGAATCTGGCAGCGGGCGGCGTAATGCATCATACGGCGGAGCGCGTAGCATATAAGACGGGAGATGTATCTACATGATAAGCAGCTATCAAGACCGCAAGTCGCTGGAGGGCGAACGCGCCGCGCCCGCGGCGGCGCAGCTGGCCACGGTGGGCGCGGTGTACAGCGACGGCATATCGCTTATCTTTGACGGCGACAGCGAGCCCACGGCAAAGCACTATAAGTGCAACGCGGCGTTGACATTTACGGCGGGGCAGCGCGTCAAGATAGTCAAGATAAGCGGCACGTATGTGGTGGAGTATCCGATAGGCAGTCCAAAGCAGTAAGGAGGGGTAAGCATGTACGACATATACGACCTGCCCAAGTCGATACCGCTGGGCAGACAGGGCGAGCAGTACGCGCGCGCGGTCGAGATCGACTGCGCGAAGATGCTACACGACTATCCGGGCGCGCGGCTGGCGCTGATGCAGCGGCGCACGCGCGGCGAGACGGCGCGCATAGTCAAGGCGGACGTAAGCGACACGGGCGTGATTACATGGTCGCCCGACATGGACGCGATGGCGGTCGCGGGGCTGGGCGCGATCGAAATCGTGGCCACGGTCGATGACAAGGTGGCTAAGTCGGTAATCGCGGCCACGGCGATAGCGCCCAGCCTTACCCCGCCTGATACGGACACGCAGAGCGGGTGGGTCAAGGACGTGCTGGACGCGAGCGACGCGGCGCAGGGCGCGATGATCGCCGCGCAGGAGTCTGCGGCGGCGGCGGCGGGATCGGCAGCGGCGGCGCAGTCGTCCGCAAACGCGGCGGCGGGGAGCGCAAGTGCGGCGAGCAAGTCGGCCGCGAGCGCGGCACAGTCGGCGGACGCGGCGAGCGGGTCGGCAAGTAACGCGACGCAATTGGCTACGGACGCGGCACAGGCGGCAGAGGCGGCAGAGGGCAGTGCGAACCAATCGGCGGCGGCGCGGGACGCGGCACAGGAGGCACAGACGGCGGCGGGCAAGTCGGCAAGCGATGCGGCGGGCAGTGCCGCGGCGGCGGCGGGCAGTAAGGACGCGGCGGCGCAGTCGGCGAGCGCGGCGGCGGCTAGTGCGGAGGCGGCGGACATATCCGCGCAGGCGGCGGCTCAAAGCGCACAGGGCGCGGCGGAGGCGGCAAAGGCCGAGGCGGCAAAAATCATACAGGACGGCGCAATCGCGCGCACGTCCACGTGGAGCAGTCAAAAGATAGTAGACCAGCTATATACGGAGGTAACGGCGAGCGGAAATCCGGCGGCTATCGAAAACGCGCTCGAGGGGTATCCGATGAGCGTAAAAGCGAGCTGGGGGCCTATACAGGAGGGAGAGGGGGAGCCCAGTCCGGATAATATAAGGCCGATAAAGGGGCGGGAGAACGTAAAGATAACGGTCAACGGCACAGAGCACACTCTCGCCTTGCCAGATACTATCTACGGCGGCGAGGTGGATGCGGTGACGGGGGCAGGGTATGCAAACGTAAAAATATTAACGGTGGATGGCGATAGGATTAAATTTATGACAAACGGACGATTTTGGCAACTGCCGCAATACAGTACCCCCAACGTGGCAACTGTGTATATGGCGAGCCACCTTTCCGCTCGGCTATTTTTGGCCAATGCAAGATATAATTTTATATTTGTCGCTGCCGAAAACATGAAGCCATACTTCGCAACAATCGAAGAATTTAACGCCTATTTATCGGCCCAATATGCCGCGGGAACGCCAATGCAGATAGTCTATAAACTTGCCACACCTGAGACCTTCGCGGCGACGGGCGGCGACAGGATATACGCGCTGGCGGGCACCAACACGATCTCGACTGATGCGGATACTTTGACCGTCGGCGGCGTCAAGCCGCTGCGCAAGCCTATCGACGATACGCGGGTGGGGACGGATAATGTGTGGTCGGCAAAGCATACCGCAGATATGCTTTTGCCGATGCAGACCGTGACGGGCAATCCGGCAGTCATAGAGACGCTTGAGGGGTACCCCTTGGAGCTGAATGCAAGCTGGGAGCCTAAACAGGATGGCAGCGGCAAACCGTCGCTAGATAATGTAAGGCCCATAAAGGGGGCTAATGTTGTGGAGCTGCGGAGATCAAACGCAAACTTGCTAAATCCGGCTGATATTGTCAACCAAACCTTAAACCCTTATAACTTGCGGATAAAGCCCATCGATGAGAGCACGATCCGAATCAAAGGGACATGGCAGGAAAGCGAAACGCGCAGCTTTGTGATAATGGAGCTTAATAACAAATTGTTAAGCGGACGCGGGCTAAAAATGACTGATACAGTGACAAACGGTACACCTTTGGCGCACACACTGTATGGCCTTAGGACACGACAGGAAAATATTATCGCCTTGCAGACGAATGCAAAGTACTGGGCGCCAGGCACGGCGGTAGACATGACGATAAAGATAGGTGTATATGCGCCCGAGGCAGTGCCCGCAAAATATCAGCCATACAAAGGGCAAGATTTATCACTGACTCTGCCGCGCACGATCTACGGCGGAAAAATCGATCCGGCCACAGGCGAGGGACAAGAGACGTGGGGATATATCGATAGCTATGCAGGCGAGACCCTGCCGGGTGAGTGGATCAGCGACAGGGATGAGTATGCGGCGGGGGCTACTCCTACGGTGGGCGCGCAGGTGGCGTACAAGCTGGCTACGCCCGTGCCTTTTACGGCCACGGGCGGGCAGACGGCGCTTGCGCTGGCTGGCACAAACGTAGTCATAACCGACGCGGATACTGTGACCATAACCGCCCCCACGCCGCCCCAGACCACGGCGAGCGCGGCAGAAGCTCAGGCGGCAAAGCTGGATTACGTCGCTATGATGGCCGACGTGGACGTGGATGACCTGACGGCGGTAGACGATGCAGGCGCGGATACTGGCATGATGGACATGCCGACGGGCATAGAGGGGAGTGAGACGGATGGCAAGCAAGAGATATGAGCTGGTCAAGGGGTACTACGACAAGCGGCTTTGGACACGCAAGATGCTCAAAAATGCCGTGGTCAAGGGCTGGATCACGCAGGATGAGTATGACGAGATAGTGGGTATGACGGACGCGCCCACTGAAGCGGACGGCAGCGGCGGCGAGGCCGCGCCCGACTACGAGCAGATGGCCGCCGATGTGCGCGCAAAGCGGGACGCGCTGCTGGCGGCAAGCGACTACACGCAGGCGACCGACTATCCGTCCACGTATGCCGCGCGCACGGCATGGGCGGAGTATCGGCAGTAGTTTAGGGACGTGACCAAGCAGGCGGGGTTCCCGGCGGAAGTTAAGTGGCCGACGGAGCCCGGAAAGGAGATGTAAAAATGGCGATAAATAGCCAAACGCCTAAAGCAGAACGCGAATTACCTGATTACTACGATAAATTCGTCGAAAGATTTAAGCCCAAGCATACGACGGACGACTGCATGACGCACGATGCGGTATATGCGGCGGTGCGCGACTGGACAGTCGAAAAGTATGGCATATCTCCCGACGTGCGTATCATAAGGCCATTCTGGCCGGGCGCGGATTACCAAAAGGCAGACTATACCGGCGATTGCGTGGTGATAGACAACCCACCTTTTAGCATACTGTCGCAGATAGTACGGTGGTATATGGCGAGAGGCATCCGCTTCATGCTTTTTGCGCCGACGCTGCAGCTTTTTTCGATTGCCAAAGGCGAGGCAAGCTACATCGTTACAACCGCCGATATTACATACGCCAACGGCGCGAAAATACCTACGTCGCTGATAACTAACTTGACTGACAAAAAGATATGCGTATATAGCGACTTGAGCCGCCGCATGGAGCTGGCGGATAAGCAGGGGTACGCCGTGCCAAAAGGCAAGCCAAATGCGTATCAGGTGCCGGACAATGTAGTGACGGCGGCCAAGCTGCAGCGTTACGCGCGGCACATGAATCTAGAGATTGACGCAAAAGATACATACCCGGTCAGTAAGCTGGATAATATGCCCAAGGCGCTCTTTGGCAAAGGCTTTTTGCTATCCGACAAAGCGGCGGCAGAGCGGATGGCGGCAGAGCGGATGGCGGCAGAGCGTGCGGCGGCAGAGCGTGCGGCGGCAGAACGTGCGGCGGCAGAGCGTGCGGCGGCGGAAGTGATACAGCTATCGCCGCGCGAGCTGGACATAATCGCGCGGCTGGGGTGATGGGCATGAGGTATGTACACGATATACGCGCGCCGACTAAATATCGGCGCACAAAAGATATAAAAGGGAGGGCATGGATATGAATAAGATCGCGGCGAGCGATTTTGTGAGATGGCTGCAAAAGCAGCACGACGATAAGTGCGGGTACATCATGGGCACAAGCGGGCAAGCGCCCAAAGACCTGGGCAAAAATAGCTGGTACTTTGCTCAGTACCATGACCGCGGCGAGTATACCGCGGCGCAGGAGGCTAAGGCGCTGTACTGGTATAACAACGCGCCGCGCGTTTTTGACTGCGCGGGCATGGCGGAGGGCGCGGTGGTCGAGATGCTGGGTCTGCCGCTCAAGGACGTCAATACCAAGGCGAGATACATATACAGCGACTGGTGCGCGGGCGCGAACAGCACCGACATGAGCAGGCTCCCGCGCGAGCCGGGCGTGGCGGTATTTAAGACCCGATCCAAGCCGGGCGCGATACACCACATCGGCTATCTTGAGCGGCCGGTCGTCGAGGGCGACACGGCGGGCGACTGGTACGTGATCGAGGCTAAAGGCGTGATGTACGGCGTGGTGCGCACGCGGCTCAACAATGACAAAAACTGGAACTGCTGGGGCTACATGAAAAAATACTTTGACTACAAATCCGCGCCGCCCCAGCCCGCGCCGGTCAAGCCCGGCCAGATACGCATAACCGGAGACAGCGTCAACCTGCGCACGGGGCCGGGCACGGAGTACGACGTGGGCACCGTGGCACACTACGGCGATACCTACGACCGCGCAAAGACGGACGGCTGGACGCCGGTCAAGGTGGGCGACGAGGTGCTATGGGTGAGCGATAAGTACGCGGAGGTGGTCAAGATATGACCGATACGATCATCGTGGCGCTGATAACCGGCGGCATAAGCCTGCTGGGCGTGATAGTGAGCAATGTGACCACTCACCGCAAGACTATGGCGCTGATCGAATATAAGCTCAAGGAGCTGCGCGACGACCTAAATACTCTTAGCAAGCGGGTGGATGAGCATAACCACCTCAAAGAGAGGATGGTAGCGGTGGAGAGCAGCACAAAGTCCGCACACCATCGGCTGGACGGCCTCGAGCAGAGTATCAGGCACGAATAAAACAGATATAGGAGGATAAGTATATGCAGTTTGATTTCACGGCGATTTTTCAGGCAATTTTAACTTTGCTGGGCGCGATTATCACGTACTGGCTGGTGCCCTATGTCAAGTCCAAAGCCACGGCGCAGCAGCAGGCCAACGTCGCGGTGCTTGTACGCACGGCGGTCGCGGCGGCGGAGCAGCTTTACGGTGCGGGCATGGGCAAAGCCAAGCTGGACTATGCGCAGGCGTGGCTTAACGAGTGCGGCGTAAAGTACAGCCGTGCGGAAATAGAGGCGGCGGTTAGAGACCTGAGCAATGATATTATAAGCGTGCTGGGCGCGGGGGACAAGGCGAGTAAGGATAAGGACGGCGGCGCTGGAGGCGATTGACATGCGCGACCCTTTTGAGGGCATGAGCAGATCGGCACTGGCAGGCATGATAGACGACGCGCGGCTAAGCAGCGTCGATGCGCAGATCGCGCGGATGCGGCTGCTCGACCGCGCGTACTACAGCGACATAGGCGCGGCAGTCGGGTACGACCGGCGCACGGTGGCGCGGCGCATGGCGGGCATTATGGATGCGCTGGGCAAAGGGTAAGGTTCAAAAGGTTCCCCGGTCGATATGGCCGGGGGATTTTTTTTGTATTTTGGTGCAAAAAAATGTACGATTTGGTATTGACAATCGCGGCGAAAAGTAGTATAATATAGACACGGACAAGATAAGCCGCGGGCGCGAAAAAGCGCCGGGCATGGAGGGACAAAAATGAACACTATGAATAATACCATTAATACCACCACCACTCCCCGCATGATAAGCGTTTGGGGCTGCGAAACCAACCCCTTTGCAGATGGCGACACCTGCAACAACGGCGGCGGGTACTTCCAGCCTGCGGGCGGCGCGGTCTGGGCAACGCCGGTCGGTGATGTTATCGTCGATTGGTTTGATAATAGCTGCGGGGATTTCGGCGACAGATGGAGCGCCGAGATTACTGTCGCGGCGACCGGGCACGAGTGGCGCTTCTCACTTGACTGCATCTACGGCGACCCGGACGCAGACGACCGCTGGAACGTCGCCGCCGCAAAAGGCCTGTACGACGCGACAGGCCTGGACGCCGACGAGATGTTGTTCGTCACGAGTCGCGCGGTCGGGTGGGCCGCGCGAATGAATTAAAAGGGGTGCAGACCCGGCATTACGCCGGGTCTTTTTTTATGCCCGAAAACGCCCGCGAATGCGACACAACCGCCCCCGCCCGACCTGCCTAAAAAGGTATAATTTTATCAGGGGAGATGATGCGAATGTACGGATACGGACAGGCCGCGCAGGCGGGCAACCCGTACGGCGGGTATACGCAGTGGCAGCCGGGCACCGCGCAGTCATATATGGACAGGCTTAACGCGCTGCAGGGGCAGACGCCGCCCGCGCAATCGAGCGCGCCACAGCTTATACGCGTGACCGGCATAGATGGCGCGCGCGCATATCAGATGCCGCCCAACGCGTCGGTGCCGCTTTTTGACGGCGGCGAAGATTTGCTATACGTTAAGACCACGGACGGCGCAGGGTTTCCGACGATACGCACTTTTGCAATAACGCCTATTAACGACGGCGCTTCAGCGCGCGCGCCCGGCAGCACGGAGTACGTGACGCGCGCTGAGTTTGACGAGCTGCGTAAGGAGGTAGAGGCACATGGCCAGCAGTCTGTTCGGGGGCGGTCAAAGCCCGTCCCAGCCGACAATGCCGACGGGCAATAACGGCATTGGTAATATGTTAAAACAGTTTAAGCAGTTTAAGCAGCTTATGTCAGGCAAAGACCCTAAAGCGGCAGTCATGCAACTGTTGACTAACGGTCAAATGACGCAAGAACAGTTTAGCGAGCTAAAGCAGATGGCAAAGGACTTTAGCGGCCTGCTCAAGTAAGCGTATACCGCCGATGCGCGCTCGGCGTATACATATATATCCATATATAGGAGGGATTACCATGGATGCGAGCAACTACAGCCTCGCGGACATCCGCGCGGCCACGGAAAATGACCGCGACGACGGATTCGGCGGCGCATGGTGGATTATCATCCTTTTCCTTTTTGTCTTTATGGGCGGCGGCAACTTGTGGGGCAATCGCCAGAGCGATTACGGCCAGTACGCCATGGCGGCCAGCCAGCAGGAGATACTTTACGGCCAGCAGTTTCAGGGGCTTAACTCCGCGCTGCAGCGCATAAGCGACGGTATCTGCAGCAGCACGTATGCGCTTAACAACAGCATAACCGGCGAGGGGCGCAACGTGCAGATGCAGCTGGCGGACTGCTGCTGCAAAACGCAGACGGCCATAGCTAACCTCGCGGCGCAGACCGACCGGCAGACCTGCGCGATAACCACCGCAATACATGCGGAGGGAGAGCAGACCCGCGCGCTGATTCAGGCCGACACCATACAGCAGCTGCGCGATAAGGTCAGCGAGCTGCAGCTTGGCCAGAGCCAGTGCGCGCAAAACGCTTACCTCGTCAATGCACTGCGCCCGTACCCGGTGCCCGCGTACAATCCTTGCGGCTGCCAGTGCGGCGGCAATTTTGGCGGGGCCTTTGCAATGGCCTAAGGCTGACCATGCTACATCGCTTTAACAAGCGCGCGCCCGGCGATGCTTGTCGCCGGGCGATTATATTGAAAGGGGATATGACTTATGGCTTGCTGCTGCAATCTCAAAAACCCGCACTACAAATCGGTGCTTGATGCGTATAATACCGCGGCGCAGACGCTGACCGCGACTGCCGCGCCGCTTAATCTGGGCGCGACCGTGACCGATACCGGCTGCGCGCTGTCACTTAACGGCGCGGCGGTCAACGTGCGCGCGGGCGGCACGTATCAGATCGACGGCGACGTTAACGTGACCGCAACCGCCGCCGGTACTGTCACGGTGCAGATGTACCTTAACGGCGTGGCCCTGCCCGAGACGTTGCGCACTATAAGCGTCGCCGCCGGGCAGTACGCGATAAGCACGCACACGGCGAGATATATCGCGCCCAACTGCGCCAACGCCAACTCGCTTACCTTGCAGGCCAGCGGCGCGGGCGCGACGGTCGACCTGACCAACGTGAGGGTGGTGCGTCTGGCATGATGATGCGCTGGATAATGGACGTGCTGCGCGGCAACGTCTGCGAGGCGCGCAAGTACGCGACCAAGGCGCACGAGCTGCGCGACAAAAATCGGCAGGCCGTCGACTGGTGCTGCGACATGGCAGACGCACACCTCAAATTTAACGATGGCGGCATGTCGATGGCGCAGAGCTGCATGGCGCGCATGGCCGACGATGGCATGGACGCGGCGATGGTGCCGGGCGCGCGGATGGTGTACGAAGCCGATTTGGGCGACGTGGCCAAAGATACCGCCGACGTGCGCGCACTGCTTGAGGCTTATAAGCGGAGGTAGTAAGCGCGGCTTCAAATAATCCCCTTGCTTTGGCAGGGGGATTTTTTGTATTTTGGTGCAAAAAAATGTATGATTTGGCATTGACATTCGCGGCGAGAAGTAGTATAATATAGGCACGGACAGTCAAGGCCGCGGGCGCGGGAAAGCGCCGGGCGAGGAAAGGCAAAATCATGTCGAGAAAATATGAGCTGGTCGAGGCTAGCAGCGCGCATACCATTGGCCATACTTTTTACAGGGTTAAGGCCTTGCGTGACTTCGGCGACGTGCACGCGGGCGACGTGGGCGGGTGGGTTGAAGATGATACCTGCCTTAGCCATGACGGTAACGCCTGGGTTTACGACGATGCGTCGGTTTATAGCGGCGCGCGGGTGGAAGGGAATGCGAAAGTCGGCGACAGCGCGATGGTTTTGAGTCAAGCTACCATTGACGGCGATGCAATAGTGGGCGGTCGCGCCTTCATAAGCGGTGACGCTAAAATAGGCGGTTGGGCGCGCGTATACGACGATGCGAGCATAGGCGCGCGGGCTGAAATAAGTGGTCAGGCTCAAGTGTACGGCTTTGCCAAGATATATGGCTTTGCGAAAATCACTGAGCAAGCGCAAGTAAGCGCGAATGCAAAAGTAAGTGGCGGATGCGTGCACGGCAAAGCGAAGGTGAGTGGCTTTTCGTGCGTGTATGGTTGCCCTAAAGACGACCGCCCCGAAGCCGGTTTCCCCGAAGTCGGTGGATGCGCGTTGCTTACCGACAAAGCAATAATACATGGCCATGCGCGCATTCTTGGTGGGAGCTTATCCAAAGGAATTTTCGGTAGCACAATGTTCGTTACTGGAGATTATCCACATGGGTATGTCATCGCCGACCTAAACGGTAACGTATATACGTTTGCTTGCAACGAAGAACGCGAAATCCTAGTTAGCGGGCCGGGCATAAACGTTAATACATTTAAGCTAGCCGATGCGATAAAAGACATCGAGCATAGCAACCCCGAAACGATGGAGATTTTCAGAGCAGCTTTGGAGCTTGCCAAGCTGCAATTGGCGCGCAAAAAGCATCAATGGGTTTTTTGACGGGTTTTTGGGTTTCGTAAAGCGCCGGGAAGTGCCTATATTTGGGCGCTTTTCGGCGCTTTGACTAGGGGTTCGACTCCCCTCGCTTCCACCAATTAAAGCCGCTATATATCTGATTTGCACAGATAATGGCGGCTTTTATGCTGCTTATTTTATGCAAATCGTATATATATCCAAACGGCATACGCAAGTATCGGAACTCAAACGTGTTTTTTAACGTGTTTTTGGATTGGCAATATCACCACCTAAAACCTTATCAAAAGCCACCTCGGCCATGTCGGCGGCACGCTGCATATCGCCGTCCAGCTCATGCGCATACACGGCATAGGTGTCCATCTTAGTGCTATGCCCGACCGTCGCGCGCAGAAGCGGGTCGGGGACGTCGGACTTGACAACGCTGACATAAGTATGACGCAGGTCGTACATGCGAGACTTGATACCCAGACTGCCGCGCGTGTCACACCATGCCCGTGTGAGGCGCGACGATATGATCTGACCGCCATCCGGCGCCGGGAAAAGATAAGGCGATATGATACCACGCTGCTTGAGCATAGCGGCCTGATCGTCGAGGATTCGCAAGGCGAGCGGGGTCAATATAAATTTGCGGATGGCGTTTTGGTTTTTTCCGTCGGTGTGTTCGTTCAAAATGTTGCGGCTACCGTCGATATATAAGATGCCGCCCTTGCCGATACTATCATGCGTCAAGGGTATGATCTCGCCGGGGCGCAAGCCAGTCGCAACCAAAAATCGCCACGCATGTATATAGTATATGGGCGTGGTACGCAGATGCGTACCGTATACCGTCTTAGTAATGCGATCCGTCGTAAAAAGACGGTATAGATCGTCGGGCTGGAGAATAATGCGCTTTTTGAATCGAGTATTTTTAGGCACCTTGAGCACTGTACTGGCCGGTATAGTATGCGCAAAACGCTCGAGCTCGCAAAACGACCTAAACCTTATAATCGTCGCGCGAACGTTAATGCAAGTGCGTCTGCTTGCGCCATTTTGCGCCGCGTGATTGATGCACGCCTGCCATTCAAACGGCGTCACGCTGTCCAGCCGCTTGTCGGGGATAGTGGGCTTAATGTGTGTGCGCCAGTGGCTATCATGCTTAACCCAGTTAGACTTGCTTGTATTTTTTTGCTGATCGGCCATAAACCGATCCCATGCCGCATAGAGCCGGATGTTATCCGCGTCCATCGACTGTAGCCACTCTGTCGCGCGCGCCATGACTTCGGCTTTGCCCTTGCGCCCGGCGATTGAAGATGAAAAGGTTTTGCGCCGTCCGTCCTTTTGGACGTTGACCTGCCATCTACCGTACTGCTCAAGCCATCGGGGTTCTGCCGTCGTGTACTTCTTGATTGCCATTTCTTGACACCTACTTTTGCTTATTATCATTAATGCAAAATTTTTGCATTATGACCGATGCATGGTATATTTTATGCTTGACCGGCATATAATATACCATCAAATATATCTGGGGGCGATAATATTGCGATCCGACAAGAGCCGCCCGCGATATGGCGGGTACTACTATGACACGATTAGCGCGCCCGACCAGCCCCATGTGTACGCCTATGCGGATGTCCGCCGCCGCATAATCTACATCAACCGCGCGGCAAAGCCCGGCGCGAATGTTTTTGACATTGCGCGATGCTGCTGCATAGACGATTGATTTTTTGGCACACGCTGATATTTTAGCATGGGGCAGACTTGCGCGCAAGCTTTTTGCGCACAAAAAAGCGGCTGCTAAAAAGCAGCCGCTTTTGAATTAATCCTCTAAAAAGTCGTCGTCGTCATCATCGTCAAAGTCGTCGTCGTCGGCGGGACCCTCATCCATGTAAAAGGCCATCTCCAGCATATTTACCGCGCCGCCCGCGCTTATCGCGTCGGCGGTCGCCAGCACCATGTCCACGTTGTGCGTATAGTCGCACACCATGTCGGCTAAGCGGTTTTGGGGAAGGTAGCCTATGGGTTTTTCGGGGTGGGCGACGTCAAAAATATTTGCGCGCTTATCGAGGTCGCTGTACAGCACGATACAGGACGTGCCCGCCGCCACGCTTCGGCCGTCGCACTTATCATCGCGCAGCGCGCGCACATCCGTATAGTAGTACTTGCGCACAAAATCGTCACACCACCGCAGCTCGTTTTTCAGCGGCATTAAATCCGCGCCCTTTTCGTCCGTCGGGCGCGCCCATGCCGAGCGCGCGTCGGCGGGCGCATCGACGTTATACTGTGCCTTCAGCGGCGGCCAAATTTTATCATACTTGAGCACGTCTGCCGTCTCGTGCATATATAGCGCATAAGTGACGTGCATGTCCGTATTAGCGCGATGGCCGGGAGAGCCTATTTTAAGATAGGTAGCCAGACTTGCTAAACTGTACTTTGGTGCATCTGGGTATAGCGTGCGTGCCAGCGAGCAAGTATCTATCCATTTGTAGTCTTTTTTACCCAGCGCGCATTTATCGCGCGCCACGGCCAAAAATTGAAGGTCGAATGTGACGTTGTGCCCTATCATAATGTCATCGCCCAAAAAATCCACAAATTGCGGCAGCACCTCCGCAATCGTTGGCTGACCGGCCAGCATAGCGTCGTCGATGCCAGTCAGCTCGACTATCTCCGTAGGCAGTATGCGCCCCGGGCTGATAAGCTGCGCATAAGTGGCGACGATGTTATGATTGCGCACGCGCAGCGCGCCGACCTCGATGATCTCATCCGTCACGGGGTCAAGGCCGGTAGTCTCAAAGTCGATTACGGTATAGTCGGACGGGCAGTCGATTATATTCTGCTTCAGCGCCGCCGGAATTTTAGGCGGTTTAGGTTTAGGTGGTTCAGGTTTAGGCGGTTCAGGCTCTGGCGCTGGTTCCGGTTCTGGCCCTAGTTCCGGCTCCGGCGGCTTGCGATGTATCAAGAGCGTCAGCGGACTCAAAAGCAGCAGCGCGACTATGCCTATCAATACATACCCCATAATATTATCCCTCCAAAGATGGCATTACTGATATATTATCACAACATCTGCGCGTATGCAACCATAATCCCATCGCGTTAGCGATGTTACTTGCGCTCATACTCATCGGCAAACACCTTGGATTTCCAAAGACCTTTATGCGCATCCGCGCGCCGCGGGTTAATCGGCTCGCCGTCCGCGTCTACAGCGTACAAACGCACGCTGTAGTACTTATCGCGCCCGGCATCAAAGTCCGCGCGCGCCGCGTCCATACCGGCCTCGTCGATGGCGCGCTCTATGTCGTCGCGCGCCAGATCCTTGAGGCCGTCCAATGCCTTGCGGCAAAAGTCGGCAGGCGTGGCGTAAGCGCCGGACGGGATGCTTACGTGCTTGTACGTCGGCTCCAGCTGCGCGGTTACTGTGCCGCACATCGACCGGCTTTTGGTTTCGATCACTACTTTATATTTCATTGCCGCCTCCGCGCCCGGCGCTTTTTCGCGCCCGCGGCTTTGATTGTCCGTGTCTATATTATACTACTTTGTGCCGCGAATGTCAATATGCAAAGGCGCATTTTTACAAAAAAAGTGCCGCTCATACGAGCGACACTAAAATATTGCGGGGTTATGGCGAAGCGAAACGATTGGGGGTTATGGCGAAACGGAACGACTGAGGCTTATAATCATTGGCCTCGCGATCGTAGTGCCACAGCGTCAGATCAACGCCGTAACATGCACAGGCGTACATGACGGCTGTCGTGCAGGGCGTTAGCCCTGTCAAAATAACGTTCAGCGGCTCGCCGACAACTATTGTAGTGTCGTCCCAGCCGTTAATGGCGCTGCCGATCGCATTGCGCGGAGAGCAATGTTCAAATACATATTTATCCGCAACATGAAGCAATCCGGCGAAATCAAGAACGTCCTTGATTTCGCCGTAAATATATTCATCCACTGGCAGTTGGTGCCGTCCGGCGCACAAGCCAACTACGCGCTTTCCGGCTGCGATAACGTCATCCAAAGTCATAACTACAATCTCCTTATTCGTATCTTACTATTTACGCCAGTCCTTGTACGCGCCAGAAATGACGCGTCGGTCAACGTAAGGCTCATCGGCGGAGATGTACCAGCACCCGCCGATCTTGCGCGCGGTCTTAAAATCGCCGCGCGCAGCCTTACGCAAGATGTGCGATCGGTGCTTGCCCAGCCGCTCGCTGTATTCGGCAAGCGGTATCAGGCGCGACCCGGCGCTTGTGTCACGCTGCGCCGCCGCAAGCGGGGAGCGCATTCGCGCGTCGGTGTATGGCTCGCTCGCACTGACGTATAGGCGACGCCCGATTTTGCGCGCCGTTTTGAGCGAGCCGCGCGCGGCTTTGCGCTCGGCGCTGCGCACGTCTATACCGCGCTCCCGCGCGTATGTCGTGACGAGCACCAAGTCGTCGGCATCGGCGGGCGCGCTATCCAGCGGCCGCCGATGCCGCATATCAACCCACGGCTCGCTGGCATCTATAACCCAGCGCGAGCCGACCTTTTGCGCGGTCTCAAAGCCGCCGCGTACGGCTTTTTGGTATACGAGCGGGTAGGGCTTGCCAATTTTGTCGGCATAGTCCTTCAGGGAGATCATCATCGTCACTCCCCATCCTTTTCGGCGGCTTCTTCGGCCGCTTTGCGCTTTGCCTGCTGCCGAGCAAGCTCGGAGTAGCGCAAATGATTCCAATGGATACGCAATCCATAACGAATTGTCTCCAACTCCGCTGGAAACGTTTTGCGGACGAACCGCGCGGTATCATTATCTGGTCTAATGACCAATCGTCCTGTTTCGGGATGGATGCTAAAATGCAGCCCCATACTTCCGAAGCGTTCAATCAACTCGGCGGCATCATATGGCAGATCGATAGGGAGCGGTTCAACGCTGCAACCGTCAACGGCAAGCACTTCTAACTTTACATCGACGTTGCCCCAACTGATGATGGGCTGATTTATGTCATCGGCAACAATCACGTTGTTTAAGAGATGATTTCCATTGCCGCGCGTCAGTACTATGTGCCCGTCGCCGTTAAGCCGCGGCGAATACGCATCCGGTATGTCCACAGTATACCGAATGGCGTCGGCGTCAGAATCGGGCAATTTATCAACGAACTTCCTTTTACAGTCAGGCTTGTCAAAACCGAAAATTTCAAAACGCATTATTGCGATCCTCCTTAAATAGAATAGCGAATTTCGATTGTACCGCGCTTCAATCCAGCGCGCAGCGCGTCCAACGAAGGATGTATCAAATCCCAGCCATCGCCATATTTCGCAGGCGTCTTACGATAAGCACAACCGCGCGCCACCGTCTGCCTGCTGCCAGCCATAGGCTTGCAAGGGCTGAGTACGTACATGCAGCATCCGTCCTCAACGTAAACCCTCATGACACCAATGTTATGCCAACCGTCCTTAACTACTTTAGCCATTTCTCTTTTCCTCCATGCCCGGCACCTTTTTGTGCCTGCGGCTTATCTTGTCCGTGTCTATATTATACTACTTTTCACCGCGAATGTCAATACCCTAAAGCGCTTTTTTCAAAAAAACTTTGCCGCTCGCATAAAAAAAGAACCGCCCCAAAGTGGGGCGGTTCTTGGTCGGTCGCTACTGCGCCTGCTTGCTTTCGGCGTCGCGCTGGGCGGCCAGGTATGCCTCGTGCCGCGCGCGACCCTCGAGCACCTGCCGCTTAAAGTCGGCGTCCGGGTCCGCGTCCGCGCTGGAGGGCGCTGCATCGTCGGCGGTCTGATCATCGCCGTCGCCGGTGCGCGCCTTGCGCTTGTCATAGTCGTCATGCCACGCCATAAGCCAGTCGTGTATCATCTGACGATGCTCGGCGTCAAGCTGGACATAGCTACGCAGCATAGACGCGGCCATACTGTCAAGACCGTATTGAGCGCATAGATCATCTATACTGCCTGTATGGTCGCTTTCAGGCAAAAATATATCGCCCTCGCCGCTTTTAAGCCACTCGACATTAAGGCGCGGATATGCACTTGCCAACAACTTAACATGTTTGTCAGTAACGTTGCGCTGCGCACATTCGATCGCCGATATGCCGGACGGCGACAAGCCCAGCACATCCGCCATTTGCGCGATAGTTAAGTCAAGCCGTTTGCGCAAAGCCCTAAAGCGAGCATTAATTGTGTCTGCCATTGTATCACCTCCAATCCATACATATATATTATCACACATTCGGGGGAAAATCAAGTCTAAAATTATCCTGAATGTATTGACACGTGCAACCACGTGTGATATAATGCACATGTAATCACACAAACGGGAGATGATAAGATGACACCGACTGCGACGGCACCAGCACCGCAAGATATGCAGCTACTGGACTGCATCAAAGTACTATCACAGCTTACGCCAGATACACAGCGCAAGATCGTCAACGTGCTGTCTGGCATGTGCATGATGGCGCAGATGGATAGCATACAGCGCAAACCGGCGTGACGCACACGCGCCGCGCCGGTTGATGGAATGGGGAAGAATTTAGGCATAAAAAATAGCGCCCCCGTAGGTGTCGAGGGGCGCTATGCGGACAATCAAAGTCGGCTCTGGAGGGCCAACGTCTGACAAACGCATTATACACCTCCGGGCGGGCTTTGTCAAGGGAGGATATAGAAATGGATAGGTATCGTGTGACTTTTGAGACGCGCACCATCCGCACACATCACTGGGCGATCGACCTGCTGGCCGACAACATGCCCGACGCGCGCGAGCGTGCGCGCAATCTTTGGCGCGTCGAGAGTGTGTATAAGCACTTTAAGCAGTACGAGCTGGACGCGCGGCGCTTACTGCCTGACGAGCCGACCGTATACGGCGGCTTCATACAGCTCGACCCGTGCTACAGCGATCAGGGCGGCAGCGGTTCGCGACGCGCGAAAAGGAGGGGGCTGGGTTATCGTGACTAATAAAAATCAGCCCAGGCGCGCGCGGCCATATGCCAAACTGCGCGCGGCCATGATGGAGCGCGACCTGCTGCAAAGCGACGTGGCCGTGCATCTGAGGCGCAGCACGGATTACGTGAGCAAGTGCATACGCGGCGTGGCCGCGTGGGACATGGGAGAGGCGTATGAGCTGATGCGCTGGATGGGACTGCCCCTCAGCGAGATATACGACTACTTCCCGCCGGACGGTTACGCGGAGTGCGAGCCGCCGGTACTCAAGGTGGTGGGTGGATGATGTATTGCGGGTACGGCGCGGGCCCCTGCTTTGTGGGGCCGCTGTATAAGGACGAGGAGACCTACACCAAGTATCGCGTCAGGTGGGTGCCGGGGTATGGCTATCACGTCTACTCCGCACAGCCCGAACGGCACTGGGTTTGGATGGTCGATAACGAATTTGACTGGCAGCCCAACGCCGACGCGGCGATTGACGAGCTGAGCCGGATCATGGACGAGATCGGCGCGGTTGTGATGGAGGGGTATGGCGAATGATTAAGGTGGAAAGATATGGAATGGAGACGCTGGAGCAAGCGGAGAAGCTGTATCAAACACAATTTAAGCGCGATGCGTGCCTAAGCATGGAGCACGCACTCCAGACGTGGCGCGTGATGGAGCGCCGCGGGCTAAAGGCCGACTTGCACATGTACGTAAAGGTGGAGACGGACGGTAAGCGCACGACGGTATACGCCGCGCGGCGCGTGCCCACGGCGGGCGAAAAGATACTTTGCCGCCTTAATGCGGCGGCAGCGCGCAGGTATGTACAGGCCGAGGTCAGTGCGGGACATATGCGCCCGCTGGAGCTAGACGATCAGATGGACACGGCGGGCAAGGCGGTAAAGTATGGCGAGTAAGTGGATCAGTAAGGCCGACCGTTTGCCCGCGGAGCAGGACGCAGACCCGTGGGGATGCGTGCTGGTATGGCATGTGTATAATGGCGTGCAGCTTTTGGGCTGGCACAATCCCATGCTGATAACGTCGAGGTATATCACGCACTGGATGTCGCCGCCGAGCGCGCCGGAGGAAGGAATTGGAGATGGGGTGTAGCAAGTGGGGTATAAAACGAAAGTAGATTGGTGCGATAGCACATGGAGCCCAGTCACCGGATGCTTACACGGGTGCGAATACTGCTACGCGCGGAAGATTGCGGAGCGGTTTGGGAGCATCGGAACGGAGATCGACACCGAAAACGGCTATGAATGCGATCTGTATGAAGGCACAGGCGAAAATCATGTGCTGGAAAAGCCCGCTATGCGCGAGTGGAAAAGCGGGAAGATCACAAAGGCACCATATCCGTTTTGCTTCGACCCCACCTTCCATCGCTACAAGCTGGACGAGCCGCAGAAATGGAAGAAGCCGCGCAACATCTTCGCGTGCAGCATGGCTGACCTCTTCGGTGATTGGGTGCCGGATGAGTGGATCAAAGAGGTGTTCAAGGCTTGTGAAGCAGCGCCCCAGCATAGGTATCTTTTTCTCACCAAAAACCCAAAGCGATATGTTGAGCTGTACGAAAAGAACATATTGGTGGTCGGAAAAGGGTACTGGTACGGGACGACCGTAACCTTGCCGGAACAACCTTTCTTTTACAGCAGGGTGCCGGACGATAATCCACAAACATTTATGTCAATCGAGCCGATTATGGGATCGTTTGGAAAAAGCGAGGGTCTCACGGACTGGGCAATTGTGGGCGCAGAAACCGGCAGTCGAAAAGGCAAGGTTGTACCGCAGAAAGAATGGATTGACGAAATCGCTGCCGAATGCAGACGCAGGCGGGTCCCAATTTTTATGAAAGAGTCCCTGCGCAAAATTATGGGTTCAGATTTTAGGCAGGAATTTCCATGGGCGAAAAAAGAACTAGCCGAAGGAGAATAATATGACCGCACGACAAGCGACGATACTCTTTTGCCGCACGTCGGCCACCATGGCCGACGTGGCGCGGGCATACGGCACGGATGAGGATACCATGCGCGACATAATCGCCGCGCAGTGCGCAGAAAAACTGATTGACCCCGCGCACGCAAAGTTTAACCGGCAGGTGGTGCGCGCACGGCGCGCATACGATCAGTACGGCTTCACAAGCGCTTTCCGAGCGAGCGAGAAAGAAAAGCGGCTGGCCAGACGACTGCATATGCGCGAGGGTCTGTCGTTGGGCGCGATTGCGCAGGCGTTTGGACGTGAGAAAACGACGATATATAAATGGACTTTGACAGGAGGGGACTGACATGATGCAGGGTATGACCAAGGACTTTGAGCTACAAATCCCTGTGCAGATGGTGACTGAGCTGCATAACGCTAACGAAACCATCCGCCGCCTCAAGGCACGCGTCGCGTATTTGGAGGATGCTTTGGACGGCGCACGCGCGGACGCGGACTACTACCGCCGCACGTGGCTGGATGAGGTACGCGACAAGCAGCGCTACTACGACCGCGCGATGTGGCGGGCGCACAGCGAATACGGCGAGCGGTTGGATGAGATCGCGCGGCAAAAGCGCGACGGAGTTTACCGCGAGCCGGAGCTGAGCAAGGGCAAAAAGAAAGGCGGTAAAAAATAATGGATTGCTTTAATCAAGTTAAAACGTTCAAGCCCGAGACACCACGGAATGCCGACGATGCACTGGCCAGCAGCTTTATCGCAGGGGTAGCATATGCCCTAATACAGAAATATGAAAATGGAAAAATGATAGAAAAGTTGCCAACTTCGTTTTTTGACGATATGCCAGAGACGGAAGCGAATTTTAGGTTGCTGATGGAATATTTTGGCATGGCAAAAATGAGAGATTATTGCGAGATCATGGAGTACAAATGCTTTATTAACAATGTGGAAGGGCACGTTGAAAGAGCATTTTGGTATCGCAGAAAAAAAGAGGAGCTAGAGGAGGAATTCAAAAATGATTAACGCACTTACGGGCTGCTGCGTTTTTTGCGGCTCGCCGCAAATTATAAGCGCAAAGGAAGATATTACCCAGCGCGATGCCGACCTGCGCGCGACGGCTCAATGTCACTGTAACGGTGCGATACATGCGCGCATGATAGTCACGGTACAAGAGGTGCTCAATGGCGTGCTGGAGGGCAGCGCGCTGGACGATGACGCGCTGACCGCTATCGAGCAGATGGCACAGTGCGTTGTCAAGGGCTTAGTCGCGAGCACGACGGTATACCTTATCGACGGCAGCCGCCTGATAATGCGGCTGGGCAAGAGCGGATTTGAGGCCAAGCACATTATCAGCCAGCAGCGCGTGCGCGACGAGAGCACCACGGCGGCGGCTAAATGTGCTATCGACATTGCAAGGGCGCTCGACCCGATGATACCGATGCGCGCCGCCGACAAGGAGGCAAAGACAAATGACGATGCGGCTGTGTAACACGCGGCCGCCATGCGCACCCGACTGTCCCACGCGGGCGGTCGGGTGTCATGGCCAATGCGCCGCGTATCAGCGCTATACCGCCGACCGGCGCGCGGAGTACGACCGGCGGCTGGAGAGCAAGCGGCTTAACTGGGACTGCGCCACATGCACGCCGACGCACGAGCGCGCGCGGGTAAGACTGCAGCACGCGCGCGGCAAGCACAAGTAGATATATTATAGTAGATATTCGCCAAAACCGGCACCCGCGCAGGGTGCTGGGAGGGCTAGTAATCTGTATTAATAATTCACGTACATTCAGCCAAAAGAAAAAAAGACACTCACATGACGACATGAGGGCGCGGGAGGATAAGCGGGAGGATGGCAGAGCCGCTCATACCGACCGTAACCCCAAGTCGGTGAGGGTGGGGGCGCGGGGG
>ERZ1035037.108-NODE-108-length-34599-cov-41.697690_pt1 | contig 34599 bp, 56 predicted proteins | sample MGYA00520618_ERZ1035037 | MGnify/ENA primary metagenome ERZ1035037 (study PRJEB33766, sample SAMN09781741) | gut metagenome | biome: gut microbiome | host: Homo sapiens | place: Madagascar | study: EMG produced TPA metagenomics assembly of the PRJNA485056 data...
GCCCCACATCTCTCCGACCGTGGAGCTGTCACACATCTTTCCGACCGTGGAGCTGTCACACATCTTTCCGACCGTGGAGCTGCCAAGATATACCTTAACGTCATTCAGCAACTTCTTGACCTCGCACCGCTTCAAGCGGTAGTATCCGCTGCTCAACTCGTCAATCTTTTTGTCTACAAGTACGTGTTCACCCCACCATGCTTTTACTGCCTGCCGGAACTCCTCTTCATATTTGCCCGGATCTGTATCGTACCAGTCCGGTGTCACGTCCTGATCTACCACGTACTCCCATCCGTCTGGGTCTGTCCACCATTCGCCATTTTCCGGGACAAGCTCTGCCCGTACAAATACCCTTGACGCGTTGGTATAAGTATCCTCAATGTTCAGCTCATGCAGCAAATCGCTGTGACTGTCATTTTCTCCCGGAGCTACCACGCACCGGGTTTTAAAGATAATCCCACTTTTGAATCTACACACGTTTTTTCTCCTCCTTAAACTCCACCGCCAGGTCATAGATATACTGGCATATCTTTTCCGCAATCTCCGGCGCTTCTTCAATCCCTGCAATCTGGCGCACGTACTGCTTTCCGCAAATAACGCAAGTCAGTTTTCGTATAGTTTCCCATACCTGCCATGCAATGATACCGGAATCGAATACTTCAGCCATCAGCGACTTTCCGCCGCCACCATTCTCGTCTCTAAACCATTTCTCTCTAGGCTCTTTCAGTGGTTTAGATACCTCTTCTCTGGTTAGACAGCCTTTATACTTTTCTTCGAATCGCTTTTCCAATTCGTCCAGGATTGCTTGCTTTTCGTCCTCGTTCATTGCTGCACCCTCCATCTGTTAAAGTCCATCCAGTTATAACTCGGGTGTGTCCCGAAGCTGGTCTTAATGACTACGAAATGCTCATAGAGCTGGTAGACCACTCCGCGCAACTCGCGAATGTTCAAACTATCAACCTCTTCACTCCGCATCTCGGCTCGATACCGAAGTGTCACGCGCTCGCCTACCTTGACCCGGTGCAACTTTTCCAACCGTCGGATCTTCTCCATCTTCTCCTCTGTCACCGTCATATCCTCCTACTTTCCAACAAGACTTTCCAAAAAATCTTTGTCATATTCCCGCTCTTGAAAGTTACTGAAGCTTGTTTTTTTTGCATGTCTCGGCCCGTCCATCTGGTTCAAATATCCTTCAAACTTGCTCCCGAACAGGGTGGACGGTCGAAGAAACTTTTCAAACTCCGTCCCCTTCCACTCCGTGACCTTGTGGTCAATCACTGTTTTGAAGTCGTCAAGGGTATATCCATCGTTGAACCTTGCCCGTATATGCTTTTTTGTATCTTTTGACGTTTTCCGAAATGCTGTACCTGCTGCCTGATTCAGATAGTCTACTACTTCGCCGGACTTGTCCAGAAAAGCACCATCCGCAGACTTGTCCTCTGGATGGGTCGGCGTTCCGTCCTCGGAACCCGACATATTGTTTTTATCTTTATCATTTACATTTACATTAACATTTACATTTACATTAGGTTCGGGTTTGGTTCCGTCTTGGTTCGGGTTTGGTTCCGTCTCGGTTACAGTTTGGTTACGGTTTGGTTCGGGTTTGGTTACGGTTTGGTTCGGGTTTGGTTTCTTCCCGCCTTTTTTTCCGTTTTCATATCGCTGATTATTCGCGTCTATCTGCGGTTTCACCAATGTGAATACCGTGTGAGCTATGCTCCCTTGTGTGTCCGGCGGCTTTCCATCGAAGCTGTAGTTGAGAATCGCTTGCATGGATTCCTTGAACTCTTCCGGTGGAAGGTTCTTGACAGCCTCGTAAAAACTGCGATAGAATACTACGCTATCCCTCATTCAACTCCTGCCTCCACTCTTCCACATAGTCCTCTATGCTTGTCTGGCCTTGCTGGACGGCTTTCAATCGTTGATATGACTTATTCATAGCCTGCGCTTTTCTAAGCGTCTCTAAGGCTCTGCTGGTCTCCTTGGCTATGTACTCCCGGAGCTCGCTGTCCTCTTCCGGCACATCCAGCCTTGGGATATAGATCCCTCTGCCAACATTGATAATTAAGCATCCGTGTAAGTTGGCTTCTGCTATCAACTCCCGGAGCTTTCGGTCAACACTCCGATTCTCTGGTCTCTTTATCGCCCGCTCCCGGCCTATCCCGATTTGTCGAAACAATAACCGGGCTTCTATATCCTGCTGCTTCATCTCGTTCCCTCCTCTCTTCCAGGTAGTCCTCCAATCTCATAGTAACAAGCCAGCCCTCCCGGTTTTTGCGGTGGAACACTGTGGGGATTTCCCCAGGTCTTGCGTCCCGGACGGCCTGCGCCATTGCTGTGTAGATGTTTAGCGCTTCTGCTCTCTTGCACTCTATGTGTACGCCAGGGATACCGACCACATCAGCCTCTCCGCTGGTCCCACAGTACTGCTGACCCCGGCGGGCTCTGTATCCGTGAGCCTTCAGGATTCCGGCAAGTTCCCGCTCACCCTTTTTCCCTTTCTCCCTGCTGTTCATGTTCCTCCTTTCTCCCGCCCCGAAGGGCGGGCCTTCCAATCATGGAAGGAGGTAAAATCTTGGCTTACATTGTGTGATATATTATCGCAGTCCAAGTATGTCTGGACGCATAGGCTTTTATAATTCGCTCTTGCCGTACCGGGCAATGAACGCTTTCCGGGCTTCCTCCGGTGTCATACCTTTCTTTCTCTTTTCCAACTCCCAGACGTTCTGGGCTTCCCGCTTAAGGTACCGGTTTACAAATGCGTCCATATGTGCTGCATTTTTACCGGTCCGGTGGCACCGCTCACCGCATAGCCAGACTACAAGGCCGTCCTCGTCAGAGTGTTGTCTGTTTGGGCTCCCGAAAAAGATATGATGACATTCCAGCGGGTCTCCGTTGCCGTTCCGCCCGCACAGGAAGCACACTTTTCTGTCAGCCTGGATTATGCTTTTCTGCATCTTCCATCATCCTCCTTAACTCGTCCGGCGGGATTGTCTCAATCCCCTGCTCCTTGCACTCCTCCACCAGTCCGTTAATCAATACGCTCATTTCTTTGGTGTCATAGTCGCTGGAGCCTCTCAACATCATGTACGTGCGGTACATCTTGCCGCCCTTGCCCTGCTTAACCTGTGATGTAGGCTTAAGGTGGTAAGTCTCGGCGGCATTAATGGCCTTTTCCGCTTCTTCGGTGTCCAGGAGGACAGTATAAACGGCCTGCCCGTCAATAATCATCAGTTGCCCGTACTGACGGAGTATCCGGTTATGCAAATACGGCTTTGGGATATTCAGCGCTTCGGAAAGCTTGGTTAATAGCTGCCAGTAATAGGCGTTTGCGTCCAGTGTCCGCTTTTCCCGGTACTGCTTAATCTCGACCGTCAGCTTTTTGTCCTTCAGCTTTTCCAAGTCCTCCGGCTTTGCGTCAATCTCCAGCGTCACCCGTGTTCTCCGGCTTTTCCAGTCCAGGAACAGGTCTTTGAGAAATCCCGTGTATCTCATGTCACTCGTCCTTATATGTCTGCTTCAGATACGACAACATCTGCCCGGCTGTGGTGTTCGTGATTCCTTTCCAGCTCACTCCAAAGCCCTTACAGATATCCTCAGGCGTGGTTCCGTGTTTTTTGCAGATGCTCTCGATGGTCTTAATCATTGCCTGCGAGGCGGGCTTGTCTCCATCCTGTGAAAGCGGTGGTTCCGCCTGCGATGTGTATTTTGTAGAATCAGCCCCCCAGTATACATCAGCTCCAATACCAAGTTGTTTACACGCTACTGATATTGCGTCCGTGGTCGCCATCTTATAGCATTCGTCGGAAGTGTAGATTCCCTTGCTTTCCAACGATCTGAACATACTCCCGCCGGTTCCTTCGATGGGCTTCGACCACTCACCATCGACCTTGATATAGAGCTTGATATCAACGAAAGCAGCAGCTTCCTTTTCAGATTCTTCAATCCATTTCCGGGTTGTTTCATAATACCAGCCAACGCCGCACGGACCGAACAGTTCTGTCAGTACCTTAATCCTCCACATAGGGTTAATATCGGTCTTTCCTTTTAAGCGTCCGGCCTTAATTTCTCGCTGGGCGTTATCAGGAACCGTTCTGACGGCTTCATATATCGTCATGCTCTTGCTCTCGCTCATACTCCTCACTTTCCTCCTCTTCCCATCTGTCCCGCTTTCTCGGAAGCGGTACACCGTACTCGCTCTCATTCCATTCGGAATCAATCAGCATCCGATTCTCCAGCATACTTTCCTCTTTCTCTCTCCTCCAAGCCCATTAAATCCTCGGCGGTAAGATTATCGCTCTCAGGCTCATACCCCAGAATGATAAGTGCATCATTCGTGGTCAGCTCTTTCTTGGCGTGAATCAGGTCAACCAGTGCATTCACCCGGCCTTCCATAGCACAGAGTGCATGGTATCTGTCGGCCTGTACTACCAGATCGTTATCTTCCATTGACTTTTCCCTCCTTATCTGTTATCGTAAATGTAGATGTTTTCCTATGCCCCTTTGCCGTCCCTCGGCTACGGGGCTTTTTTATTTGCCGTGTTCTCGCTCCAGTTCTGCGGAGCGTGTCAGAATCCGTTCAGCATACTCTGACAGGTTCCCGGTGGCCTGTGTTTCCCCCTCATGGCGCCACCATCCACAGGATAAGCGCCCAAGCGTACAATCCCGCACAGATTGCAAGCATTCCGGGAAGCTCCCGGAGCAGGGCTCTAATCTCCCGCCTGTTTCTTTTTTTCATACTCTTCCATCTCCTTTCTGCGTTGCTCCCGCCGCTTACTTACTTGAATAGTCCGGTTGACGTGTTGTGAGCTTGCAGCAAAGCTGTTGTTGCAATACCCGTTTTCCCTGACCGCCTGCATGACGGTCTCCCCGTCCAACTCGCACAAACACCGGAACCAGCTCCCCAGGAAAAACCTTTCGCACTCGGCAATCATCGCCTCATGCTTAATGATTCCGGCTCCTGTCTGTTTCTCCGGCGGCCTTGCCATGTACCGGATCGCCGTGTCATAGTCCAGACACGCGCGTGCTACGATTCCGTGACGGAACAAGTGCATAGCCTCGTCCGTCATTTACCCGCCCCCATTTCTCCTACCGCCCGGATAGCGGCGTTCTCGTCATAAGGTGGGACGAGTGAGCGGGTGTTCTTGTCAGCCAACCAGTCTCGATAGCGAAGATAATCCAGCACTACGGCCTTGCTTACCTTGCCCCCGGCGATAGCATACTGACTGTATCGGCCGGCTTTTATTTCTTCCTGTATCCCGTCCACCACCCCGTACATGGTCTGGCGGCACATTCCGAAAAACCTTGCGGCTTCGGATTTATTGCAATATAGGCTCATTACGTTCACCTCCTATTGTCATCATGGTTCCCAGAGCCTTCAAAACGGTATCGGCATTTTTTAGTGATATGTCGTGCCGTCCATTCTCCCACAGGCTTATCACCCGGATTGTGAACCCTGTCGCTTCTGACAGTTCAGATTGTGACATTCCTTTTTCTTTCCGGGCTTCTCGGAGCAATGCCCCAAAGTTTTCTTTTTCCACTTGCATTCCTCCCGTTTTTTTAATATTATGTAATAGAACGATTGTTCTATTGATTTTAGAAAGGAGCATATTTTTATGGATTTAACAAAAGACGCTGATTTGTTGGTATGCAGTATTTACCAGGAATACATTTTCCGCAGGAAATCGGGCTGTTCAAAACGGAACGCGATTGAATTCCAATCTGATTCTTTCAGAACATCGGGGAAAATATCATCATGGCTTCCTGAAGATTTCTTTTCCACTTTATCCGAACTGAAAGAAGCCGGATTTGTAATGGTATATATCAACGGCAATTTCTGTATTACAAACAAACTCATTGTTTACATGGAATCTCGATTTAAAAACGGCATTTTGGAAATCACCGATTTTATAACCAAGTTCATTCCCTAGGCCTGATCCATCATCTCCGAATAGGTGATGAGTAAAAGCCACTTCCCATTGTTAAACTCCAGGTTGACCCTTTCCACCATCTCGCTCATCGGCTCACCGTTGAGCTTGTAAACACCTTTCTCGGTGTCTATCTCGATGGACTTAAATGCTTTTCTTTCTACCATGTTTATTCCTCCTCTTTCTCCCTCGGCTTGCTCTCCTCGCTGTCAACGATTCCCTTTATATACCAGAGAATGTTATTTTGTTTTTCCGGCGGGAGTGCTTTAATTCGTGTAGTTACGTCTCGAATAAGGTTCTTTTTCCCTTCCTTCATTTTCTCACCTCGCTTTTATTTGTGTTCATATACACATTATAACACATTTTATGTGTATGTCAACACTTTATTTTAATATTTTTGTGTTGCTTTACACAATTCAAAATGATATAATATAGAGGAACAGGAGGTGAGAAAATGCACGAACGTATAAAGGAAGTGAGGAAATCTTTGAACCTTACTCAAACAGAATTCGGTAAGAAAATCGGATTAACAAGAGACGCTGTTGCAAATATCGAAGGCGGGAGAAGTGAAATAAAAAATATCGTCTTAATAACTATTTGCAGAGAATTCAATATCAACTACGAATGGCTCGCCTATGGAAATGGAGATATGCGGAGCGACGATAGCGATGCGCAGGCCATCGTCGATTCAGTGATGACTGGTGATAACGAGTTCGCCAAACAGATTCTTGTGAAGTTTGCACGGTTGAGCGAAAAGCGATGGCGTCAAATCGAAGATATTCTTAACGATCTGGAAAAAATGTAAAAAGAGAAGCCGGGGCATTGCCCCGGCTTCTCTCATTCGTGTAAAAACAAATACTCCAGCAGTTTATACACTCTTTTCAAGTTTTCGACTTTTTGGATTTTCTCCACCAGTTCCATGATCTCCTTTTTGTACTGCTCCATTCGTTCTTTGTCGCCCATGCAGATCCCCCTCTCGCCGTTCCTTGGATTAAATTATAGAACGTATGTTCGTACTTGTCAATTTGTTTATTCGAGTTGCAATCTGTCTAAAACTGTATTAAAATATGTTTGTATTATAAAACAATTCATAGAAAAGTGGTTGGTTAATCTGATTTCAAAAAGAAATAAAATATTTTAGCTATTTTCTTTTGAAAATCTACCAATTATTTTTCATCTAGGAGGGGAAATGGAACTATATGCAAAGAAAAGAGGTAGACAGAGCAAGGGATTTTGGCTTAATGCTCGAAAAATCCCGAACCGCTGCGGGAAAGTCCCGTAAATTCATGGCGCAGGCTCTTGGGCGGTCTGTGGCTACTATCCAAAACTGGGAAGCCGGGATTGGTGAGCCGGGATACCGGACATTAGAAAAGTGGTTTGCCGCCTGCGGGCAAGACATGGGGCGGTATATCATGGAGTACCATCACCCGGGGTTCCTGGAGAAAAGTTCCGATGATGATGTGGTAAAGATGAGGGATATGTTACAACGGTACGTGAATGCGCATTTCACGGAAGAGGATATCCGGCGGACATACTTCTGCATTTTTGGAAAGACCGGGTCATCATGGAGGGAGCAGCTTAACATGATTGTTGCTGACAATCATTGTTCTATGAGGGCGAGGGTGACCGTGGCTCAGACTGTGTACGATAACTTCTGCATGGAGAAAGCCAGGGGCGAACTGGTCAACACTGATGAGGTGATGCCGGATCTGGATACACTTAAAAAGGCCGTGATGGACGGTAGGAAATCAGCCTGTGATGGAATGGACAGTTACGCCGTAGGGAAGTAAGGAGGGGGAAACATGGCAAGACGTAGAAAAAGTATACTGGGGCTTTCGTTTAGCTGGAAAAGGGCACTGGGAATCACCGGGGCAAAGCGGAAGATCGCAAAAATAACGGGGATTCCGACCACGAAGCAAGGCCGGAGGAGCAAACTGGCCAGAATGCTTTTTAAGTTTTAACGAGGGGGATTTTTTATGCAACAATATGTAGTTTTACAGGTGATCTTGAAAGAAAAGCTAATTGGTGTAGGCTCAAAAAACCTTACGGAGCTGGAGCATATCATCAATGAGCAGGCATCCAAGGGATACCGACTGCACACCATATCAACCACATCATCGGGTAGCAAGGGCGTGATGGGCGGTGACAGGATACAGGCTACCATGATTTTTGAGCGGTTATAGCACATAAAAAAGACCCCCTGCTGACACAGGAGGCCTTTTTATAGTATCACTGCATGGGTGCGATACGAAAAATACATATATATATCATATCACTCCATGCAAAAAAAAGCAAGGAGGAATGGAAAAATGTGGGCTGAAGAATTAGAAAGCGGAAAAGTTAAGTTTGTGGAACGCTATACGAACCCTCTAACCGGCAAATACGGGCGTGTGTCGGTGGTGATGGACAAGAACACGGCAAGCACCCGGAAAGTCGCTCTGGAAGCCCTTAACGCAAAAATCCGGGGCAAACTGGAAGCCTTAGACACGGAGCCGGAGGAAAAAGGGCTGACGCTCGGGAAGATGGTGGAGATGTATCTGGCCTACCAGAAAAAGGCCTTTAAGCTGTCCACCTACAGGCGGAACTACTACAACCTTAAGACTACAACACAATGTCTTGGGGCGGACACACTTGTGTCCTCTCTGTCAGCCGGATACATCAAGCAGAAGATGGACACGCTAAACCTTGAGAACGGCTCATATAACGAGTACATCACACGGTTTAAGGCTATGATAAGATGGGGCTATGAGAATGACCTGGTGGCCGATATACGCTATCTGGACAAGCTCAAAAAGTTGCAGAACGATACACGCCGGGAGAAGCTGGTAAACAAGTACCTGGAGCGGGAGGAGCTTTCCGCACTGCTCAAAGAAATGACATTGGAACGGTGGGAGCTGCTTACGGAGTTTCTGGTGCTTTCCGGTCTGCGCTATGGGGAGGTTTGCGGGCTGGACAAAAGCGACGTAAACCAGACGGAGCAGCTGATCCACGTCACAAAAAACTATGACTATAACAACCGGGTGCTGACAAGCACAAAGACATTTACCTCCACCCGTGAGGTATTTATCCAGCCGGAGCTTGCAGACGTGTGCAAGAGGATTGACGCTTTTTTTGACAGGGCAGGGCTGCGGAAGTCCTCAAAGCTCTTTTTCCCGGATCTCGATGGCAGCTATATGCACTACTATGACTATGCAAAGTATCTGCGGGAGGTCAGTAAAAGAGCGATAGGCCGGGAGATCACCCCGCACATACTCCGGCACACTCATGTGTCACTGCTGGCAGAGTCAGGCGTACCACTGGAGACCATATCCAGACGGCTGGGGCACTCCGGCAGCAAGGTCACAAAAGAGGTTTACCTGCACGTCACCAAAAGGCTGGAGGAGCGGGACCGGGAGAAGATATCAAATATATCATTGCTGCTGTAAAGATAACCGTCTGGAATCCCAGACGGTTCAATTTTTTTATTTTTGCCCCTTTTTTGCCCCATAAAATCACAGCACAGCCGGGAAAGTGGCTTATTTACGGCATTTTCTCGGATAAAAAAAGTCCCGTTATCTGCTTTCTAAAGATGTGTAACAGTGTTAAAATGTGCATAAAATCAAGGCTTTTTAGGTTTACAATGTCTAATATCGTATATAAATGTATATTTATTTGCCCCTTTTTTGCCCCCACTTTTATCATCAAAAATCCCGCCCGGAATTAACCGGACGGGTTTTCTGCTTACAAGGCTCTCAAACACCTCCCCTATAAATTTATGTTACCATTCTATCCAAGAGCCGTCAACCAGTTCTTCAACCTTTCCATAGTTTACGCTTTCAAAAATGCCATCAGAAAGCTGTCCTTCCAGTTCTGCCTCGCACTCTTCGGCGGTGTTGCGGGTGATCCGAATGATACTATATTCATTTGTTCCGGTCTTGTCGGAGTTCTCAACTTCGACCTCTCGGATATCCTCGCCCTCTGTCCAATCGTATTTATAAGACGGTTCGAAGCTCTCCCGCTGCCTGTGTCCGTTTGCTCCAAATACTCTCCATGTTCTTGTTACTGCCATTTTACTTCTCCTCCTTGATTTTTCTGATTGTGAGCGTATCGCCCACCATTTCAAGCTCCACACTTCTGTCATCTGGTGTGATACCGAGAAGAGCGACCATTTCCGCCGGGATAGTAAGACGGTACATCACGGCGTTTTTGCTGGCTGTCCCGCCAGGCTTGTTGATTATTATTTTTTTTATCATTGTGCATCCTCCTGCTGGCTTGTCTACTTAATCCGAAAATCTCGGCACAAGAACGCCATCTTTTACTTTTTCGCTTCGGGTCACGGTGTACCCAGGCTTCTTTTCCTGTACTCTTTTATACTCTGCCCCTTCCTCATTCCACTCAATGATTTTTCCTAAGTTGTTGATATATACGGCATTATTATCAATCATCTCCGCTCCTGTGGACGCTCTTCCGTCCTCGTAAGCCTGCGCTACAATTTCAGCAACTGCGGCGATCTGCTTTGCCGTCAATCCATGCACCAGCTCGTCCGGGATTCTGCGAAAAACCTTTCCGACGGTGTCTTGGCCCTTGAACCCTGTGTACATGTCATAAGCCCTGTTTAATTTGATGGTTCCTTTTTCCATTTTATTTTCCTCCTTAGAATTCATAATTTGCAACGAACCACTCTAATGTATCGACATTTGCACCCTTTGAATACTCTGTCTCGATTTCGTTGTTATTGTCAAGGTCAATATATCCTACGCTTCTACCCTTATAATCATTTGCGTAGATTCTTCTTTTTGTCTTTCCTTCCCAGAGGCGGAAGTACAGATAATCGCTATCGGATGCGCCAAGTTTCGGCTCTCCTTTTTCGATCTGCAATACTTTTGCTTTGCCAGAAAAAACGATTTTATTCAATTCTTTTTTTGCCTCTTCCCATGCTTTTTTAAGTCCAGAGGAAATGCTCATTCCTGCTTTTTTAACCAGTTCCCATGCTCTTTTCATAATGTTTGATAAGTTGTATTTTTTCATTTTTTTATTCCCCTTTCCTTTGATAAATTAAGTATATCACTATTCGTACGAATAGTCAAGGGGTATTTTGCTTTTTTTAAAAAAAAGAAAAGCGGCGCAGTCATAAGACCACGCCGCTTTTCTTTGCAACATATAAATAATTACATATTTCAACTCAACGCCCTTAGCCGGGTAATGGCGACACACGATGGCCCCATGCGCTATCGATATAGTTATTATACCATATACACCGAAAAAGTCAACCCTTGCATCAATTTCATCTCAAAACATCAACCGTTCCCGCTCCGACAATGCCATCTGCCTTGATACCGTAGTGCTCCTGAGCCGCCATTACCGCTGCTCTGGTAGCCTTGCCATAGGTTCCGTCAATGTTGCTCTTGCCCTTGCTGTTCTTCTCGGGCAAAAATCCCAGCCGAATCAGGTGGTACTGAATCCACTTGACATCGTCACCTTTCATCATCGGATCCGTCAGCTTGATGGTTCTGGTCGGCACCGGGTACGGATTGCCGACTGTGGCACGTGGGCGGGGATTGCCAGATACCACGATGACGGTGTGCCCCTTGGTCTTGGTGACAAGGATATCACCATTATAAACCGGGGTCTTTGACTGGTTTACATAAGTAATCTTTGTAAACAGTCCTGTGGCAGCCAATACCTTGGCCTCGTTGGCTGTCGTAAAGTTGCCCGGGTCTTTCCCGGTCGCTTCTTTTACCGCCTGCCGCACCAGGGAGCTACAGTCTGCATTGGTCTTGACCTTGGTGTTAATGCCATGCTTAACCACGCCCAGACGGTCTGACTGGCTGTAGCCAATATTGGGATTGTTTGCCGCCTTAATACCCAGCTCTGCGATTGCGTCAGCGTGTGACATCTTTTTTGGACGCAGGATATACCACCCTTTCCGGTGGGTATACATAGCCTGCATACTCACCTCGCCCCTCGTGTCATTGGTCTTTGATGTCTGCCTCTGGTCTCCAGCCTTGCCGCCAGAGTATTTACCACGCTCATCAGAGCGGGCAGAAGATACCATGATCGCCATCGCCTACGCCTCCTCGCTTACTTCCGGGATTCCGGCTACGCTTGTAAGCACCGACACCACAGCTGCCAATGCGGACGCACTCGCTACCATCTGCCAGTCTACTGCGCCCATGACTGCCGCCGCTCCAATGACACCAACAGCCGTCTGTGCCGCTGTCTTAATTGCCCGGACAGCCGCCGCCTTGATCCACTTCTGGGTGTCTACGCTTGCCTTAAATACACAGTTTTTCATGTTCTTTTCTCCTTTCTACATTCCGGCCTGCTGGAAGATATACCCCAGCACAAGGCCGATGATTACAGTGATCACATAGCTGGAGACTGACCTCCATCTTTCCCCGTCCTTACTTTCCAGCTTTTCCAGCCTGTGCCCCTGGCTTTCTTGCTCTTTTACCATGCCCTCGATGGAGTAGGCCAGTTTTTCCACCGATGACGTAAGGGCGGCTAACTGTTGCACGTTCTTCTCCAGGATCTCGATCCGGCGGTTCTGACGGTGGTTCTCCTCCTCAATCCTTTTGGCGAACTCCTCATGCTCTGCCCTACTGATTGTTGTATCCATTGGTTTATCTCCTATGGGTATATTTACGGGTTACAAAAAGACCATCTTCGTGACCTCATGAAAACGGTCTTTGTTTACGGGTGTCTTTTTTCTGCATCTGCTTAGTGCGCTAAATACCAAGATAAATACTTACTTTCCAGCCCCTGACTATGCAAACGCCGTAGAGATCAACACCAATACATACACCGTCAAAGAGGACGGGTATGTTGGCGCATATGTCACGAGGGCGAGTAGCGGCGGAAACACGGCAATGAACATTGCTATTAGAGTGAATGGAAGAACTGCATTTAGGGTAGGCTTGACAGCCACTGTATATCCAACATGCACATCTCCATTTATACCAGTTGCGGCTGGTGATGAAGTTGTCTTTGTACTTTCTGGAGAACAATCCGACAAAAACTTTCTTCCACTCAGGCGATAAAGTAATCGATCCAAGTAAGATACCTTGTTGAATTATACGTCGTGCTTCCTCCTCCGACACTGCAATATAAAAGGGTATCCGTCCCGTTGTACAACGCCAGCGCGAAGCCGGGGACAATGCTTAATGTCCCGGATGAATCCGTAGCCCGATCTAATGACATCCCAACACAAGTGTATTGGTTTGCCGTCAGACCGAATGGATTCCCAAAAACCGATGCTACTGGCACGGAGTAGTATGTCCCTGAAGACGCATTCCCGATCCCCAAGATCGAATCTGCTTTTACCGGTATCTTGTTTTTGGGAGTGTCATTTACTGCAAACAAAAGTCCGGAAAAGTGTTTACCACTCTGGTACAGGTGCGCGTAAGTGTTAGTCATTATATCGAGAAAGGTCACAGGAAGTATCTTGGTATTTAACGCACTAAGCTCCGCCCCTATGTTTGTGGCTTCCGCCTTGCTTGCGTCCCATGCTCCGGCGGTCTTATCAGCCGTAAATCTCCAGTACTGCCCGTTGTATGTGACGTACTTCCCAGCCGAGTAGCTCTCTGCCGCGCTAAATGGGGTGGCCAGCATAGCCATCACCATACCTATATCCGCAGAAGCCTGCACGTAGGAGCTACCATCCCATGTGTAGATGATGGCCGGGCTTACGGTGTTGTCTACGTACAACATGGCCGGATCGCCCGTTGTCGGGAATGAGGACGCCGCCGCAAATACAATTTGCTCTTTTCCGTCTTTCCCCGCTGCGCCATCGGCTCCTTTCGGTCCCTGCTCGCCTCTCGGGAGAACAAAGTCTAATACCGCCGCTTGTTCTGTCCCAGCATTGGTCACACTCGGAGAACCTCCCGGCTCCGATGCCGTAACCGTTCCAACCTCAACAGTCGCCGCTTGCCCAGGGTCTCCCTTCAATCCGTTCTTTTTCAACTCGTCAACTTCAGCCAGCGCAGACTGAACCTCTCCGATTGCTACTTGAAGCGCCGTAAATTCGTTTTGAGATTCTACGCCGGAATCATTGATATTCGATGGATTTACTTTCACTGCAAATATAGGTGTGCTGATGTCGGTTTCAGCTTCTCCGCTTCCGGATGTCAAGCGGATCTCCACTTGCACCATCCCAGGCAGCGCCAGCATCTGATTCGTGAAATCCATCTGTATATTGTTTCCTGTCAACGTTGCCGCTAAGAACGATACTGTTCCGTCCGGCTTTTTCGCCCAAAATGTCAGTCCCTCATTGGTCGGCTGAATGATTGCTCCGTTGGCTTTTAATGTCACAACTGCACCGCGTCCAATATTGTTCTGCTGCGCTTCCATCACGGGAAGCGGGTACGGTTTATAGAGATCAACCTCTATCTGATAGTATAATCGCATTTATGCCCTCCTATGATACCCCAGTTATAAGCCCGTTCTGGACTGTCAATCTGCTTGTTCCCATAGTCACTGTGCCGCTCCATCCTTCTGCAAAGTATGCACTTCCATATACGGAGAGTTTTCCAAATACCTGCGCATCGCCGTCAAAGGCTGCTGCTCCATCTGCGCCAAACGGGATCCGGAATCGTCTGTTATTGTTATGGTATCCCGTAAGTGCGTCTCCAGAAAGAACAAGCTTTGAGATTTCTTGATAAATATACTCCAGCGACTTATATTTTTCCACACTGCTGTCCATGTGGAAACCGTTGGCGTCAATCCTTGCCGCCTCGTTTCCGTTTGCGTCCAGCACCCTGCAAACGCCGTTTCCGTTCTCGTTACCGCCCAATGTTAAGGTTCCGCCTTTGATGATATTGGCCACCATCGTCCCTGTGACGATCCAATCAGCCACAAATCCGTTTTGCTCAAAACTCCAAACGGTGTCATAGGGGCCATTGGCTCCGTTGTGGGAGTAGGTGATACCGTTAAGGTTAAGCCATAGGATTTTTTGAGCCGTGGCTTCGTCCTCGGTGTCCATGATCTTGATCCCGTTCGGCTTGCCGTCAGAGTTCTGGGTGATCAGCATATTCCCGCCGTCATACCCGGCGATAGAGGCCGCCATGTTGTCAATTAAGGCCTGCATATTCTGCCGGAATGAGCTGTTCGGATTCTCAATCTCTGCCTTGATGTTTTTAACGGTAGTCTGGATTTTAGGCGCCGTGCTAGACAGCGTGACAACATTCTTTTCCGGGTAGTTAGGATATCGCCAGTACTCAACCACCTGATAGTCAAGAGCAATCTCCTTGATGTCGTCAATCAGCCTCACCACGGAAAAGAGGGAAAAGTCCTGCCAGGAGTACATCTCCGGATTGGTGGCCGCCAAGTCATAGACAGTGCACTCATAAGAGCGATCCGGGCTTCCCCCGGTCTTTACCGCCGCCTGCGCCGCCGCCAGAAGATTATCTTTGATGGTGTACCGCTCGTCCTGCCAGTACGCACAGATTACCTTGTCGGTATAGCCGTGGTACTCCACATAGGGCTTTCCGTCATTGATATCCGCAAAGCTTAAGCCGTCCTTGCCGTAGGCATAGAGCCGTGTAAAAAAGTCGGTGCTCTTGCCCTTAAAGTTAATCTCTGTCAGATTAAGCTCCCGGCTTGCAAACGCCCCAAGGGGCTGAAATGCCGACAGGGTGTAGGCTCTTACAATCTTTGCAGACACGTCAAACCGAAACACTACACCATAAGTATTTACGCACTGCTGGATCACCTCCAGCGGTGTATAGTTGCCCTCAATCGTCCGGCTTATGGTGCTGCCGGAGTTATCCACAAACAGCCACCCGGACGGAAGTACACCGTCAACCGTCTGCTGCAAGGTTGCGGAGTTATTACTGTATCCCAGCTTCAGCTCTGACTTTAAGGCGTCAAGGTTAAGCTGGCACTTGATTTTTGCTGTGCTTGCCCCCGCGTCTATCGCCTTAACCAGATACGGCTGCTCATACTCAATCACAGCCTCCTCCAGTACGTGCGGATAGTTGTCATCATAGATGGACATGTTAAAAATTAGCTCGTCCAGTCCGTTGGATTTTTCGCAGATGTAAAAGTCGTCTACGTTTAAGACGGCGCTCACGTCTGATATAAGTTTAAGCATTCCATTTCCTCCTATTAAAAGTATACCGGGTAAAACTCTACCGTCAGAGTATCGGCACACTCCAGATTATTAATCCCAGGCTTAAGGCTTGGGAACCGTATCCACTCCGCATTTTCTGCCGCCGGAACCCCGTCAACCAGAATCCGCTTATTTATGCCGTCAACCACAAGGCGCTGTCCTGCGGTTACGATCTTAAAGGTCACACTTCCGACCTTGTACCCGGTGCCGGAAGCCCCGACCGTACAGGACAGTATACAGTCCGTATCCGGGAGGGTACTGTCACATGCTACTGTATTCCCGGTCACGGTCACCTTGTTCCCATGCCGTACACCAATAAGCGTATACTCAACCTCGATAAGTTCCGGGGCCGGGTACGAGGATTCACCAATAGCTGACAGGTATGCGGAGTATTGGAAACCATCGTCCATTAAAAGCTCATTTTTGCCAAAAATCAGCATATCAAAAAGGCTCTTTTTGCGGGTCACATCGTCCCGGTCCGTACCCTCAAACACCACCGGGAGGGTGATAGTCATAAAGCCTGTTGTGCTGGTTAAGAGGACAAAGCTTGACCGATTGCGCCCTTTAAAGACTGCCGTGTCAAGCTGATATCCGCTTGTCTTGTACTCCATGCGGAGCTGACCGCCGTAGTCGGCTATGTCAATGCCGTTTATCCACATCTTACATCTCCTCCCAGCTTAACTGCTCGCCTGTCCACCATGCGCTCGCTCTTGCCACTTCCCGGCCGTCCAGATAGAGCGGGACCGTGATTTCTGCCCCGGCCTTGTAACTGCCGGAGAATCCGCTTGTCAGATCTTTTGCGTACTCGCTCACATCGGGGATATTGTAGCTTACGTCTGCGGTCAGTCCGGCGATTGCCCGGCTTCCCAGGTCCCTCGCTGCGTCCTCTGCAAGTGTATCCTCGTCGAATGCCTGCTCTAATCCTTGCGGCACCGTTACACCAATCTTTTTCGCTTCCTTAGACGGTGAATGAGAATCGAAGGCTTTTTTCAGCGAATTCAACGCATTTTTCGCCAAGCTCTTGGCCTTGTCATACAGGTATGATGCTGCCCCCATGAGGCCGTTTCCAATGCCATGTACGACATCTTTACCGACCTGCCCCCAGTCCACATTATCGAACGAGTGGAGGATATCGTGGACAAGTTCCAATGCTGCGACTGCCAACCTTGGGGCAGCCCTAAGTAATCCATTCACCAACGCCACAACCAGCCGGATCGCTGTCTCTATGATTTGCGGAAGTCGTGATCCAATCCCTTCCACAAGTGCCTCTATCAGAACAGCCGCCGTCTCTATGATGTCGGGAAGCATAGATATGAACCCGTCAATCAGCGTCAGGATTACATTCAGCGCTCCCTCTGTTATCTCGGGGCCGCTTGCCTTAACCGAATCAAGGAATGATTCAACCAGCCGGATCGCTGTCTCTATGATTTGCGGAGCACCATTCAGTAACTCCGTCACCGCTTCTGTCAGAACTACGCCAGCCGCCTCAATAGCACCCTCTACGCCGCCCTCCTGCGCCGCTGTGGTCAGCTGGTCAACCCACTCATTGACCTTCGGGAGTGCGCTCTGTGCCAAAGACCCGAATAGATCCTCCGTCAGCGTACCAGTCAACGCCGATACGTTGTCCTTAAGCGTGGACATCTGACCATCGAACGTCTTGGACTGGTTCTCCATCGCGTTGTAAAACTGCCCGCCGGATTCGGTCGCCGTGATAAGCGCATCGTTCAGCTCCTCGAATGATACGCTTCCCGCAGACACACGCTTACGGACTTCGGCCATGCTTTCGCCCGTCTTGTCCGCGATAATCTGGAGCGGGTTAAAGCCCTGGTCAATCATCATGTTGATCTCTTCCAGGGACGCGTATCCATTGGACTGGACACGGCCAAACGCTGTCGCCATAGTGCCCAGCGCCTGTGCATTGCCCTGCGCTACATCACCCAGCCTTTTCAGCTGATCCGGTAGCTTTTCGGCAGACGAACCAAACGCCAGAAGCGTCTTTGACGCGTCAGCCAGATCCGTCATTGCCAGAGGGGTATGCGCCGCCAGCATCTTAAGCTTATCAGTCAATTCCGTAGCTTTTTCTGCATCGCCCAGCATCGTGGCGAATGCAGTCTGGTATGACTGCATCTGGGCGTTGTATTCAATGCCCATCTTGGCTACGGCTGCAATACCAGCACCTGCTGAAGATGTCAGACCGACAAACGCGACACCAATCCCTTTTAGAGCACTTACTCCAACTTTTCCAAGACCGCTAAATTTGCTAGAGGTTTTTTTGACTGGCTCATCAAGCTTTTTAATGCTCGCTTCTGTCTTTTTTATCTCCTCATCAATGCCGCTGTTGTCAACGACCGCTTTATACCTTACCTCGCCAACGTCTGGCATATATCATCACCTGCCTTTTGCCTGTGCTTCCAGCATGGAGTACAAGCCCCGGAGTGCCTTTTCTTTTTGTCCAGGGGTCTTTTTTATCGCCACCTCTGCCTTTGCCTTGATAAGCGCCGCCCGCTCTTTCGCGTTGTACTTGGTAGGCTCTGGGATCTCCCTCTGCCGGATCTCGATCCGGTCTGCAAGGCGCGTCCCCCGCGGTATACCCTGCAAAAGCTCCGTAAAATCCCGCCATGTGAGAGCATCCGTGTGTAAATTTATCCGGTACGTCTGCAAAAAAGCCGAAAAAATCAGCGGAGAATCCTGCTCAAAGTCAATGACAGGCTCGTCGCTGTTTTTTTTGGTGTCCGGGAAAATGGTCTTTATCACTTTTTCCAGTAGTTTCGGCTCGTCCGGGTGCTTGCCTATGATTAAGTTTGCAAGCGCCACCTCAATCTTGATTTGCTCTGACAGCTCCGGATCGTCCAATGCGTCCAGTGATGCAAGTACATTTTTCCAACCCAGGTTAAGCTTGTAGGTCTTGCCGCAATGCTCAACCGTATCTTTCTCCCGCTCGTACAGTCTCATCGGTTCATCTGGCGGAACCGCTCCGCCCGCTCTTTCATGGCTGCCTGTACTTGGGGATTGATTACGTCAGACACAAACGGGGCTATGTCCATAAGCATTTCCGTCCACCGGCACTTGTCCGGGTCATTGTCGCCGTAAAAAGCCAGCAGCTTATCACAGCCCGCCCGCCCGAATATCAGGCTAAAAAACTCAGTCAATACAAGGCCGTATGATGTCAGAGCCACCTCATCGGTGGGGTTGCTCTGTAAATTGTGCTGTGCCTCGCCCAGCATTGCCCGGAGGCGGTTGTACTGTGCCAGAATGTCATCAATATAGAGTTTGACGGGGAGGCACAGGGCCTCCTCGCCTTTTGAATCGTTAATAACCAGCTCGTCGTTTATGGTCTGTTTGCGCTGTACGGTATACATTCCATTCCCTCCTCTTTTTTACTGTTTGGCTACTACAGTAGCCTGTCCGGTTGCTACCACTACACTGGTGGACGTGTTGACCATCGCCACGGTCACAAAGTTACCGTTGGGCACGGTGTAATCTCCGGCGATAAAGTCATTCCATCCGGTCAACACGCTGCCGACTGTTGCGGTCGGTGCCACAGATCCGTATGCCCATACATACTTGCATCCTGCCGCCGCCTGCTCCGGTACTACGGACAGCGCTGTGTCCCCGGTCGCTGTTCCAGCTACGGACTTGACCTCCAGGGTCGCCCCCGGTGTGATGGTTGTAAGGGTCGGCTTGCCGTTAAATCGCACTTCAAAGGATACCGCGGATCCGTCCGTGGTGCCGCCGCCCAGATCCGTCATGTTTGCCAGAGTAATCGGGCACGTGATCTGGTTAATCGTGCCGTCCGCGTTGCCTACGGAGATCCGGAAGTTGGTGTTCCGCTCCACCATCAGGCCGTACTTGCGGGCGGCATCGAAGATATAATCCTGTGCGGGGTCTCCGATGATTCTGCGGCCTGTGCAGGTGTAGGCCGGAGCCATGCCCGTCACGTAGTTGCTGGCGTACCCCTTGTTGGAAAAGAAAAAGTACTGCTGTACTACCTCATTGAGCGCTTCGGAAAAGTTCTCGATACCCTCTCCAAACTGCTCCCATGTGCGCTGCTGTCCGTTCGGCGTGGTGTCAATCTCGCACTGGATGCCATGCGCTACAAGCAAAAAGTTATTTGCCATTATTCTGCTCCTTTCTTATTAAAAAACTTTATCCGGAGGCTGGAGCCCAGCACCCAGTTCCGGTTTTCCTCCCGCCCGATAACACTCGGGGCGGCGGTTGTCTCTATTGCGTAAATCTGCCAGTCCTCCGAATACGGGAGGGCTTTGGACGTTGTGAGTGCGTGGTGTGCTCGCTCCATATCAGCCATTACAGCGTGCAAATCCTCACCCTTGCCGTTAAAAAGCACCGGGAATGATTCGTTTGTTGTCAATGGCCGGAAAGTGGCAATCGGCGATCCGCCAGCCATGCCGACAGCGTAGCCATCAAGCGGAGGCACTGACCCAATCACCACCCTTTTCCAGGTAATGGCTTGTACCATCTTCTGGATAGATTCGATGATCTCCTCTCTCATGTAAGCGCCTCCGTAAATGCATTTTGTGCGACTTTTTGCCATTCTTCCCCGTGTGCGTCCTTGGCCTTATCGACCCATGCGCTCCCAGTACCCGGCGTGGTGTAGTGCTTGACCTGGTGGCTTCCGTCTGCTCTTGCGCCAAACCACTGATACCCTGCATATACGCCACGCCAGACAAGATCCTTCCCGTCCTCGGTGTCCTCAATCTGGCAGGAATCCCGTAGGATATGCTCACCATCATCGGGCACATAGTCCAGGCTGTCATTTTTAATCTGGATTGCAAGGGCTTCCGTTGCGGCCTTGGTCGCTCTCTCCAGTGCTGCCGCCCATGCGGCTCTGTCCGTCTTAACCTCTATAGCCATTAAACCAGCCCCAATTCTATGTGATGGATTTTTGAGCCGTCGCAAGCGTCCGGCACAAGGTCAACCGTCAGCACCTCGTACTCGCTTAAAGCCTTTCCGCCGGGGTTTTCAATTACCGCCCTCATGGGCTTCCCGGCCTCCAAACTCTGTGCAAGTAACGCCTGATAGTCAAGCTGTGGTGTGGACAGACGAGAATCCACAAACAGGATAGATGACAGCGTTACCTCGGTATTGTTTACCGTTTTCCGTATCTCGTTTGTGTCCTGCAAGTGTACCCTCTTAACCGTGTACTCCTCCCATGTGGGAGTTTGCCACTCGTCCATAGCTGTGCAGACCTTAAGCGTCACCACACTCCTAAGTAGCTGCTGCGGTATTGGTCTAAGCATTCGACGCTCCTCTCCATGAGCCCTGACTGCTCCAGATATACGGATACCGCCGGGCTTATCATCATCTGTGCTGCGGTCTGCTCTGTCTTGCCGCTGTCTACGTGTACCTTGCCGACCGTAAATCCTTGGCCTGCCTGTCCGGTCATGGTTGATTCCATGCCGTACTGATAGGTGTACAGGATTTGAGCCGCCGTTGCCTTTTTAACAAGCGTCTGTGTATAAGCAGGCAGGGCGGACAAGCCGCCCCGCTGAATCTTATACCGTGTCACACTGTCGATTAAGTCACTGGCAAGCTCGGCGTACACAGGGAACTCCTCTTCCGTCAGCGGGCAAGTGCCGTAGATTGCAAGATATCCGTTATAGTCAATGTACGCCATGACTGTCCCTCCTTATCAGTCGCCTACTACTGCGGTAGCGCTGCCTACTGTGGTAGCTGCATTGCCCTTGGTAGCGTTGACCAGTGCCACTGTGACAACATGGCCTGTCGCGGTGGTAATAGCGTCACCGTTCTTGACCTCAGTCCAGCCGCTGGTGAGCTTCTGGCCATAGGTCACGGTCTCCGCACCTGTGCCGTCCTTAGCTACGTACTTCATGCCGTAGGGAGCCGCCGGAAGATTAAGCACTGTGTGAGTGCTGTCTGCTCCTGCGCTTGTGGTAAAGGTCAGAGTGCCGATGGTCGGCAGAGCCGCGATGTTGGCAAAGATACCCGGCAGTCTCTGGTTAAGCGCAAATACATCGTAGTAGTAGCGCTCGTAGTATAACCACTTTCCCTTGCTCTGCGCAGTCGGTGCGGACATCATGGAAACATCGTATACCACCGGGGCAGCGATGGAAGCCGGGTTGTACATCAGCAGGTTGATCTGCTGTGCATTTTCCGCAGGTGTCCAGCCCTCCGTAAAGTCATACGCAGTCTTGAGCACGTCGGACGGTACCTCCATGATAGACACGCCGTCCAGCTTGCCTACATTGCGGTCAATGTTGCGGATACCTGTATCAGCCTCCACAAATCTGGTGATACCAGCCGCCTCCTTGAGCAGCTTGTAAGCGTCCGGGGTGATCTTTGCGCGGATCTGGTCTCTCGGAACTCTCTGGTCTACCATATACGCAAGGTAGGAATCCCATGTTGCCAGGATATTGTCCGCGGTCAGTGCTGTAGCATCCACGCCTCCAAAGCCGGAAGCCGCTGCCGCCAGCTTGGAAGCTGCATAAGCGTCCTGTTCCGGAATCTTCTGGAACTGGTTGAAGGTCTGGGTGATGTTGGCCAGGGTAACGATAGCGTCCTCCTGGATATCCATCGGGTCAACCAGAGTGTCCCACTCACGATCCATGCTCATGGTGAGGATCTGCTTATCCGTGTTGAAGTTTCGCTTAAAGTTGCCGTCAATGCTATCTCTGTTGACAGCTCGCGCACCGCCTACGGTCATGCTCTGGACAGCTACAGACTTTCCGCCGATGGGCTTATAAGTCGCGCTGTTCGGGCTGCCGTACAGGTCGGAAAAGTAAGACCAATGCGGGTAAGCGTTGGCCATCGCCTTGCTATATTCAGTTGTGTAGTTAAGTGTCTGCTGTTCGAATGCCATATTCTTTCCTTTCTTACTTCTTGCTGCCGAACCAGATACCATCTACTGTGGTCTTTTCCTGACCTTTCGGCATGGTTCCGGATACGCCCGCACCAAACTGCGGGGTTTTTCCCGGCTCGGTGGTAGTGGTCGGCTCAAAGTACTCTTCGTAGTCCTCCGCGACCTTTTTTAACTGCTCCTCAACGCTCGGCGCGCCTTCCTCGCGGTTGAGCATGTTATACACGGTCTCGCGGAACTTGGGTTTAATGCCGGAGAAGTCATCTGTTCCAAGGGCGCGGAGCATGTCACGCTCGCCCTGAAGCTTTTTGTACTCGTCCGACTGGGTCACATCTACAGGCGGCTGATTCTCGGCGGCTTTTTTAACCTCCTCGTCAATCTTTGCCTGCATATCTGCTTTTGGGATATAGTCCGCCAGGCTGGTGGAGTATAACGTCATGACTTTCTCCAGCTGCTCCTCTGTCAATCCATATCCTGTTAATGTCTTTCTCGTAAATGCCATATTGGCCTCCTTCCGATATCGCTCGTCGCTGCGAATTGCCCGCAAGGTACGGCTGCGGACTGCCACGATTTGCGGCACAGTTTAACGCCTTGTCACAGGGGCGATAAAAAAGCACTCCCGGAGGAGTGCGTCTCAATATACTGCGTTGCTATATAACCCCATAGCCGGGAGATAAAGGATCACCTCCTTAATCGTCGTCAATGTCTGACCCATCACCAAGGGCCGCCGCCAGCTTAAAGTTGGCTTCTTTGTTCCAGTAGTATTCGTACTCCTGGAGCTTGTTCTGTACGCTCGCAGGCGCAACTGCTTCCGCTGCCTGCATGAGCCCGGCGGTTGATCTAAAGTAGTCCATGCACAATCTAAAGCTTTCGGTAAGCTCCCGCGGCTCCGTACTCAATACGGTGCTGGAGTATGTCAGCACTGCGTCTGATATGCTCGGCTCACGGTATCCAAGGGCGATCCCCGTCTCCGCAAGGTCATCGACCTGCTTGCTCATGGTCTCGTACCACTTTCCAAGCTGCTTATGATTTGCGAACCACGCGGCGTCTTTTCTTAGGTTCCGGTGCAGTGTCATCAGATTCTGCACAAGAATCTTCATGTAAGCTATCAGCTTCTGATACTCGTTCATTCTTTTCCTCCTCCTTTCCGTTTGCTATGTGCTCCCGGTACTCTTCCGGGGTCAGGAACAGACCACACTTAATGCAGTGCACTCCGTCAGCCCGTCCCTCAAACTCATGTTTACAGTCCATATTGCCCTCCTTATTTGATTTGCTCCCGGTCGTATCGTCTTGTACGCCCGGTCTGCTTGATAAACTCCCTCATGTGCTCCTGTCTGGCTCTTATGGTGGCCTCCTGCTCTTTCGCAGCGTCATCAAGCCCGGCGCTTTTAAACGCCTCCCTTTTGCGCTTGGCGTTGCGGATATCCCGCTCGTAGGCTCTCTGTTGCTGGGATTCCCGGTACAACATATCATTCTCTTTTTTGTCCTGCTCCGGCTTATCCTGCGGTATCGTGACTTTGGGAATCTGCGGGAGCGGATAATGTCCGCAGTTAATCCCAAACAGCCCGGCAGGCTTGCCGTAGCTGGTAGACTGTATCCCGCTGTATTTGTGCTTTGCTCCGTTGCCGTCCGTAAACGTGCCCGACGCTCCGCTCCAGCTATAAAACTTGCCTTGGTACGGGTAGCACAGCGGTCTTGCTCCCGGGTGCTGGGACACCTGGAAAATATCACTCTTATAGTCCTGCTGTTTGGCTCTCACGGAATCGATCGCTGTGTTGTGCGATGTTGTCCTTATCACCATACCCATGTACGCCTCCGGCGACCAGTGCCGCCCGGATATATCTACAAACCCAAACAGGCCACGCTCCGCAAGCTGGGCTATTGCCTTTTTTAATGCCTGCGTCCGTGTCTCTGTGCCGGACACTACGGCAATCGCCGCCTGGTTGGCTACACTCTTAACAAATGCCTTGCCAAGTACGCCGATGTTAAACTCCTCCGACTGTACCACCTCGCTTACCACCCGGAGGTATGCAGCCCGGGAAGATTCCAAAAGCGTTGCATTGGTAAGGTTGGCTTGCTCTATCGCCCGTGACATCATGGTCTCCACAAGTTCTATAGTGCTATCTACCGGTGCCTGTTCGATTGCGCCCTCTTTGATGGCCTTATTTATCAGGCTTTCCAGGTCTCGCAGCGCAATGGCTGACGATTCTTCCAGCGCAAGCCGGATCTCCATCGGTACTCGCTTGGTTGCCTCGTTGATGATTCGCGCATTCTCGGCGGTCAGCTGCCCCAGCTCCGCAAGCTTGCGAACCTCCCAGTCCGCTGTACGGAATGCCTTGCCCGTCCCTAAATGCTTTGCTATATTGGCTATCAGCCTGTCGATACACTCAAGATATGCGTCCTCTACCGGCTCCGATAACCGGAGCGCTGTCAGCTTGTCCAGCCTTGCCACTATTCAGCACCGCCCATCTCCAGCTTGTCCAATATACTACCGCTCACGGCTCCCTCGTCCGCAATCTGCCTGATCTCCCGGTCTGCCTCGTCCTCGGTCATGCCAAGCGTCTCCACCATAAACCGCTTTTTGCTCATCAGGCCATTACCAACGAGTAGTACGCCCTCGTTAATGTTGGTCTGTCTGTCCTGCAAGATGGAATCGTCAAAGACCACCTTGCACTCCCAGCCACGCTCCGCAAGGCTCCGGATACTATAGCCCTCCCATTGCAGATCGTAGATGGCCGCCACCTGTATGATCGCGTTTACAATCTGGTCAATCGCCGCCTTGACTTGTAACTGGTGTCCCTTGATGGTCTTGTAGGTCTTGGAGTTTTCGCTGATCACCTCCGTGGCGGTCTTAAGGCCTTGTGCAGAGTCGAACGTAAAAGTGCCGGCTGAAAATCCGACCTGTAAGCACAGGATGGACAGGAGCGCATTGATGGCGGCTACATGCTCGTCAACCCGGAGCTCAACACTGTTGTCCTGGATCTTAAGGCTGTCCGTGTCATCAGTAGCAAGCGCCTCGTATGCCTCATCGGAGGTGTCAAAGTATCTCCTTGGCATACCCGTCTCCGGCTCTATGACTGTACGGATACACTTGGCCGGGACGATGATCCTTTTACGCCCCAGCTTAAACTCCCGTACAAAGCTATCAAATGCAATATCCAGCGCCTTAAGCGTCCCCATTGCATTTGCATAGATACTCACGCCCAACGGGGAGTTGTCATCAAGGTTGTTGGCTGTCGCTGGCCTGTAGTACGCAAAGAGTGAGGTGCTTAAGCCCTCAAGCGGTGTGCTGTCGTTAAGATACGGGTATATGGTCTCCAGCGGATACCGGAATCCCAGAATGTCCTGCGGCTCTGATACATCGCCCTTTTTTGGCATATCCGCCCGATACAGCTCATTGCTCACCCAGTATGTGAGACCGTCCCATTTGTGCCACTCCAGTCGGGTGTAATAGTAGCCATCTTTGGCCTTGCGGTCTATGAATACCGCATCGTATACCTTGGCGTTATCCCATCCGGTCGGTACAAACTGGTCAGCCATGCAAAAGCCCAGCTTAATCTGTCCAGAATCCGGCACCACATTACCCTCGCTGTCATGCCGCTCCTCATACCATGCCTTGACAGCACCTCCGCCAAGCGCAAGGGATTGCTCAATATGCTCCTGCATTTTTGCCCAAAAGTTATTTTTGGAAATGACATCATGCACAAAGTCCTCGAGCGGCTGTGCCTCTCCATCTCCCTGGGATACGTGTACCTCGCACTGCTCCGACCAGATAAGCCCGGCCAGCTCTGCGCAGATGGCTTTTGCCATGTCCATGCGCTCCATGTCTCGCTTTGCCCTCGGGTCTGCAATCGTGGGAGCCGCTACCCTGTGCCATGCCTTGTAAAAGCCTTTATACAGGTACTTCCAGACAAAGATTCCGAAGTAATAAAACTGGTTGAAAGCCGGAACTCCGCCGACCTCAAAGATATCCTTAAACTCTTTTGACATGCCTGTCTCTGCACCTGTCCGCTGCATCCAACTCCTCACCGCCTTTTTAATCTTATCAAACATTCTTTCACTCCTTTACAGAACATACGTTTTGTAAAAGTAATTTACGCTATATCTGGCCTCGTCCATCGCATGATTCCACGCGTCGATGGGGTTGCCGTATGCGTCTACGCAGTACAGGCCGATTTCTTTCAGGAAGTCCTGGTGCCCGTATCTGCTGTCCTCAACGCAATAAAAAAGGCCTTTTTCTATGCAGGACTGCATATACTCAATGCCTACTTTTAATCCTTTGCTCGTGCCCTTTATGTCCCGGCTGTTGTTGTCGGCGCAGTCCGAAGCTATCCCAAACAGCTCCAGCTCTTTCCGCAGCGCCTTACACGCCGGGTCTATCTTCCAGCAGCTCTCCCGCATACCCGTCTTATTGCGGCAATACGGGGCGAACTCCTGCGCTATCTCTCTGGCCTGCGTACTCATGGCCTTGTTGGCACCGTCATAGTACCAGTTAGCGATACGTGCCAGCCTGTAAACCACGCGCCCCTCCTCGGTCTTGCGTGTGATGATATTGCATGATATTGACGTCGCGTCTGTAAGGCCGCCGTCGCCAGAAAAAAACATCTCCACGCAGTACTCGCCGCTCGGGATCTCTTTTTTGATATCCCGCCCCGGGTCAAACATGCTGTAAATCACGCCCTCCGGGATAACCCGCAAGCCGTACCAGTCACGCTCCAGCAAATACTTGTTTTTGCAGAGCGTGTTATACAGCTCCTTCTTTCTCTGCTCCGTCAGAATCGGGTTATCGTCCGGTGTCCAGTGCGTCCAGTAGGTATCCTGTACATCAAACACCTCTGTGATACACGGGTGATTAGGAGCCGGAGGGTTAAGGTCTGCAATATGCCAGCGTATCCTCGCCGCCATCGTCCGGCGGAATGCCTCCTGTATGGCGTTCATGTGCAGCAGGTTGATCTCACAAAAAAAGACGCTCCCGAGTGACATACCCGTAAACGCCTTGTGACTGTCGGCCTTGCCGCCGCCCTTGTAATATATCCGCTTGTCCCCTTTGGGTGTGTGGAGCAGAAGATGATCACCATAATCATCATGCTTCATTTCCCACAGACCCTCGAAAATATGCTGTATCCCCAGACCATCACAGTCCAGCACCAGTTTAAAAGCCTGCTCCTGATTATAGGCCAGTATCATGTGGTTTCTGTCCGGTGTGTTCCACCAGTACCACGCCGCCCTTGCAACAGCGCATGTTGTCTTGCCGGATCTGGGTGTACCCTCTAACACCTCTAAGCAGTGCTTGTAGGGCATACTCAACAGGCTTTCCTGTTTGTCTGACCAACTAACCCGCATTGAATCGCCCGCCTACCGCTTCCACAATGCTCTCAAACTGTCCGGTATCGTACCGCTTGACCTCTTCGATCTTGTCCTTCTGGTTAAGGTACTGCTTTCCTAGCCATATCGCCATGTTTGCGTTTTTTTCTGCCAGCCGGAACTGGCTCCGGCGCAGTGATATCTTCCCCATCTCCCGCTTTTGGCGGTAAATATCGGAGAAACCTGTCTTATACGTCCGCTTGCACCAACCATCAAGGGTTTTGTCAGATATTTCCAGAAATCCACAAATCTCCTCTTTGGTGCACTGGAGCGCACACAGCTTCTCGAATTGGGCTTTGTCTATCTCTTTTAATGGCCTCGCCATATCGCTCGCCTCGCTTTTTCTTTTGGAGGAGGTGCGGGCAGGTCTCCCCACCCGCCGTTAATGGAAAATGACAGCAACAGAAAAGAGGTATCCGCTGTGGGTGTGCGGGTACCTCTTGCCATTTCTGACAATTATATCATACCATACTACACGTATGTCAGTCTACGGGCATTACGGGCATTACGGGCTTTTTATATAATTGTAAAACTTACGGCTGACCGTCCTGCGGTTAAGATACATCGTGTCACCAATCTCGTCCCACCCCATACCGTTGATCACTCTGTATCTGATGATGGATTGCTCTGGCTCCGGTGCGTCATCTATATATGCTTCTATTCTCTCCCGGTCGCTCTCTACCTTTGCAATACACTCTTTGATTTTTCCCTCCAGCCGAAGCTTTTCGTCCGTCCACCACTCTGCAAAGGACATACCGCCCCCGCTCCCTTTTGGCATGTCGGAAATCTCGCAGCCTTTATAAGGATTAAAGCTCTCATGCCTTGCAAGCTCAATTTGCAGGGAGCGCAGTTTTTCCCGGTCATTTTGATATGCGTATAGTTCTTTTGCGTCCATTCCGTCCTCCTATCAACTTCTGTCATTCTTCTTTTTTGATGAGTTCTGCTTTCTGTCCTGTAAACTGCTCCCATCTCTCAACAATCACATCACAATACGCCGGATCATACTCCATCATTCTGCACTTTCTTTTGAGCTGCTCACACGCTATCAGCGTTGATCCAGATCCTCCAAACAGATCCAGAACGATATCTCCCCGCTCGGTTGTGTTCCTTATCGCAAGTTCTGATAACTTGACGGGTTTCTGGGTAGGGTGCACATAGCTGTTTCCAGAGTCTTTTTTTATCGTCCATACAGAGCCGATCCGCTTGCCGGTGATTTCTCGTCCATTATTGGCGCATAAGATAACTTCGTAGTCTGTCGCAAACGTGTGAGACAAATCCCCGATTCCTCCGCCGCCTTTGCTCCAGATAATCATATTAGTGAGTTTATGATATTTTTGAAAAAGTGGGAGCCACTTATCCAGCACCTTCCATGTTGTACATATAAACACAAACCCATTGCACACCATCTGGATGTTTGGGAAAAAATCAAGAATCTTGTCATCATTCTTTAACACTTCAAACTTTCCCCCTCTGGCATTGCTCTGGTACTCATATCCATAAGGCGGATCCGTGAATACCATATCCGCTTTGTCTCCTCCCATCAATCTCTCCACATCGTCAATGTTGGTGCTGTCTCCGCATAAGAGGAAGTGCCCCCCCATTTCCCACATATCTCCTATTTTTGTAACTGGATCTTTTTTTGGCTCTATCTCTGGGTTGTCCTCGATGACTTCTGGGTCATCGTCATCAAAAGAGAATCCAAAATCCTCCATGTCCAGATCCAGTATGTCCGAAAGCTCCCCCCCTAATAAGTCAGCGTCCCATGTGGCAAACTCTCCCACCTTGTTGTCAGCCAGCCGGAACGCTTTCACTTGCTCTTCTGTCAGATCATCTGCAATGATAACCGGGACTTCTTTCAGCCCCAGCTTTTTCGCTGCCTTATAACGTGTGTGTCCAGCCACGATGACATTATTTTTATCTACTACGATAGGCACTTTAAACCCAAACTCTTTGATACTATTTGCCACATACTCTACAGCATTTTCGTTTTTTCGAGGATTTTTCTCGTAGGGCTTCAAGTCCTTAATATTCATGTCTAAGATATTCATTTTTCTCCTTTCCAGGGCGGTGCGTTCTTTTGACGTGGATCGCACCGCCCTTTTAACTTGCCGATAACTTGTCAGCGTAACGAATCGCAGAACCGCTCCAGGAGCGTGTTGTACTGCTCTGTCATAACCTTTGCTCTCACCGTGGATTCTATCAGTTCGCTCTGTAACCTCTGATTCTCGGCCTTAAGCCTTTCCGCCTCGTCCCGTGCTCCATCGTCCGGCACGTTTGCTGTACTGCTCGACTCTGCAAGTGTAAGGCCAAGCCCGGCGCTGATGGCGGTCTTAATCTCGCGCATCGTATCCTCCGGCACATCTCGCAGATAATCCACCAGCTTTTTCTGCGTGGTGTAGCTGAGTCTAAGTGGCTGTACATACTTAACTCCTGCGCTGGTCACTACCTCAACCGCCCCATCATAGCAGATGTCCAACAGTGGCAGGAGCGTCACCACAATGTCGTCTGTGCCTACCACTACACCCTCTCGCTCAACTGTTCCGGCTGCGTATCTCCACAGCTCTCCGCTTCTCGCTTCCATCTCTTTATCCTCCATTCTTTTTATCGCTCTATATGCTGTCGGGTCAGGGTATCCGGATCCGTTCAGATACCCCCCCCGGTCATTCATTGCCCTCCGCAAGCTTCATGTATTGCCATACTTCTGTTGTGTTTCCAGAGCTCCATAACGTTTTCCCAAAAGCATACGCCAGTAAGTTATCAGATTCATCAATTCCCGCAAAATGCCGTCTTGTCCATGCTTTTCCTGTGTCACTCACTAGCACCGGCGTATCAATCGGCACCTTGCTCCAGTCCACAGGCGGCTCCTGGTATTCGGCATTGAGCCAGTCAATAACACACTTTTCTCTTACGGGGCATTTTCTGCGGAAATCGCACTCTTGGCAGTCCATATCTTCGCAATGTACCGGCTTTTCTTCCACAACTGCGAGAAATGCCAACAACATTTCATCCAGCTCGTCCTTATACGCTTCTCTATTTATCATCGTTTGCCCTCCGTGATTGCACTGGATGATGAACGGTTCCGGGTTATCCAGCACGAACTTTTTCAGTCCTCTGGCTATTCTATCCATCGTCTTCGAGGCCAGTGGGCGCACAGCTCGGATGCCGTATTTCTCCTTGATTTCTTCCGACGTATCGAAGATAGACGGACAAGGCTTACCGAAATCTATCTGCGTGTATGCTCCGACATAGGGTTTCAGCCGTCCGGCCTTAACCGCTTCGCTGTCCGCTGGCCCGTGTGTAGGCTCCGGCCACACAATCGGCTGACCGTCACACCGGGCAATCAGGAAGAATCTTTTCCGCATGGTCGGCGCTCCATAGTCAGCAGCCACCAGTTCCCGGAACTGTACATTGTAGCCCAGCTCTTCCAGCTGCTGAATAAATCGCCGGAATGTCAAGCCCTGCTTGGCCTTAATCGGTCTATGGCCTCGGTTCAGTGGCCCCCAGGTCTTGAACTCTTCCACATTCTCCAGCATTATCACCCTCGGCCTTACAAGCCCAGCCCATCGGCAGGCTACCCAGGCCAGCCCCCGGATAAACTTGTCCTTGGGCTTCCCGCCCTTGGCCTTGCTGAAATGCTTGCAATCCGGTGAAAACCACGCCAGCGCCACCGGATGGCCGCCGCAGGCCTTAACCGGATCTACCTGCCAAACATCCTCACAGTAATGCTTCGTGCTTGGATGATTGGACTTGTGCATCCGTATAGCTTCCGGATCGTGGTTGATGGCTATATCAACGCTGTACCCAGTCGCAATCTCTATCCCTGTAGATGCCCCGCCGCCACCAGCGAAGTTATCTACTATCAGTTCTCCGTTAATCATATTTCTGGAAACCCGGTATACCCTTACCCCGGCCGGAGGTTGGTCTCCTTTCTGCTTTTATCCGTTAAACAAAGCCATGTTGATAGTTTTTGCCATTTCCCGAATCTGCATTGCTGCGAATCTGATTTCGATCATGTTCTCTTTTAAGCAAGTCACTTCGGAGCTTGGCTCATTATTAAGTCCTTCCGATGTGAGGTTGCCGTAAATAGACACTAATATCTTTTTTGTCTCCTCCATATATGCAAGAGACTCTTTCCCGTAGTCCGCAATGCTCGGGTTCTCCACAGGTCTGTCCGTTACGTTTGACATCTCAACCATCATCCTTTCCTCCTCTTCTTCCCTCTCTTGGTCTTATATACATCGTTTCTCTGCCTTGATACGGCGGCAAAGTATCCGTTCTGTTTACTTGCCCTACTTTTGCCCATTGCTCTCCTCCTCAATATGGTACGGTTCCGGCAGTGGCATCCAGGCGATTACTTTACACGGCAGGCCCAAACAGTACCATTCTTTTACAGACAGAACATATGCTGCAATATCAACTCCGTAGTTCTCAATGCTGACAATATAGTTGCATACATCTATTCCTTCCGGCATTCGTTCACTTACCGGAATCCAACGAGTACGCTCCACAGCTTCCCGGCACTTCTCCGGTGTGCCAATAGCCCTATATGCGTCCCACATGGCTGATTCTTCGTATGTCAGGATTCTTGCATTAACCGGGTCGGGTTTCTCTGGTTCCAGAACTTTCCGTTCCAATGAATCCACAACATCCTTCAAGGTTGCGGCATCTCCAAACATGGATCTAACCCGATCACTCAAATTCCGATACTCCTGTATATCTCGCAATAATGATTCTGCTTCTTCTGCTACGCATCTTTCAGTCATTTCTCCCACCTCACTTTCTGCCCGCAGTTCTGGCAGTAATTCCACCGTGACGTTATTCCAGTCCCGCATACCGGGCAATATCCGGAAGCCCAAATATAAGTTGTCCCCTTCTGGTCTTTTACGGGCTTCTCTATCTGCTTATTCCTTGCATCACAGCACATTTCCAGATTCCCGATATCCTCATACTGTTTGAGCATCTTTCCCAGCTCAATGCACTGCTTCCTCACCCTGTTATACCCGCTGATAAGCCCCCGCACCATGTCAGGTGTACGTCCTGTAGCGTGGTACTCCTGTACCTCTTTCAGTGCCGCTATAGCAGTATCAAGCGCCTCGTTGTGATACCGCACACTCGCCACTCCATCCCGCCCTGTCAAGCTTACAAGGTATTCGTTCTGGAGCTGTTCAATCGCTTCCTGCTCGTTCATTCTTCCACCACCTTCCAATGCTTTTCGAATTCCTCTTTCGGGATTGTCAGGGATATATTCTTCCGGCTTACCGTTACTTTCCCGTTTCTTTCCCGGTATTCCCAGATCTGCTGTGGGAAGCAACTAATCCACACTTCTGCATCACCGGTAAAGGTTTGCACCGTGTAGGTTGCAGCTTCGTTGGGTCTTGCTTTCATCTTCTTACCTCCTCCGGTTTCCCGCACCGCTCAAACTGTATCACCCAAACCCACGGGTTCGCAGTCCAGCCGTAGCGATCACGGTCGGATTTCTTGATGGTGGAATCCCATACATCAAAAAACCCAAGTGCTGTTGATGAATAATCGAAACATCCCTCTGCTTCTGCATCATCGTCTGTCATATCCTGCAACCGCTCCACTCTCACATCCGTAACCTTCAGCCAGATTCTCGCCGCTTCTTTCGGCATGTGGATCGACGGGTACCAAGTGCCTCTCCAACCTTTAGGCCGCAGTTCTCCATCGGTTTTGTAATAATAGATGGTATGACCTCGCATATGACCTGCTTCATTGACTGGAAGCCCGCACCATGTCTCCCGTACATACAGGATATCTCCCGGTTCATATGGAGGTCTACACAGTTTTTTTATAAGCCATGCGTCCTCCACTTCTGGGTGCTCCATGTGATACGGACTGTTCAGTATTGCATCAACATTATGTTTTATCACTCTTCTGGTGCAACTCTTCCGCCCGCCCAGAATCGCCCGCACCATTTCGGTGCTGAATAATATGGGTTTAATCGCCATCTACGCCGCCTCCTTTTACTATCTGGATAGCCATGCTCAATCCGGCATTGAAGCCTTGGTGAACATCAGACAGTATGGTCTCCTGCTCAATGAATTTCTTCCGTTCCAGCTCCGCTACTACCTTGTCCACATCGTAGGCTGTTGGCTGCTCCTCAATCTCCATCATCACAGACACTACTATGTCATTGATATCCACCATTCTGTCTGCGTTCTGGTCTGGATTCAGCCACTTTTCTATGCTTTTTTTCAGTTCGCTTTCTTCTATCAGTCGCATAGCTTTTCCTCCTCATGCTCGACAAGCTCAAATTTACTGCCCTTCGGGATGTGGATTTTTATGTTGGGGTAATTTTTAAATTCCCTCGCCGTGGAGCTGCCCAACATCTTTCCGACCGTGGAGCTGTCACACATCTTTCCGAC
>ERZ1035037.109-NODE-109-length-33975-cov-64.805631_pt1 | contig 33975 bp, 53 predicted proteins | sample MGYA00520618_ERZ1035037 | MGnify/ENA primary metagenome ERZ1035037 (study PRJEB33766, sample SAMN09781741) | gut metagenome | biome: gut microbiome | host: Homo sapiens | place: Madagascar | study: EMG produced TPA metagenomics assembly of the PRJNA485056 data...
GGGTAGGGGGGATGAAGAGGGTGAGGGGGCCTGTGGTGATGATGGGTAATAGAGAAGCAGAAGGCTTAGGGAGGGGAGGCATGATGGAATGAGCAAACCGCGATACCCGTGGTGGGGATATGTCAAAGCAATCATCCGGCAGTATAACGGGGGAAAGTTTACCCCAGCGTCCGCCTCCCAGATAGCGGAGTATCAGGCCGTCCGGGAAGCAGTAGAGCAGACGAAAGCCATGAATGGCGGCAAGGAGCGTATCTGGCTTGTGCGGATTGTGTTTTGGGAGCGGACGCATACACTGGAGGGAGCGGCGCTGGAAGTGCATTGCTCAGAGCGTACCGCCCGCCGGTGGCATACGGATTTTATCCTTTTGGTTGCCAAAAAAAGAGGGCTCTTGGATTGAAAGTTGGACTTAAAAAGCCATTGACTTGTGTTACAGTGGGAGATGGGAGGATATTCCTTCCACCTCCCACTTCCCTTTCTGTCGCCCGTGCGGCGGTCCGTCCTCCTTCTGCCGCACGGGAATATGCCGCACGCACGATGCAGCCCAACGATCAGGGCCGAGAGGTCGCACTTCTCATGCGGCACAGCGTGTTTGATGCAGGGCCGCTCCCTTCCGTGCAAGCCGGACGGAACACAGACCGATAGTAACTGCGACACGACGGAGAGCAACGCCGGATAGCCCACAATGAGAGGGCGCGCGAGCCACGACGCAAGCGGACTTCGAGAGCCGGAAAATCGGGGCACAAAGTATGGGGCTGGCCGTCATAGTCCCCACCCAGGAGTGGTCGCTGAAAACTACGCACGCGGGGGAGCGAGCTCCCTATCTCGATGGGCAGGTCCGTGGATCGTGTCCGGAGTGCTTGCGAGGCGCCGGACCCGAGATCGTAAGACAATCTAAGCGGCAAGACGGCCAAAATCAAGCCCCTCGGCGGGCAGCACGGAGACGTGCGTCAACAGGACAGGACTCCCCGCACCTCTCAACGATGTGTCCCAGGGGAGACATTTGGAAGTGTAGCTCAACTGGTAGAGCCCCCGGCTGTTAATCGGGTAGTTGTAGGTTCGAGTCCTACCGCTTCCGCCAATGCGTATGGTGCCACGCATAACGGACCTTCCCTGTGCGCTGTATGTAAGCGGCAGGGCGAAAATATTTATTTTTTAACTGGCTCCGGTTTAAATAAAATGAACGGATGCGACCGACATACCGGCGCAGGGCTGAAAAGTTCCGTGGTTATCCGGCGCTGCTGTCTTTGCGAGGAGGCTGAGGCGGTAAATGGATGCGGTAAATGGATGTGGCGTGGTGACGGCAATCGAGAGATTAGGCCGTTGTGTAGGCTGGGCCGAACAGAGCGCAGCGCCGGAGACTGTGTAAGTATCACGCCCCTTGCGGGCATAGAGTAGCCCTTCGGGGCGGGTAAAGTCTGCTATGTAAGGCCAAGGGGTGGGGGCTGGTAGCAAAACTGCGACAAGAGAGGTGGTGACGAGTGCCATTAACAGCAAAGCAAGAGAGATTTGTGCAAGAGTATCTTGTGGACTTAAATGCAACTCAAGCCGCCGCGAGAGCTGGTTATAAGAACGCCGAAAAGGGTAGGCAGTTAGTTACGAATAGTAACGTTTCGGCGGCTATCCAAAAAGCAAAGGCAGAGAGACAGAAAAGGACGGAAGTCACGCAGGACTACGTAATTGAGAAGCTGAAAGAAATCGCCGACCGACCGGCGTCGGATTTACCGGAAAGCGATTTGAAATATGCGAATAAGTTAAAGGCGCTTGAAATGTTAGCAAAACATACCGGCGTGTTCGACAAGCAAGACAATACGGGCGTTGATTCTGTCGTTAAGGTGATTATTGATGTCTGAAATCCACCTGTCAGATAAAATCGGCCCTGCGTTTTACGGCGTGGCGCGTGATGTGTTCCACCACGGTCATACGCACTACGATTTTAGCGGCGGGCGCGGTTCGCTGAAATCGTCTACGGTGTCAATTATCGTTCCGCTTCTGCTGGTTGGCAATCCCGGAACGCACGCGCTTGTGCTGCGCAAGGTGGCAAACACGATCCGCGATAGCGTATATGCGCAGTATATATGGGCAATCGGCGAACTGGGCATGGCAGCGTATTGGGAAGCCAAAGTCTCCCCGATGGAGCTGATATACAAGCCTACAGGCCAGAAGATCATGTTTCGCGGTGCTGACGACCCGATGAAGATTAAGTCAATCAAAGTGCCGTTTGGCTATATTGCCGTGACGCACTTTGAGGAAAAGGACCAGTTTGCCGGTCGTGCCGAGATACGAACGATTTTGCAGTCCACAATGCGCGGCGGCTCGAAGTATTGGAACTTTGAAAGCTACAACCCGCCAATCAGCCGCGACAACTGGGCGAATAAAGACAGCTTAGAGGAACGACCCGACAGGCTGTGCCACAAGTCAACATATCTGCAAGCGCCGCCTGAGTGGCTGGGGCAGCAGTTTATTGACGAAGCGGAACACCTCAAAGAAACAGACGAGCGGGCATATCAGCATGAATATCTTGGGATTCCGGTCGGAACCGGCGGGAACGTATTCGACCGGCTGGAGCTGCGGGAGATCGCAGATGCAGAGGTGTCCAGTTTCGACCGAATCTATCAGGGTGTTGATTTCGGTTGGTTCCCGGATCCTTTTGCTTTTATCCGTTTGCACTACGATCGTGCGCGAGAAACGATTTATTTGCTGGACGAAATATATCAGAACAAATTATCTAACGAGCAGAGCGCACAGATGATTATGCAACGGGGATATGACGATACACGCATCATCTGTGACAGCGCAGAGCCGAAAAGCGTGGCCGACTTCCGGGCTATGCGGATCCCAGCCTTTGAAGCAATCAAAGGCCCCGGCTCTGTGGAATACGGCATGAAGTTTTTGCAGCGCAGAACGATTGTCATTGATAGAAAACGCACTCCGCACGCTTATGATGAGTTTGTGGGGTATGAATATGAGCGAAACAAAGACGGTGACATTATCAGCGGATACCCTGACGCGAACAATCACCTGATAGATGCAACGCGGTATGCACTGGAACCTGTGAGCCGCAGAATGGGAGTTATTGCATGACGGTAATCGACAAACTGAAACAGTTGGGCTATACGACCATCCCGGAAGAGTTTTATACGCAGGTAAGCGCTTGGAAATCGTGGTATCAGGGCAATGTCAAAGGGTTCCACCGCTACAAACGCTATAACGGGCATGACTGGGTAAACTGCGACCGCGTCACGCTGGGGATGGGAAAGAAAGTCTGCGAGGACTGGGCAAACCTCCTGATGAATGAAAAAGTCCAGATCACCCTTGAGGGCCAGAAAGAGCAGGAGTTTGTTGACCGCGTCCTGACGGAGAACAATTTCACCGTCAAGGCAAACGAAATGCAGGAAATGAAATCCGCGCTTGGCACGGTGGCGTATATCCCGCGTGTAGTCGGGCAGGAAGTCAACGATGGCGGGAATCCAGTCCCGGGGAATGCATCCGGCATTGCGCTGGACTATGTGACTGTTGAGCATATCTATCCTCTGGCATGGCAGAACGGGTATATTTCCGAGTGCGCATTTGACAGCGTGGTGACGCGGGGCGGAAAGAACTACTTGTATTTGCAGATCCACCACAAGGATGCTGATGGCCTTTACGTCATTGAAAACAGCATCTATCACTATGACAATGACACTTTGGCGGATGCTGTGCTGACGGAGGTTCCGGGGTTTGAGAGGATCCCCCCTGTAGTACATACCGGGAGCGACAAGCGACAGTTTGTCATTGACAGACCGAACATCGCCAACAATTTTGATTATCTGCTTCCGGTAGGCATTCCGGTGTTTGCGAATGCAATTGACGTGCTGCGCGGAGTGGACTGCGCTTATGATTGCTACGTCAACGAGTTTGAGAACGGCCCCATGCTTCTGGCGGTGAAAATGCCGGCCACACGCTGGGAGGATGACAAACCAACGCTCGATCCGCACGACCGGCGGTTCTATCTGCTGGAAGAGGACACGCAGCAGGGCGATGTGGTAACGCCTATTGCCCCGCAGCTACGCACCGACAAGCTCAATGTTGGCCTGCAAGACCAGTTGAACCTTCTGTCCAGCAAGTGCGGTTTCGGCGAGACTTATTACCGTTTTGACGGCGGCAGCGTGGCCACGGCTACGCAGGTGATTAGCGAGAACTCCACCATGTTCCGTACCATCAAAAAACATGAAATTGTGCTCGAACAGGTGTTGACGGAGCTTTTTCGCATTCTCCTGCATCTGGGGAATGCGGCAATGAATGCGGGACTGAACGAAAATGTTGAAATCACAATTGATTTTGATGATTCCATCATTGTTGACACTGAAAGCCAAAGGGCGCAAGACCGTCAGGATGTAAGCATGGGAGCAATGAGCATCCTTGAATATCGAATGAAGTGGTATGGCGAGGATGAAGCTACGGCAAAGAAAATGCTTCCGAAAATGCAAGATATGGTCGATGAGACGCAGGATGAGATCGAATGAGGTGACGGGCCGTGCCAAAATACCCGTTTCAACCGGAGATTTTAGACGTCCTTCCCGAAGAGTTGGCCGAGCTGTTCCGTGACCTTGAAAATACCTTGCTGACGGAGATATGTTCCCGGCTGAAAGCCTCCAACCAGTTTAACGAAGTCACAGTGCAGGACATTCGGGCGCTCCGATCCCACGGCATTGATCTGAAAGAGATCAAAAAAGCCGTCCGCAAGACTACCGGTATCAGCGAACAGAAGCTAAACAAACTGCTGAATGACGTTGTAGAACGCAACCAGAAGTATTACACCGAGGTTATCGACCTTGCGCACGTCACCCAGCCTGAGACGCTGGTAGACGCCGCCACCATAGCCGTGATTCAGGCGCAGACGCTGGACACGTTTCGCAATATGACTGCGTCTATGGGATTTCTGGTGGATTCAGGGCGCACAATGCTGGAACCGGCAAAAGCGTACCAATGGGCGCTCGACAACGCAGTGATGCAGGTGCAGAGCGGCGCTATCTCCTATAATCAGGCGATCAAAACAGCCGTGCAACAGTTGGCCCAAAGCGGGGTGAAAGTCGTTGACTATGAGAGCGGCCACCGAGATCAGATCGACGTAGCCGCCCGCCGCGCCGTGATGACTGGCGTAAATCAGATTTGCGCGAAGTACACGGAACAATCCGCAGAGTATCTAAACACGCCGTATTTTGAAGTTTCCGCCCACGCTGGGGCGCGAGACAAACCGAAGCCGTCTCCTTGGTCATCGCATAAGGACTGGCAAGGCAAAGTTTATTCCACCCGAAGCAACGACATTTACCCGAATATTTACGAGGTTTGCGGGCTGGGATATGTCGATGGTCTGGAGGGAGCCAACTGCCGTCACAAACGATTCAGTTGGGTTGAGGGCGTATCAGAGCGCACCTATACCGACGAACAGTTGGCCCACATTGATGATGGTCTTGGCTGCACCTTCGACGGCAGGAAATACACCGCTTACGAAGCTACTCAGATGCAGCGCCGTGTAGAACGCCAGATACGGGCACAGAAACGCCTTGTGAACGGCTACAAGGCCGCTGGACTGACCGATGACGCCACGGTTGCCAGCATCAAGCTGCGCCGCCTGAACGGAAAATACCGGGAGTTCAGCAAGGCGGCGGGACTGCCGGAGCAAAAAGAAAGGCTAAAGGTGTTGTATGGTGGGCAACTGGCGAATTCCAAGAAGTTTGCGCCGCTGAAGGAATACGCTGGTGCATGGAAGATCAAAGACAAGTTCTCTGATCGGCAATATATAATTGATGTTGGAAAACCGCAGATTTCCGGTGCAAAACAGCACTTTTGGGACAATCTTGATACCAGGCCGGACAGAAGCGGCTTGAACCTTGATGCTGCACAGGATATAATCAACAACAGCAGACTGACGCTGTACCAGACAGATAAAAGCGCAATCAAATTCTTATCTGATAATGGGTATACGGTCATAAACATGAAAAAAGAAGTTATTACAGTCGTTCCGGAAAAACTTCGCAAAAAGTACCGGGATTATTTGGAGGGGAAATAACATGGCGAGAAGTCCTATTGCAAAGCACAAATGCCCTCTGTATGATCGGGAAACCACCTGGTCTGAGTGCTATGAAGTGCAAGAAGTCCGCGAGGATGAAATGGACGCTGCGCGGCTGAGAGAACCGTTTGACATAAGCAAGGCAAACGAGGTTTGCGAAAAGTGCAAGTGGTATGTTGTCAACAGCGACGAATGAGGTACTTGCATGATCGACGATAAACTAAAAGCCGCCATAGAAAAAGCGCTTGCCGCCGGTTGCCGGGTGCAGCTGAAACGCATGAAGGACGGCAGCGTGAAAGCGCAGGTCATCAAGGCCGAAGAGTTGAAAAAGTAAATACATTCCCACAGCGCAATTGAGCGCGTGGAAGTGGCACGATGAGCCAACTACTGAGATTTTTTCGGTGGTTGGCTCTTTTTGTTTTATTGACCCATGCCGAGAGGCGTTAAACCGCTGGGCGACGGCCCAGAAAATAAACGGAGGTAAAAACCATGAGCGAACCTAACACTAATCAGAACCCGAACCCGGCCACCCCGCCGGAGCCGTTCCCTGCGAAAACCTTCACGCAGGAGGAAGTGGACGCCATGATTGGCAAACGCCTTGCAAAGGCGATGAAGGGTATTCCCAGCGAGGAAGAAATCACCGCATACCGCACATGGAAGGACAGCCAGCAGACCGAGCAGGAGCGGCAGGCGAAACAGGCGAAGGACCTTGCGGACAGCAAGGCCGCATTGACTGCTTCGCAGGCAGAGGTTGAGCAGCTGAAACGTGACAAGTACGTGCTGGGCAAGGGCCTGACCGGCGAGGACGCGGAGTTTATCGCGTTTAAGGCTCTCAAGATGGTTGATGACAAGACCACTTTTGAGCAGGCCGTGGATAAGCTCACCGAGAAACGCCAGAAGGTCAAGTTTGACTGGACGGCTCCGGCCGGCGGCGGCGAAAAGAAAACAGACATCAATGCCGCGATGAACGATTTGATTCGCGGCGCAATGAAATGAAAAGGAGAACTGATACATGGCTACTATTGATCGCAGCGCACTTTCCGGCCTGATCCCCGAGCCTGTTACCCGAGACATCATGCAGGGCGCTATTGCCGAATCCGCTGTACTGCGCATGGGCCGCCGTCTGGCGAACATGTCCAGCAAGACCCAGACCATCAACGTGCTTGATGCCCTTCCCTCCGCGTACTTCGTCAACGGCGAAGCTACCGACAGCGGCGCTGGTGACGCTTTCAAGCAGACCACCAAGATGGCGTGGGACAAGAAAAAGATCTACGCCGAGGAAATCGCCGTCATCGTCCCCATTCCCGAGGCCGTTCTCGACGATTCCGACTATGACATCTGGGGTGAAGTTCGGCCACGCCTGACCGAAGCCTTTGGCAAGGTCATTGATGCCGCCATTCTTTTCGGCACCAACAAGCCCACCACTTGGCGTGATGGCGTGGTTCCCTCTGCCATCGCTGCCGGTAACGGCGTTCCCATCGGCACCAGCGTGTTTGATGACATCATGGGCGAGGGCGGCCTGATCGCAAAGGTCGAGCTGGACGGCTTTAACCCCAACGGCGTTATGGCTGCCATTCAGATGCGCGGCAAGCTGCGCGGCCTGAAAGACACCACCGGACAGCCCATTTTCAAGTCCGACATGCAGGGTTCCACCCGCTACGGCCTTGACGGCATGGACATGTACTTCCCCATGAACGGCGCGTTTGACCCCGCGCAGGCACAGATGATTGTTGGCGACTGGAGCCAGCTGGTGTATGCAATCCGCCAGGATATGACCTTCAAGATCTTCACTGAGGGCGTTATCCAGGATCCCAGCACCAAGGCCATTACCTACAACCTGATGCAAAATGATATGGTCGCTCTTCGCGCGGTCATGCGTCTGGGCTGGGAGATTGCCAACCCCGTCAACGCCTACAATGCCGACATCACCAACCCGTTCCCCTTCTCCGTGTATGGCAAGGCTGGCACCGTGTCCACCGTGACTGTGTCTCCCGCTACCGCCACTATGGCGAAGGGTGACAAGAAAGTGTTTACCGCCACCGTGGCCGGTGATGGCATCGTGAGTGAGAACGTGGAGTGGAGCCAGAACGGCGCGAAGTCCTCCATTACCGAGGATGGCGTTCTGAACGTGGCTACCAACGAGACTTCCACCAGCATCACCGTGACGGCTAAGTCTAAGCAGGACAGCACCAAGACCGGCACCGCTACCGTCACCGTCTCAGGCTGATTTGAAAGGAGCTGACCCGTATGGTCTACGCTGATTATACATACTACTCCGGAACCTATATGGGAGCCGTGAGCGAGGAAGATTTTCCGCGTCTGGCCGTTCGGGCCAGCTCCTTCCTCGATTACTACACACAGAACCGGGCAAAAGACAACGCTGACCTTGACGCGGTAAAGATGTGCTGTTGTGCGCTGGTTGACAAATACGCTGTGGTCGAATCCGCACAGGCGCTTGCGGCAAAGAACCTTGCCAAAGCCGCCGCAGGAGATGCGGAAGTCAAAAGCGAAACGGTAGGCGGTTATTCCAGAACGCTTGCGACGGGCGGAGAATCAGCGCTGTCTGCCCTGAACGCGACGGACGGGGCCAAAAAGCTGCTTGCCGCTACCTGCGCTGAGTATCTTTCCCACACCGGCCTGCTTTATCGCGGAAGGGGGTGCGGCCATTGTACGCTCCCCACACTGTGACCGTCTACAACAGCGTTACAGAAACCGACAAGACCACCTTCAAGGAAACTGAGACACTGTATACCACCATCCTGCGCGGTGTGTTTCTCGACGCATCTAAGGGTGTCAACGTGCGGGAGAGCGGTCTTGAAGGTGCTGACGCAGTTACCCTCTACATCCCGTTCGCGGTAGAAGCGGTGGACAGCACGACCGGCGGTGTCAAAAAGTACGTTGGGCCGCAGGAGTTTTACAACGCCGAGGATAAATCCGGACTGTGGACGCTTTCGGTCAAAGGCAACGGTGGCACCACTTTTTTTATCAAAGGCGAGTATGTCTCCGATAACGAAGCTGTGGCGCTGGCCCACGATGACTGCTACAACCTCACAAAGGTTGACATGAAAGACTTCGGCAGCGCTGATATGCAGCACTGGGAGTGCGGAGGGGTATGACATGGGGCTGAAATTCACGGTGCACACGGACGGCATGGACGCGGTCATGGAAGCACTTGCAAGCGCTTGCAGCCGCGCAGGACACGCCGTTGCGGTGCAGGTAGAAAAAGATACGGCTCCGTTTGTCCCAATGCTCACAGGCTCCCTCACGCAGCGCACAAGGGTGGATGGGAACCAGATTGTCTATCCCGGCCCTTATGCCAGATTCCTCTACTACGGCAAAGTCATGGTTGATCCCAGCACCGGAAGCACTTACGCCCCCAAAGGCGGAACGAAGGTCGTCACAGACCGGAATCTGGTGTTTAACCAGACGGTACACCCGCAGGCGCAGTCCCATTGGTTTGAAGCGTCCAAAGCCCAAAACCTCGATAAATGGATGCGCGTAGCCGAAAAGGCGGTGAAACACTTTGGAACAGACTAAAAAGACGGTGTCTGCGGCGGAAGAGGATCAGGTATCGCGGAAACTGCTGGCATGGCTCAACACCTTCCCCGGAAAGCCGGTGGACCTGATCCGGTTTGAGTTTTTGCCCGCCGACACCGAAGCAATGGCGCTGTCCACCATTCAGGCGGCGTACATCACAAAAAAGTACATTCTCGGCGGCTATCAGGCCGAGTATCAATTCAAACTCATCTACCGTGTAAAACCCGGCAACAGCAATGACAAGCGGCTCAAAGCTGACGAGCTGCTGAACGAGCTTGGTGATTGGGCCGCGTCTGCGCCCCACCCTGACATTGGCGAGGGACGCAAGGTTATTCGCGTGGAACCGACTACGCGTTCTTCTATGTTTGCTCCGTATGAAAACGGCGATGAGGACCATCAAATCCTTATGAAACTGACTTATGAGGTGATTAAATATGGCTGATATGACCTTTAACACTACTTCCGGCCAGACCGTAGACCGCGAACTGCTGATTGCGTATCTGAATACCGGAACCTCTTACGAATCCCCCACGTGGTCCCCCTTCGGCACCCGTGTCACGGATTCCAGCATGGAATACGACTGGCAGGAGGAATCCAACAAGGACATCCTCGGCACTACTCGCACTACCATGAAGAAGCCCATTGTTACCCAGTCCTTTGACCCCTGTGACCTTGACGCCGGTGACAAGGCCCTGACGAAGATCTGGAATCTCGCCGTCAAGGATCAGGACGCCGCCGCTCTGGCGAATCAGGACGTACTTATCGTGCATCACTATGCTGGCACCGCTAAGACCGCTGTTTTTGCGGAGCGCTACGATGCTTCGATGGTCAAGCCCTCCAGTCTCGGCGGCGAGGGCGGCGGCTTTGTGGGTATGCCTATTGACGTGACGCTGGGCGGCAACCGCACCACCGGCACTGCTGCTGTTGGCGCTGGCGGCGTGGTGACCTTTACGGCTGACGAGTAAGGAGGGACAACATGGCGGAACTTAATTTCACATCCGGCGCGGAGCTGGACCTTGAACCCGGCGTAAAGTCGTACCCCATCAGTGGTGGGCGCGGCAGCATTTGCTTCAACCCTACCGACACGATGTTTGTCGAAGCTGTTTACTCTATGTTGGTTCGGTTCGCCGACCAGATGGAACAGGACAAGGCTCAGAAGTTCGATGGCGCGCTGGATATGTTCCGGCATCAGCGTGAACGGGACGAAGGGATGAAAGCAGACATTGATGCTTTGTTTGGCGCTGGAACCTCTGGAAAACTGTTCCGCTGGGTTGATGAAAACGGGGATGACCACCAGATTTCCCCCGCTGCACTGAGCGGTGGCTTGCCCCTGTGGACAAACTTTATTCTTGCCGTCATCGATGTGATTCCCGATGAGGTGAGCGCACAGGTAAAGAAAACCGACGCGCGGGTGAACAAGTACCTCACAAAGTACAAGAAATACCAGAAGTGATTTCAGGAGGACGGTATGGAATACGGGTTGCCGAAAAGCGTTTGCATTGGCGGGGAAAATTTTGAAATCCGCTATGATTACCGCGTCATCCTCGATATTTTCGAGGTGCTGAACGACGCGGATCTAAACGACAATGCCCGGGCCTATACCGTCCTCAATATGTTCTATATGGATTTTGACAGCCTGACGGATTATGAAGCGGCGGTGAAAGAATGCTTCCGGTTTATCAACGGCGGGAACATCGAAGAGAAACAAAAGAGACGTGTTCAGCTGATGAGTTGGGCGCAGGATTTCCAATATATTGTCGCTCCCGTAAACCGTGTTCTTGGATATGAAATGCGGGCCGTTGACTATGATTTTGTAGAAAATACCGGCGGAATCCATTGGTGGACGTTTCTTTCTGCGTATCTCGAAATCGGGGATTGCCTGTTTGCTCAGATCGTGAGAATCCGGGAATTGAAATCCAAAGGAAAGCCGCTGGACAAGCAAGACCGGGAATTTTACAGGAATAACCGCGACATCATTGATTTGAAGGTCAAAGTGTCCGATGCAGAAAATGAACTGATCAAACAGTGGACAGGGAAATAAAAAGCCGCCCCATTCGGGGCGGCAGCGGGTGGATAAGTTATTTTGATGCTGTAAATATTATTTCTTTTCCGCTCCAAAAATCGGGGGTAAATCGAACTTCGATTGTTTTCCAGTCTGGATCAGCTTCGTATCCGATCACACCATTCATTTTTTTGCCAGCCGCAACACTCCCATCCAGTTGCGATTTATCCGTACTTAACATGGCTGATAAATTCATGGAAGTCGAATAGTCATCTATGTATGCACTAAACGACAAAATGGAGCTAACGGAAATATCCTTTTCGGAATTGTTTTCAATTTCAAATTCACAGACAATAAAAACTTTTCCGTCCGACGGTTTCATGATTCCATTTCCGTTGTTCTCCGAAACATTAACGAGGGTGACAACGACATCATTTAATGACACTTGTTCTCCCACTCCGAAAGTGGTCTGCTCCGGAGTTTCGGAAACCTGCTCAGTTCCGGAAGCAGGAGAAACGTCTCCAACCTTTTTAGGGCCATTGTCCTCCGAGCCAAAGACAGCAACGACAATTATAAAGGCAAGAATAATTAGAACCACTATGCCAACTGTTGCTCTTCTGTTTTTGGCCCCGCAATGCGGACACGTTTTTGCACTTTTGGAAATCATTTCCCCGCAATGCTTGCACGGTACTAAGTTTTGCTGTTTTTTGTGCTCCATCACACTAACCTCCTTAATAATACAAACTATACCATATTTGATTTCGCTTGTCACTATAGAAATGGGGTGAAGAAATGGCGGCAGATGGAAGCGTAGTCATCGAAGCGAAGCTCGACCCAGACGAGGCAGAAAAAGAACTTTCCAAGCTCGAAAATAAAATTGAAAAGCTCCAAGATACGTTAAACCAGAAGAAAACGAAGCACAGCGCACTTGCAGAGGAAGCCCGGCAGATCGGTGTCGAATACGATGAAGCCCGGAAAAAGCTGGAATACATGCAGAGCGGAGACAGCTTTTTTACAAAAGACCACATCCAAGAGCAGGCCCAGCTTGTGAAAGACCTCGAAACGCAATGGGATAAGGCCCGCCAGAACGCCGACAAACTGAACACTGAAATCTATGACGGTAATCAGGAACTCGAAAAAATGGCGAACCGTGCCGCAGATGTCAAAGGACAAATCCGCCAAATTACTCCGGCGTCCAAAGCGATGAACTCTGCGCTTGAAAGTGCGCAAAAAAACGTGGATGAGTTTGGTCAAAGGTTAAAGCGCATCGTTGCGTCGGCTCTCGTTTTCAATGTTGTAAACAAGGCGCTTTCGGCCATGAAAAACTGGATGAGCAAGGTGATTTTGTCTAACGACGAAGCCAGAGCATCCATTGCGAAGCTGAAAGGCGCATTGCTTACGCTGGCACAGCCTATTGTTGAGGTCATTATACCCGCGTTTATCGCGCTTGTAAACGTGCTGACCAGAATCATATCCGTGGTTGCGCAAATCGTATCTCTTCTGTTTGGCAAAACTGCCATCGGCTCAAAGCAGGCCGCCAAAAACCTTGACAAGGAAACAAAGGCTCTTGAAGGGGTAGGTTCTGCTGCTGATGATGCGGCAGGCTCGCTGGCCGGGTTTGATGAAATCAACACCATTCAGACAGAAAACAGCGGCGGTGGTGGCGGCGCATCAACCGACATTGCCCCAGACTTTGATTTTGACACGTCTATGTCGGAAAAGCAGCTGGAAAATCTGCTTAACCTCATTGAGCTGATTGGCGCGGCGCTGGCGGCGTGGAAAATCAGCTCCGCGCTTGGGCTGGGAATGAAAGGATTCCTTGGTATTTTAGTTGCCGTTTACTCTGCTATCCAGTATGCGAAGGGCCTGTTTGATGCGTGGGTAAATGGCGTATCGTGGGGCAATTTCATGCAGATGGTGGCGGGCGCTGTTGGCGTAGCCGCTGGCCTTGCGCTTGCGTTTGGCCCTGTGGCCGCAGGAATCAGCCTTGTTGTAACGGGAATCGGGATGCTCATCACCGGGTTCCATGACGCAATGAAAAATGGCTGGAATTTGCAAAACACGCTGCTGTCCATTGCGGGCATTCTGGCAACTGGAATTGGCATCGGACTTATCACCGGATCCTTTATCCCGGCGCTTATAGCCGGAATCGCTGGCCTTTTGCTGGCGCTCACGGTAGCGACCGGACACGGTGAAGAGCTTTTGCAGGGTGTCCGCGATGTCATGCAGGGTTTTTTGGATTTCTTCACTGGGATTTTCACCGGCGACATCGACAAAGCGGCAGACGGAATCAGAAAGATTGTCGAAGGGCTAAAAGAAATTGTTCTTTCCGTAGTTGCGGGAATCAAAGACGGATTTCTTTCCTTCTTGAATTGGCTTGACCAAAAGACCAACGGGAAGTTTAAGGGGATCATCGACTTTGTGGCTGGACTTTGGTCCGACATGTATGACAGCATTTCCAACACGCTGGGAAACATCATGGACGCAGTAAAGACAGTTTTCGGCGGCGTGGTGGATTTTATTGCGGGCGTGTTTACGGCTGATTGGGATAGAGCATGGCAAGGCGTAAAAAGCATATTTACCGGCCTGTGGAATGGAATTGTTTCTGCGCTTGAAGGTGCTGTGAACCTGATTATCACCGGCGTGAACTTTCTCATCCGTCAGCTGAACAAAGTCAGCTTTTCCATTCCGGACTGGGTGCCCGCTGTCGGCGGAAAACGGTTTGGATTCAATATCCAGCAGATAAGCCCGATTTCAATCCCTCGGCTGGCACAGGGCGCAGTCATCCCGCCGAATCGTGAGTTTATGGCCGTTCTGGGCGACCAGTCGAGCGGGAACAACCTCGAAGCGCCGGAAAGTCTGATCCGAAAGATTGTCAGAGAGGAAAGCGGCGGCGCAAACACTGAATTGCTGCAAGCTATCCTTGAAGCCATCAAGGCCGGTCAAGTCATCAAAGTCAACGAAACAGTTCTTGGCCGCACGACTGCCAAAGCCATCAACAAGGTCACGCAGTCCTCCGGTAAGCCGGTGCTGCTGGTATGAGGTGAGACATGAAAGAGATCCTGAAAATCGGAAATATCGACGTGTCCGCCCACATCCAGCGCAAAGGGTACGGGTGGACGCGCAATGACCTTGACAGTGAAAAGACCAAGCGCACGAAAGACGGTAAACTGCGTCGGTACAAAATCACCGAAAAGCGGACGCTGACTTATTCGTTGATCGACATGACCCGCGCAGAACTGGCCGCGCTGGACGATGCTCTGAGCGCGTCCACCTTCCAAGCTACATACCTTGACCTGCATGGAGTGGCCACCCGCACGTTTTACTGCTCGTCCTTCACCGCCACGCTGGCGGAAGCCTACGACGACGATGAAGCGTGGGAAGGTGCGGAATTTACGCTGATCGAGGTGTAGCGCATGGCACAGACAACGACGGCGGTTTGGAAATCTCTGCTGAAAAAGAGCGGGACGGAGCGGCAATACGGGTTTGACATCGCCGGGACGTGGTACGGGCCTGAGAACGAGGTTGAGCACTCCGTTGATTCCGGGCTGTTCGAACAGTTTGGCATTGGAAACGCCTGTATTGCGCAGCTGTCGCTTTCGCTGTACGCCGAGAACATTCCAAAGGCGGCAAAAATCAAACGATACATCCGGCTGGTGAATGGCAGCGACGCCACGGACTGGCTCTCCAAAGGCACATTCTATGCGAACCGCCGCGCCGAAGATGATGGGTATTGGACCATCGAAGCTTATGATTCCATGCGCAAAGCGGAAAATGTGTGGGAGCCTGACCAGTCCCTGACGTTCCCCATGACTATGCCGGACGCCGTGGCAGAGTTTGCCCGAATCATGGGCGTGACGATTGATTCTCGCACGGTGCTGAACAGCGCATATACAATCGACTATCCGACCGATGACGCGACCATCCGAAATGAGCTTTGTTACATCGCTGCGGCCCACGGCGGAAACTTCATTATGACCGACGCGGACGAGCTGCTTTTGGTGCCGCTGTTTTCGGCTCCGGCAGAAACCAACAACCTTGTTACGGAGAGCGGCGACGCCATCACATTCGGAGGGGTGAGCATCCTTGTCTGACAAGTTTTACATTGGCAACGACATCACCGGATTTGAGGACAACGGAATCACCAAACCGATTTCCCGCGTCACCCTGATGGTCGATAGTGAAAACTCTTATACTGCCGGTGATGATACTGGCATGGAACTGACTGCGACCTGTATTCACGCCACACAGGCGATGGTGGATGCTCTGCTTGCCAGTTTCAAGGGAAAAACCTACCAAATGTATTCCGCCGATGACGCGAACCTTGACCCGGCGGCGGAACTGGGCGACGGTGTGACGGTTGCGGGCGTGTACTCGCCGCTGTCCCGCATCAGCGATGATGGCAGCGGATACCCCGGCATCAATTCCCCCGGCGAGGAAGAGTTGGAAGATGAGTATCCGGCGGCTGGCCCGATGACGCAGGAGTTTAACCGCCAGCTGGCCGGGACGCGCTCCCTGATCTCCAAAACCTCAGAAGAGATCCTTTTGAAGGTCGAAGGTATTGACGGCAAGTATACCGAACTGAAAACCACGGTAGACGGTGTGACCGTCACCGACGAAACCGGCACGACCAAAATCAAGGGCAGCAGCATTGAGACGGAGAGCATCGCGGCGGGTTCCATCAGCGCGGATAAGCTCGTCCTGACCGGCTCCATTACATGGGCAGACCTGACAACTGACCTTTCGACCACCATCAGCGACGCGAACAGTAACGCAAGCAGCGCCTTGTCTACGGCAAACGGGGCCTATACCGCCGCCAATGGGGCGCAGACAAACCTTGCGCTGCTTGCCAACGGACAGTATCAGGGCGGCACGTTCATCAGCGGCACGTCCATCTACTCCCCGGAGCTGGTGGGCGACGAGATCAAGCTTGCCAACGGCAGCAGCTATGAGGTGGGCAAGATCTCTATGCAGGTGAGCAACACCCCCGCCTTTGACATCACGTCCAATCTGTCCCTGCGCTTGCAGTCCGCCGCCGGGTGGAACGCCTATCTGGGCAACGGCTACGCCGAGGGCAGCGGAAGCGTGGCGGCGGTGCTGTGCGGGGCATCCGGAGTGCTCAATCTGTACGGCGCGGCCATTGCGGTGAGCGGCGCGAACTTTGGCTCGACGCTGCCCAGCAGCGGCGTGTCCGGGCAGGTGTTCTTCCTGCTGGGGTGAGCACATGGCGTATACATTTTACCTGTTTATACCGGAGGGGCTGTATTACACCATATCCGGGTACAGCTCCGGCTACGGAAAGGGTGACAGCACGGCGTGCGCCACACTGACCAACGTATCGGAGAGCACCACGCTGAGTATCAGCTTCGGCCTTGCCAGCGGGTATACATTCAGCCGGTGGGTCATCAACGAGGGCGGCAGCAGCGTCCGGTATGCGTACACCCAGACGCTGAGTTACACCAACACATCGGGCAAGACCCCTGTCTACGTCCGGGCAGAAGTCTCCATTGCCGTCTCCACCACGTATTACGCCACGCTGGCCTTTAATGCCAACGGCGGCAGCGGAGCGCCAAGCAGCGTGTCCGGCTCCGTCACCAACACCACGGGAGACACGGCGATAGCCTTGACCATCCCATACACCGCCCCCACACGGCCCGGCTACACGTTTCTGTACTGGCAGCTGACCCTTGCAAACGGCACGGTGGTGTACTACTCCCCGGGTGGGACAGCCAACGTGCAGGGGTCTGCATCAGGCGTGACGTACACGCTGTACGCCGTGTGGCAGGAGACCGGCGGTGGGGTGCACATCTACTCCGGCGGATGGAGGACGGCCACGCCGTACATCTGTGTGAATGGCACATGGAGGAAATCCACGCCATACATCTGTGTGAATGGAACATGGAGGAAAGCGACATGAACGAATTGCAAAAAGAACTTGATGCGGTATGGAATCTGCTGGCGTCCATCCCCGTGAAGGGCGACGCGGTGGACATCATGGCGGCGGTGAGGGGCGGTCTGCGCCGGGCATTTAAGCTGGCCGAAAAAGATGATACCAGCAAGCCGACCGAAGGAGATGATACCAATGGCGGATAAAAGCATTGTTGACCTGACCCAAGCGACACAAATCACCAACGATGACCTGTTCGTCCTCCAGCAGGGCAGCGAAGCCAAGAAGCTCAAGGGCGAAACCCTGTTGGACTTTGTTACCCTGAGTGTCATTTCCGTGTCGGTCACGACCCTTCCAGCTGGCAGTCAGGCCACGGCCAGTTATAACAAATCCACCGGTGCTTTGATCCTCGGCATCCCGCAGGGCGATAAAGGCGCTAAAGGTGACACTGGTGCAAAGGGAGACACCGGCGCGACTGGCGACTCTGGGCCGAAGGGTGAGACGGGAGCCACGGGCGCTACTGGCCCCGCCGGACCGGCTAACGTGCTCAGTATCGGCACCGTGTCGAGCGGAGACACGGCGGCGGCGACAATCACCGGAACTGCGCCGGAACAGGTGCTGAATCTTGTCCTCCCGAAGGGCGACAAGGGAAACCCCGGCTCTCCCGGCAGCAAGGGTGATACTGGCGACGATGGCAACGGCATTGCGTCCATTACGCTGAAAAGCGGCACCCATGCGGCGGGCACCATTGATACCTACACCATCACCATGACAGACGGCACCACGTTTGATTTCTCTGTGTACAACGGCGCGGACGGTCAGGGTGCCGGGGATATGCTCAAAAGCGTGTATGACCCAGGTAACAAGGCGCAGGACGTATTCCAGTACGTGGATGATGCGGTTGCGAATGTTGACGTCTCCGGCAAGCTCGACAAGCCTGCAAACGACGCAACCGCAACGGCAGGGCAGTTGCTCACCAAGACCGCAGACGGGCAGGAGTGGCAAAACCCTGAGAAAGGCGTGTTCATCGTGACGTTAGGCGATGATGGCAAAACAGACAAGACCGTCGCAGAAATCAAAGCGGCTTTCGATGCTGGTAAAGTTTGTTTTCTCTTTGGTGACGGAATACTTATCCCTCTTCTTGGTTTTGACGAAACGAAGGCAATATTTTCAAGATTCATCTATACTGGTACGAACGATATGTTTACAGTAACGGTGAAAAACGGTAACAGCGCAACAATCGCGGCGGTTGGCTACCAAAAGCGTATACAAGCCTCAGGACTCCTCAAAGGTGATGTCAATGGTGTCTCTTCCGCAACCGCAGGCACAGACTACGTTGCCCCTGATGGTGACAGCAGCAACCTCACAGCAGCTTTTACCACTGCGACTACCCGCGCCAATGTTGTGACAGGCGAAAAGCTCTCCGTGCTGTTCGGCAAGATTGCCAAGTGGTTTGCTGACCTCGATAGTCTGGCTTTTAAGAGCACCGTTGCCAAGACTGACCTTGCATCCGATGTGCAAACTTCCCTCGGCAAGGCGGACACGGCGTTGCAGAGTGCGCCTGTCACCAGCGTAAACGGTAAGACCGGGGCTGTCACGGTAGCGGTTCCCACAGTCCCCTCCACCACGAACCTGCTGAAGGGCGACGGCTCCGGGGGAATGAGCGCGGCGACGGCGGGGACGGACTATACCACCCCCGCCAACGTGCGGACGATCCTGAACCGAACCAATAACGTGAATGTGGCCAACACCAGCTACACCACATATATGGCCCGGGGCGAGGCGCTGTTTTCGGCGGAGACCACGCCGACAGCGAATGGCTGCATCGCGTGGCAGTATGGATGAGGTGATGGCATGAGCTTACCCAGCGGGTATACAAGGCTGGAGTACATCCAGTCGAACGGGGCGCAGTACATCAACGCAGGGCTGTCAGGTAGTTCGAAAACGCGCGTGGTATGCACGATCTCCAACTGGCCCAAGACCGCGAAGAGCACCAGCATATTTGGCTGCCGTTCTGCCAGCGGCGGAAGCGACCTTTTCCTGATCCTGTGCGCGGAAGACAAAGGGACGTACCGGTCTGATTTTTACAATACCAAGACCGCAATCACCGATGCGGTATCTATTAAAGATACTCCCGTGACCATCGACAAAAACAAGAATGTGACCACATTCTCAAATATGTCAACGAGCTTTACGAACACAAGCGGAACCTTCACCAGCCTATACGACCTCTACATTTTCGCTTGTAACACCAAAGGGACTGCGGGGATGTTTACCAACGGCGTCAAGCTGTATTCCATGCAAATCTATACCGACGATACTCTGATGCGGGATTATATCCCATGCAAAAACGCCAACGGCGTAGTGGGTCTGTGGGATGACGTGTGGAGCGTGTTCTATCCCAACTCGGGCAGCGGGAACTTTACAGCAGGTCCGGCGGTGCGGGGCAGTCATCAGGTGCTCGTCAATGGAACCGCATATAGCATCCTCGGGGGGCGGACGCTTATCGGCGGCACAGGGTACGGCATCAGCAAGGGCAGGACGCTGATTGACGGGACGGGGTATGACATCGCGTTCGCACCGGCGGGAACACCGTTGAGCGACTTCGCGGAGGGCGCAATCGTCAAGCTCAACGAAAACGGCAGTCCGGTGGAGTTCTACGTGGCGAAGCACGATTATGAATCCGGGCTGAACGGCATGGGGCGGACGCTGCTGGTGCGGAAGGTGTGCTACGGTACTTGTTTATTTGGGGACGGCAACAATAGTTATATTGGCGGAATATTGGATTCCTCGCTTAATGGGGCATATAAATCGAAACTGGATGCCAGTATCCAAAACGCAATAGGGGCGACGTATATTCGCTGCGGTGTTGGTGGTTCTTCCGACGGTATAACTACAGCTAAAAGGGCCGTGTTTCAGCTTTCGGCAAGTGAACTTGGCTCTGGACCGGGTTACAATGACGGGACTTCACTGCCGATAGCAGCAGTATTAAAAAAAGCAACCTACAACGGGAACGCATATTATCAGTGGACGAGAAGCCCTAAACCATATGATTCCAGCTACTGCTATTATTTTGACGCGGATGGTTATCTCGTAGAAGGTATGTTTAACGGAGCGTGCGGATCTCGCCCCACGTTTACCCTTCCGGGAACGATACTGGTGGACGCGGACAACAACGTGATCGCGTGAAAAAAAGCCGCCCCGGAGGGGGCGGCGTGAGGATCGGCGGGTGGACGCGGATGCTTTACTGCCAGGTCATGTGGAGCTGGCGTCCGTTTACAGCGCAGTCCCGCAGATACAGGTTGATGAGGGTCTGATAGGGAATGCCGGCATCCTTGGACTGGGCCTTGAAATAATCGACGGTGTCGGTATCCAGCCGGATGGTGACCTGCTGTTTCAGGATCGCCGCGTAAGGGTTTTTTCTTCCGCTGGAAAAATCATATTCGTCACGCATGGGGAGCACCTCACTTTCCATAATAGCCTTCTTCGGTACGGGTCGCTTTTCGGGCGGAGATGATGCGGATCACAGATCCCGACTGTCTGAGACAGTGGCAGACAACGAGCAGATTGGCCCTTTGACTCAGGCCGAGAATGATAAAACGTTCTTCCTCCTCTGAGTGCTCGGGGTCGTCAATGATCAGAGCGGAGTCATCGTAAAATACCGTTTTTGCTTCGTCAAACGATATTTTATGCTTGCGTCGGTTGATGTGATCTTTATTCTCATCCCACTCAAATCTCAGTATATCCATAATTATATTGTAGTTATGCGGCATCTTTTTGTCAAGCGGAATTTCAGAATACGAAGGGAGAAGAAAACATGATCTATGTGAAAATCAACGTCACGGAGTATCCCGCGCAGATCACTGGGACGCTCCGGGACCGGTCGTGGGATGACCGGGACAGCAAGACCATCACCCTGACCATGAGCTATGCCACGTCGGCGGAGCTGTTCGTGGACGGCGTGGCATGGTCCATCGTCCAGCGGGATACCGTGGCCAAGATGACCGAGGACGGCCTTGCGGTGGTGGACGCATCGGGCAATCCCATCATGGAGGAACAGGTGCAGGAGTGGGACAACAGCGAGTACAGCGTGGCCGGATCTATCACGGACAACCGGGACGGCACGGTGAGCGTCAGGATGGGCAAGCCCACGGAGGCAGAGACGCTGAGGGCACAGCTCAGCGAGATCGAGGAGGTATATGACAATGCAGGCTGAGAAGCTGAACGCCATCAAGGGCGCGGTCAGGGACGGGCGGATGGTGCAGAACGCAGGCGGCATCTCCGTCGCAACGGAGCAGAGCGACAAGCTGGGCTTTGACTGGCGCATTTACTCCGTCAACGACGTGGTGGTGCGGAAGGATTACATCGAGCAGGAAAACCCCGTGGGCACCAGCGCGGACAACCCCATCGAATATGCGGAGGGTACGCCGCTCATCAACAATGCCTTTTACCGGAAGGACGGAAAGATATACGTCTGGATGGATAAGTGGGTAGAGTGGACGGAAGCCGGATGATGCGCGGAGCCGGACAACATTGTCGGGCGGAATGTCAAGACCGAAGGGAGCGATGCAAATGCGAAAGATCGCGGTAATGGACACGCGCACCATCGTCATCGGGCGCGTGGGCGAAAACGAAGCGGCGCAGGTGGTATGGCCAGGGCTGCTGGCCAAATGGCGGGGGCTGTACGGCAAGGGCACGGTGCAGCTGGCCGTCCGCCGTCCTCTGGACAAGTCTCCGTACCCGGCGGTGTGCGAAGTGAGCGGGGACGATGTGACGTGGACGGTGAGCGCCGCCGACACGGCCCAGCACGGTACGGGGGAATGTGAGCTGTCCTACCTCGTGGGCGACACCGTGGCCAAGTCTCAGACGTGGGCGGCGATGATTCTCCGGAGCCTGACCGGGGACGAGCCGGGCGAGCCGGCGGAGGACCCGGCGAAGGCGTGGTTCGCGGCCATCCAGAGCCAGATCGGCGACCTCACCGACCTGACCACCAAGGCAAAAGACAACCTTGTGGCGGCCATCAACGAGGCGGCCAAAAGCGGCTCCGGCGGGGGCGGCAGCGTCGAGATGCGGGTGGCCGGCGGGTACATCCAGTACAGCACCGACGGCGAGACATGGGAGAACCTCATCGCCGTGGCCGACCTCAAGGGGGATACCGGCCCGCAGGGTCCCAAAGGCGACACCGGCGCGGCCGGTCAGGACGGATACAGTCCGTCGGCCAGTGTGACGGCGACCGACGACGGCGCGGAGATCACCATCACCGACAAGACCGGGACCACCAAGGCCACCGTCAGAAACGGCAAGGACGCTGCCACCGATATCTCCCTTGGCCTAACCGCCGCAACCATCGGCCAGACCATAAAGGTCAAAGCCGTTGACACCGACGGGAAGCCTACCGCGTGGGAGCCGGTGGATATGGCGGGGGGCGAAAAGCCTATTACGAAAATCATAGACACCGAAATCACCGAAAAGACAAGTAAATTTGAGGTCAATAATTTTCAAGGAATTAGCACCATCGTTGCTATTTGGAGTGGGATTTTTAACGAAACCAGTATAGATTCCGGGCTTGATTTGCAAATCAATGATGTGACAATTGCATCTTATGGGTTTATTAAAAACACCAAAAAGGACAGCAAAACTTACGGCTATTCCGTAGCAAAGCTGGTAAATGGGTTCTGGGTGTGTGATGTTTCGCTGGGGGCGATAAATAAAGAAAATATTAGATTAGGCCTCGGGTTTAATCATGCCTATAACATAGTAGAAGGGGTTGGCACTGCAAACAAAATTTCATTTAACGCGTCTACTACAGAATATTCCCCGATATCTGGAAAATTGGAGGTTTGGGTAAAATGAAAAAATACGTGAATGGCGAATACATCGACATGACCGCCGAGGAAGTCGCGAAAATGCAGCAGAGCCAGCCGGGCACCGTGCTGGAACTGACGAACGACAAAAAGCTTGAACTGATGCTGGCAGCAATCCCGGAGGAGCCAATGCCGGACAGTGAGTCGAAATTGGGCTATAAATGGCAACCGATGTACACGCCCTCAAGTGGCTTTGCGTGGGAGCTGGTGGAAGACCCCATGGCGCTGGGAACGAGACAGAACCCGTGGTACTGGGTCGAGGGCATGGCGGTAAAAACGGGCCACCATTACACCTCGAACGGGGTGGCGGTGTATATCGCGCTGGAGGATGGCGTACCGCCTACGTGGGCTGATCTGGACTGGTTTATGGAGGTCGAGGTATGACATGCGTATGCTGCGGGGCGGAACTGCCCTGTGAGGGGGCGCTCATCTGCTGGACGTGTCAGCGGGAATTGGAGGCGGACGGATGGTGACGCGGAAGAAACGGCGGCTGGAGTTCTCAAAGCTCATCCTCATCTTTGAGACGCTGCTGGTGGGCTACGTCTCCCACCGCGTGCTGGGCTTTGTGGAGACCGCTATCGCCACGGGGTTTGACGGCAGTCTCCCATACCTCACCACGTTTATCAGCGCGGTGTGGGCGGCGTATGGGGCCAGCGTGAGCTTCTATCAGAACAAGTCAGCAAAAGAGAACGTGAAAAAAATCGAAGCGTCCGCCGTCAACATGGACAGGGATGCGTGAGAGGTGAACCGATGACAGAGACGGTCATTGTGGCGCTGCTCAGTCTGGCCGGGACGCTGGCCGGGGCGTACTGGGGCAACCGGCGCAGCGCGGCCCTTGTGGCCTACCGGCTGGAGCAGCTGGAGCAGAAGGTGGCGAAGCACAACAGCGTTGTGGAGCGCACCTACGAGCTGGAAAAACAGGTGGATATCATCGAAGAGAAGGTCAAGGTGGCAAACCACCGGATCGACGATCTGGAACAGGAAGAAAGGACGGCACATCATGAACATTGAAAGGATGACTGAGATGAAAAAACTGTTTATCTCTCAGCCGATGCGCGGCAAGGCGAACGAGGAGATCAAGGCGGAGCGTGAAAAGGCAATCAGCCGCGCAAAGGCGGCGCTGGGCGAAGAGGTCGAAGTGATCGACAGCTTCTTTGAGAACGCCCCGGCGGATGCGAAGCCGCTGTGGTTCCTCGGGAAGTCACTGGAGCTGCTCAGCACCGCCGACGCGGCGTATTTTGCGCTGGGCTGGGAGGATGCGCGGGGGTGCAAGATCGAGCACACCTGTGCGCTGGAGTACGGGATCACCGTCATTGAGAGCTGGAGGGAGTAAACATGAAAGAGAAGATCGTCAAGCGGCTGGGCAATCTGCTCAGCGTCAAGTCTCTGGTGACGCTGGTGCTCACCGGGGTATTCGCGTATATGTCGGTGGCCGGGAAGATCAGTCAGGACTTCATGACCATCTACGCGGTGATCATCGCGTTCTACTTCGGCACCCAGAGCCAGAAGGTACAGGACGCGGTAGAAGGTACCGGCAATGGCGACGGCTGAACGGGTGCTGGACATCGCCCGGCGAGACCTCGGATACAAGGAATCCCCGCCCGGTTCAAACCGCACGAAGTACGGAAAGTGGTACGGGCTGGACGGTCAGCCGTGGTGCATGATGGCGGTGCAGTATTGGCTGCATCAGGCCGGAATCACGCCGGTGGTGCGCACGGCGTCCTGCGGGGCGCTGATGCGGGCGGCCATCCGGGCCGGAGAATGGGTGACAGGCGGGTATAAGCCCGGGGACGTGGTGATCTATGATTTCCCCGGCGGCGCGGCCACCGATCACACCGGCATCATCGAGGGCTTTGACGGCAGATACGTGACCGCCATCGAGGGCAACACCAGTACGGGGAACGACAGCAACGGCGGGGAGGTCATGCGCCGGAAGCGGAAGCTGGACGTGGTGGTAGGCGCGTGGCGGCCCGAATACGAGGAGGACGATGACATGACACAGGAGCAGTTCAGCAAGATGATGGATGCCTGGCTGGCCCAGCTGGCGCAGCAGGAGCCGTCCGACTGGTCTCAGGATGCCCGGGAATGGGCGGAGAGCAGCGGCTTGATCCGCGGCGACGCCGAGGGCAATAAGCAGTACAAGGGATTTGTCACGAGGGAGCAGCTGGTGGTGTTTATGCAGCGGCTGAAAAATCTGTAACAAAAGGAGGAAACGGACGGCGAAAGCCCACGCCGAAAGGCGCTCTGCAAGTCCCACATGGGACATGGACAGTCAACACAAGGCGATCCGAGCACAGCTGACCTCAATGGCCCCCAAGCGGGCCGTGGCGTATATCCTTTCCTTCGAGCTGCCGAACGACGAAGCGGCTTGCATCATCGAGTGCGACGTAAAGCGCAAAAGCTGCGTGCAGGTCGCGGGTATGTTGCATACCTCTCCGGATACGGTCAAACGATACCGGCAGCGGGCTTATCGTAAAATTGCATACGATATATCTGGAACAAGGGACGCGCTGTAATGGCGCGTCCCTTTTACACTTTTCTGCCGCTTTCCTGCCACTTTTGGGAAGCGGTTTTCTTTTACTATAAAGGCAGATAGAAGGTGTGCCCATGTTTCGCTATTTCAACCCAAACCCCAATGGCCGCAATGTCAGTGATTGTACCGTCAGGGCCATATCCAAAGCCACCGGGAAGGACTGGGGCGAGGTTTATTTGGCACTGTGCATACAAGGGTACTTAGACGGAGACCTTCCTAACGCTAACGCCTGCTGGGGCGCGTATCTGCACAGTCTCGGCTATCAGCGTTATATTGTCCCGGACACCTGCCCCGCTTGCTACACGGTGGCCGATTTTGCGGCGGAGCATCCGGCGGGCACATACATCCTCGCACTGTCCGGGCACGTGGTTTGTGTGCAGGACGGCGCGATCTGGGACAGTTGGAATAGCTCAAATGAGATCGTGTTGTATTACTGGCAGAAAGAAACGGAGGAATAAAAATGGCGTTCAATCCTTATTACCAGCCAAATTATTACCCGCAGGCAATGCCGGACAACCTGATGCAGATGCGGCAGCAGCAGATAATGCAGCCCATGCAGCAGCCCCAGATGCAGCAGAACCCCATTGTGCAGGGCGGCGTGCAGTGGGTCAGCGGTGAGCAGGAGGCCCGGGGGTACCTCATCGCCCCAAACTCGGCGGTTGCTCTGTGGGACAGCACGGCCCCCACCGTGTACCTCAAACAGGCTGATGCCAGCGGAAAACCGACGCTCAAAATTTACGACCTTGTAGAGCGCACAGAATCCCCACAGGCCGCTCCGCAGGGCAAGCCCGTGGAGTTTGTCACCCGTAAAGAATTTGACGACTTAGCGGCCATTGTGAGCGAAATAAAGGGCAAGAGGAAGCGCAAAGTCGAGGAGGATGACGACGATGAATAATCCGTTTTTTAACGCGCTGGGCGGCGGCCAGATGCCGGGGGCAATAGGCCAATTTCAACGCATGATGCAGCAGTTCCAGCAGTTCAGAGCGAATTTCAATGGAGATCCCAAAGCAGAGGTTGAAAAGCTGATGCAAAGCGGTAGGTTGAATCAAAACCAACTTAACCAGTTGCAGGCGATGGCAAAGCAGTTTCAAAAGCTGATGCAATAAGCAAACAATAAGCAAACAGTTTTGCATATTTTCTTTAATTCTTTATCGTGGCCGCGATTTAGATAAAACAAAATTTAATTAAAGGAGTGATTTCATGTCTCTTTCCGATGGCGGTGCTCCCATGCTGACCATGCCGGTCTCGCCTGCCAACAGCGGCGGCGGTTTCGGCTGGGGCGGTGACGGCGCATGGCTCATTATTCTCTTCCTCATTTTTGCTGTCTTTGGCTGGGGCGGCAACGGCTGGGGCAACAACGCTGGCAATTCCGGCGGCGTGGTCGACGGCTATGTGCTGACCTCTGACTTTGCTAATGTCGAGCGCAAAATCGACAGTGTAAATCAGGGGCTTTGCGACGGATTTTACCAGCAGGCGCAACTTGTCAACGGCACCAACATGGCAATGGCAAACGGCTTTGCACAGGCCGAGCTTTCCCGCAGCAACCAGCAGGCGGCGCTCATGCAGCAGCTCAACGCCATGCAGATGCAGTCTCAGGAGTGTTGCTGCGAGAGCCGCGCGGCCATTGCGCAGGTTCGGTATGACATGGCGACGCAGGCTTGCGACACTCGCAACACAGTGCAGAGCGCCACCCGTGACATCATTGACAACCAGAACCAGAACAGCCGGGCTATTCTCGACTTTTTGACGCAGAGTAAGCTTCAGGATCTCCAGACGGCCAATCAGGAGCTGCGCTTGCAGGCGTCTCAGGCCGCGCAGAACAACTACCTGATTTCTCAGCTTCGCCCCACCCCCATTCCCAGCTACGCAAGCTGCAATCCGTGGGCTGGCGGCACTTACACCGGGTGTAACTGCGGCTGACAACTACACACCATCAGCTATCCGGTAATTCCGGATTGTTCGGCCCCGTGCCGATTCTGACAACAAAGCGGCGGGGCAATAGTCCCGCCGCTGTATTTTAATTGCCTCGATTCCGAGGCATATGAAAGGACTGATTATTTTGGCAGAGTACACAAACGCGAATATTGTGAGCGTAGCCGCAGGCCAGAACGTTCCCTTGACCGAAACGGCGGTCAATAACAAGCCCTGTATCGTGCATCGCCAGGGCGCAGGCATTGTCACGCTGCGCGGCCTCACCAATCAAAACCGCGCCCTGTTTAGGGTCTCCTATGGCGGCAACATCGCTATTCCCACCGGAGGCACGGTCGAGGCCATCACGGCGGCGCTTGCCATCAACGGAGAGCCGCTGACCAGTGCAACGGCGACTGTCACGCCTGCGGCGGTAGAGAACTACTTTAACATTTATGTTTCCGCACAGGTCTGCGTTCCGAAAGGCTGCTGCCTGACGGTCGCAATGGAAAACACCAGCACTCAGGCCGTCAACTTCGCCAACTCGAACCTGACGGTTGAGAGAATCGCGTGAAAGGAGAATGGACATGAGTAAGAAAGCAATGTATGACCTGCGGAATATGTTGTGTGACGAGCTGGACGAGCTGGCCCGGAAGGGAGAACTCGGAGCCGGTGATCTGGAAATCGCCCACAAGCTGACCGACACCATCAAGAATATCGACAAGATCGAAATGATGGAGGACGAGGATTATTCCGGCCATTATCCCCGGGGTGATTGGGAAGCCGATGTGCGCGGCACTTATGGCCGGGGTGTCTCTTACCGTGGCCGTCATCGTGATTCCCGTGGTAGGTATAGCCGCGCCGACGGCATGGATCATCTGCGTGACCAGATCAATGACATGATGTGCAACACCGATGATGAGCGCGTGAAGGACGTTTTGCGCCGCGCCGTGGAGCTTATGGAGCGTTAAGGGGGTGCATCCCCGTGGTCGATGACAACGAGATAAAACGGTGGATAGCCCGGCTGGAAACGGAGGAATCCAGTTGGACAAACTATGAAAAGCTGGCAGTGCTCTATACGATCCAGAACAGGCAGGAGACCCCGGCGCAGCCCATCGCCCCCGCGCCAGTCATGTACTCAGCCGCCCCGGCGCAGGCCGCCACCCCCGCCCCGGTCGGCGACTATGGCGACAGTGATTTCCTGCGGGCCATCGTGGGCCGTGATCCGGAACGGGCATGGTCCGTTATGGACGAGTTGATGGACAGCCTAAAAATCGTAAATGAGCGCGTCTATAACAGCGTGATGCGAAAGATAAACGATTCATAATTGCAGATGAAATTGCAGACGAAAAAATGAATGCATTGCGCCCCAATGGTTTTGCGGTTTTTGGGCGGGGTTCGAGCCCCCGACGGGTCACCAAAACAAGAAACCCGCAGGTCTCAATGACTTGCGGGTTTTTCTTACGCCCGCAACGGTTTGCTAAATATCTGATTTTGCTTATTTTTTGCAGTTTCGTCCTGAAAAAATCTGATTTTGCAAATGAAATTGCAGATGAAATTGCAGATGAAATTACCCGTAAACTTTTTGCTCAAAGTACGCATCGACTTTTTGAGCTACCGCAATCTGTTCTTCCTTCATGGTGTGCTGGTAAACGGTTTTCAGCATATTATCAGTCGCATGGCCCATCCGCTCTTGCGCGTATCGGTTTGGGACACCCAACGCCAGCATGACGCTTGCGTTAATATGGCGCAGGTCGTGGAATCTATAATGCTGTACGCCTGCGTGTTTGCAAATGACCTGAAACCTTGCATACAATGACCGGCGGGACACCGGGACTATGTGCTCAGATGTGTGGGGCGCAGTTTCCAACAGGCTCTTGATATATTCGGGAATCAGCAAATCGCGCTGAGAAGAATATGTTTTTGTTGTTTTTTCACCCTCATCAACCAAAGCTCGGCGGATGTGCAATACGTTCCCGTCAATATCGGACCATTTCAGCCCGAGTATTTCTGACATTCTCAGCCCGAGCCAAACAGCAAGCAGGATGGGTATCTCGTCTCGATGGCCCCGCACGGCCTTTAATATCTTCTGCACGTCCTCATCGGTAGGTATCGCCACGTCATAGCGTTGTTTTTGCGGCATAGTGGTGCGCAACACAAAATCCGGGCGAATTTCGGCCAGAGCCGCACTCAACAATCCGTGTGCGTTCCGGACGCTTTTAGGCGACTTTTCCCGCGCCATACTGTTGATTTCCCTCTGCACCATGTTTTGGGTTACATTGGCTACGTTTATCGGCATTAAGCTTTGTAAGGCGTTCTTTCTGATCCGCTGATATCCGGCAATCGTGGAAGGGGATAGAACAGCGTTTTTGCTTTCGATGTACTGGTCTATTGCGTCGCCAACCGTCATATAACCGGCTGTTTTTACCACCTTTGCGCCTGATTTGAGTTTAGCGGCTTCTTTCTCCGCTTCCTTTTTGGTAGGCGCTGTGATAGACACTCGCTTTCCATCCACCATCACGCTGACGTTCCAGTTGCCGGACGGCAGCTTTGTTGCCTTTGGTATTTTCACGCTATCCCCTCCAAAAACCGTAATTTGCGCAATGTATATTTACCCATACGCACCACACCAGCAAGCCGATCAGTACAACGCTCATCGTCAAAATGATGCGGTCACGCATTTTAAGCCCCTTTTTGAGCATAGCGATTGCTTCCCGCTTGTTTTCAAGCCGGTGTTCCAAACCGTCCCGCTCCGCCTGTAAGGTTTCTTCGTTGGCGGTCATCTTATCGCTGATGCCGAAAAACTCATCCAGCGATACACCGAGGGCGGCGCAGATCGGGGCCGTAGTGTACAGCGCCGGTGATTTTGACGCATGAGCGAAGAAGTTATTGACGGTGGACAGCGGGACCCCGGAAGCATCTGCAATGTCTTGCGCGGTCATTCTCAGCGCGGCTTTTTTCTCCCTGCAAACATCTTGGATAGTCAAAAAAATACCTCCCCTTCGTCGTTCATTCGATCTGGGCAGGCAAAATATGCGTTTTTGTATTGTTGGGTTCTGTCGGAAATTATAGAATGCCCAGCGTTTGGGATTGTATTGCCCACCCAGTTTTTGCTATTTTCAAGTCACGGCAGGCCTGGTTCCCCCTCCCGGTCATCGCCCAGCCCCCGCCGTTGTTGCAGAGGCGGCGGGGGCGCGCAAATACTTATTTAGGATGGCACGTCCCGCACGGCTTGTATCCAGCGTTCTCGGCTTCTTCTACTGTTTCAAAGTGCACAAGATTTTGGTCGTTGATTTTGCTTGTCCATTGGCACCTCGGATAATGGTATTTGTCACTTTCCTTGCTGCCTACATAGTTATATTGCAGTAAGCTATCGCGGAACGCCTGTTCCGGATTTTCCGCCGGGGCCTGAGAGGGAACCGTGGCTTCGGTCTGTTTTGGTGGCTTACTTTCAGACGGTTCCGGCGTTGGAGCTGGTGTTGGTTCTGGTGTCGGCGTGGGTGATAGCGTTGGATCCGCGGTTTTTTCCGGAGCCGATGTTCCCCCGGGGGCTGGCGGCTCCGTTGTCGGTGTGGCTTCAATCGTTTCCGTAACGTCAGGAGAGGGCAACGGAGATTCCGACGGAAGGGTCTCCGGCGTAACGGTCGAAGTTTCTTCGCCCTCGGCCAATGCTTCTATCGCAGGCGGAGAAGATGGCGACGGCGAATCATCTTTGTCCGGCATCGCCATCCCTATAACGCCGAGAGCAAGCACACCAGCAATAATCGGGACGGCCTTTGACTTTTTCTTAGCCATTCAATCGCTTCCTTCAAAAAATTTAGATGTTGCATTTACACCGTAGAACAGATGTGCTACAATGCGTTCAAGGATAGGCTAACGGGAAAGGGGTAAAGATGGAACGGATAATGACAAATGAGAAAATATCTGGTATAATAGGGGGCGAAAAAATCCCGGTACATACCGAGTTTGATTCCGAAGCGGGCCTTATGGAAATCCTGTCTTTGACCAGAGCGGAAAAATTGGAGTTGCTTAGAATCTGGAAGGAGCATAAAATGAAGACCGAACTTAACGCTTCCGGCGGCAAGGCCGAACTACATATCCCGGATGCCGAGGTGTTCATTCGCAACGATCATCCGATGATACAGCCGGGCGAAAAGTGCGTTATAGAAACCGTGTCTATCTCAAAAGATATGCTGATCAAAAAGCCCGAATCGTAACAAAATTTACGTTGCTATTTACACTCGGGTCTTTTTTAGCTACATCGCAAATAAATTTTTTCATTGCGGTCTTTACTGATTTTGTTTTCTGCCCTCTGGCTATAAGCTCAGAGACTATATACGGCTCAAATTCTACCCCGTGTTCTCCGGTTGAAAGGACGATTGTTTTGAAGGGGTATTGTTCGTCTGGGATAAAGCAGGACATATTGTTCTCTGAATCTATTGTGTATGACGCAAAAGCATTATCCCACTTGATGCCAGTTACAACAAATTGAGTCTCCATGTCTGCTGGACGATCAACTTTTTTGTTTACCGCCTGCACGAGTAGGGCGAGTTCATCAGCTCGAACGACTTTTAGTCCGTTTTCATTTTCTGGCGTTTTTATCATCGACAAAACCGCCGAAGCGACCTCAAAAGTCCCTGTATATCCGATGCACACATAATCATTGATCTTTTCTGCTTTTACAACGGCCTCAAAAACGATCATGCCAGACGCTGAGTTGCGCCCTCTCCCGTCAAAAGCAGTCCAAGAACCATCTTGCGACACTACATTCACGACAACGCTCATTCGGATTCGCTCCTTGCTTTGAGCATCCGCGCTGTCTCAACCAAAAACCGGCGGTCTGCTGTATTTATGGAGTTCCAAATCTCAAGAAGTTCCGGATCGACCTCACCCGTTTGGGTGGGGTCTTTTTTTATGCCCTGCTGCTCTTCGCCGGTCAGGCAGGCAACAGAAACGCCAAAATAATCAGCAACTTTTTTTAATTTTTCATAACTCGGGGGGTGATCATCCCATTTTGCCATTGACCCGCGCGTTAACCCGGCTTCTCTTTCTAACTTGTTCACGGACATGTTCCCATTTTCAAGGCGAAGTTGCCCAATACGTTTAAGCAATGACACAGGAATCACCCTCTTCCAAAAATACGAAAAACTTCGTAAAAATATCTTGACAATTACGAAGATATTCGTATAATAGAGATATGCACACGGGCACAACAAAGACGCCCGGGGCACAGGGCCGAGCTGAATTTGTCTATCTCATGTCTGCAACTTGAGTTTAGAACATTTTCGCTGTCTTGTCAATAAGAGGGGGAAAATTTTCTATGCTACGCTATAGAAAATTATCGTTGTCCCCTTGACAACGATAATACCCCATTAGGGAGGAGGATAAATTTGATTTTCGCTAACATCAAAAGCCTTTGTGACCAAAACAATGTGAGTTTGTCGCGGCTTGAAAAAGAACTGGGGTTTGGCAATAGCACTATTGCCAAATGGACGCAGTGCAGCCCCTCGGTAGACAAGCTCCAAAAGGTGGCAGCTTATTTCGGCTGTACGGTGGACGAGCTGCTAAAGGAGGATGGGCAGGAATAAAAAGCGCCCTGCCCGGTGTAGACGCACCGAACAGGGCAAGGAATAAACAACCAACATTGTATCCCTGTGCTGATTATAGCACGGGAGAAAGGGGAAAACAATGCCGAAAGTAAAATTGAACCGGGATGTTCGGCAGGAGCGCATTGACTTCCGGCGGAACCTGATCGAGAGCAAAGCGCACTTGCGCGGGTACCGGATGCAGGCAGCTGTTGAACAGGCGATCGGAAAGGAACCGGGCTATCTCAGCAGGCGTTACAAAGGAAGAGTTGAATGGTCTGCGGATGATTATCTTGCGTTGGACAACGTGCTCAAGTTTGACGCGGACGAGCTGGCCAGTCTAGTGCGTGGCCGATATGAGGACATATGAGAGACCTGATCGCATTTACAATGATCCTGCTGCTCGCGGGGTTCGCCGACGGACTGATGGAAAAGGGCATCCTGGTGTTTCTGGCCGTGGGCGTGCTGACGCTGGGCGCGGCCGTGGCGCTGGTTTGTATTGATTGGAGGAAAAGCAAGTGAGAAAAGAATTGACCTTGGAGGTCATCGAGCGCTGGTTGAAGGATTCGGACTGGCGTGTCCGCGACGCAGCTATGAACGCCTGTCAGGG
>ERZ1035037.113-NODE-113-length-33646-cov-146.527225_pt1 | contig 33646 bp, 54 predicted proteins | sample MGYA00520618_ERZ1035037 | MGnify/ENA primary metagenome ERZ1035037 (study PRJEB33766, sample SAMN09781741) | gut metagenome | biome: gut microbiome | host: Homo sapiens | place: Madagascar | study: EMG produced TPA metagenomics assembly of the PRJNA485056 data...
GGAAAATTTCTGCGCGGGGGTGGGGGGCTATCATTCCGCCCCCAAGGTGAAATGCGCCGGGATTTCGTGCGGCTTGTAAACCATATCCCGGATTGCCTGGATGCATTTATACACCCTGTTATTATCCGGGTCGCGCACCAGCATATCCACATCTGCCGCCATGTTATAGGCATAAGGGTATATGCCGTTCTCATCCGGCATAGGTCGCGCACCATATAGGGATTCAGTGCCCACACTGAAAGGCAACCAAGTATCCTGCGATGTATGTGCCTGCTTCACATATCCCAGCGCGCCATTGTAGCGGAACACATCGCCGCGCTTGTAGCTCTTGCCCGCTTCCCATTCCTCCATGCTATCCGCAAAGATTCCGCTGTCCGCGCTTGGGTCATTGCCTGCCGCGCAATATAGCTGCACCTGCTTTGCCCCGGCAGCACGCAGGGCAGCGGCGTGCTTGTCCGTTTGCATCACACGCTTGCCGCCGTCTATCTCCGCAAGGGACACGGTCTGCACGCCCTCCCGGTCAAACTCCGGCATACCCTCCACATGATACGGCGTTCCCTCCCAGGCGATGCCCTGCGCCTGCTCGCGGTTACATAGGCCAAACGCGCCGTTGCTTTGCAGGCGGATATAGGTAGGCCGCTCGGTGACGGCGATTTCAAGCCCGGATTTGGTGATAGTGTACATGGTGCTCCTTTCTTAGAGGCAAAATGCGAACGAAAGAGGATAAGTGTAAGTACCATTTACACTTGTGATCGTTCCAGCAGTTCCCATAATAAGGCCAACCAAATTTGAGTAATCGTTATTTAGCGAAGGCCCTCTTAAATAGTAAGAACTTACACTGCCATCCACTTTCGTTTTGGCACGAGAATTTCCAGCAGCATAATAACTATATATAGTGCCCTCCCCTTTTCCGCGAGTAGCAATTTCATCTTGCGAAAGCAAAAACAGCTGATCTGCGGTTTGATGCAAGGTCGGAGAATCCCATGGAACACGATATGTTTTCTTTTGCACCGTTTTTATCGAATTTTTTAGTGCTTCTGGAAACAACGCAAGAACTGCTGGAAGTGTTTTTGTTTTTAGCGTGGATTTTTGCCAATACGGCGATGTAGAACCAGACAAATTTGCATTATACACCCAGCCTGTTCCGCTGCTATCGACAATTGTATTAACAATATCAAACGTAACAGCAGCCTTATTAGACCCATTGTTATACGATGCATCGCCATACTTTGCATCTGTCGTATCCAAATCGTCATGATTGAATCCGATAATCCGAAAAGCTACCGTTTGGCCGTGCAATTCAACGGTGGGTGAAATATCACCAGCCGCCCACAGCTCGCTTGCATCTCCCGATTCGCATGCATCAATGATCTTTTCCCAACTGTTGTTTGAAAGAACAGGATCATACACTTTAACAGTCACCGCCTGCGTCGTACTCACCGTTTTCCCGCCTGCGGTAAAGCTGATTGTGACCGCCGTTGTATCCGCCGCCATGGTCTCGGGCGTGATGGTGTATCCGCTGGTGATATCAATTTCCATTTCGCCGATATGTACGGTCAGCACAAGCCCGCTCGGGTCGAAAGCGTCTCCTGATATATAATCCAGCTTTACAGGCGGCGTTTTCACGCTGATGCTTTCAATCTCCGCCTGGTTCGCAATGCTCCCGATCAGCGCCGCCATGCCGTCCAGCTTTGTGCCGTCTGGCACGGTCACACCCTTGCCCGCAATGGCGGTTGCAATCGCGCTTTTCGCGTCCGCCAGGCGGGTGATTTCGCTTTGCACGCTCATGGGCGCACCCCCTTAAATCGCCGCAAGGGCGGTTTCAATGTCATTGGTCAGGGCCACGCTGCCGCCGCTGGTATAGCCTGCGGGCACGGTGTAGCTGGTCACGTTCAGGCCGTCAATGGTCTTGGAAATCGCGCCGTTATTGGCCATGGTGCCCGTTACCTTCGCGCCATCCACATAGGCGGTTTTATCCTCCAGGATATTAGCGGCCAGCGCGTCCGCATCGCTGGTATCAATGTAGTTGGCCGGAATGGCCCCAATGGATACCTTGGAAAGCACCTTGCCCGTGGCGGGCGTGATTTCCTGCGCCGCCTTGGTGGGCGTTGCGGTCTTTTCCTCGGTGACGATCTGCACCTTGCCCGTGCCGTCATGATAGCCAGCGGGCACGGTGTAGCTCTTTGTTGCCGCGTCCAGGGTTTTGCTTACAGCCCCGTTATTGGGCATGGTGCCCGCTACCGTTTCGCCGTCCGCGTTTACGATCACCTTGTTGGCCAGCACATCCCCGGCCCCAGCGGTTACGGGGGAAGTATCCTGGTAGTTGTCCGGGATAGCCCCAACGGTCACGGCGGAAAGGCCGTAATAGCCCGCATCCGGCGCAATGGATTGCTGTTTCTTGGTGGGCGTAATGCTCTTGGCCTGCAAGCTGTAATTGCCGCCGCCAGAAACGCCGGAAACCGTACCGCTGCCGTTGTGGTAGCCCTTGGGGATGGTGTAGGAAGAACCTTCCTGCACGGATGCGCTCACAGCGCCGTTGTTTTCGATTTCATCAATGGCATCTGCCAGCGCGTCCATTTTCGCCGTGCTCGTGGCCAAGCCAAGGGCCACCAGCTTTGTGCGAATCTTGTTTCTCGCGGCTTGCAGGCGGGTGATTTCGGTTTGAATGCTCATGGGTGCCCCTCCTTAGATCGTGCCAAGCAGCACATTGATATTTCCGACTTCCGCAAACACGGCGGCGGAAGTGATCGGGCGCGTATTGTCCTGCTCCATCGCGTCCGTGGTGGTTACGCTCAATACCCCATCGGACGTGATTTCCAGGTTATTGCCCACCATGACAGCGCCCAGGCGCTTATCCGTGGCAACGGGCAGCGCCCCGGCAACAATGCCCTGGGCGGTCTCTGCCGCTTCCTCCGCTTTCGCTGCCGCCGCTTCCGCCTGCGCTGCAATTTCCTTCGCCTGGTCAATCCAGGGCTTTGCAGGGTTCGGGGCCTCGGTGGGTTCCTCCAGCAGGAGAGATTTTTCCATGTACGTTTTCGCAATCGTGGAAAGGATTTTCCGCCCGTTGCTATCGTACATGGCCAGCTCGATTTCTCCGTATCCCGGCGCGGTCGTGTCCTTTTCGGTCAGCGTCCAGCCGATCACGGAACCGGCGCAATCCGTATCCGCCCGGTATACAACGCCTGCGGGGCTTTTGACGATCAATTGCACCTCGCAGCTTGGATACTTGCCCTTCCAGGCGGAAATATCAAACTCAAGGCGCATGGCCTGGCACTCGCAAGCGCGGCCAAGGCTGATCCGCAATCCTTGGAGCTTCGTTGCATCCAGCGTTTGCACAATCACGCCCGTTCCCCTCCTTCCTGGTACGTCTCCCAATAATCGTTTATGTAGGCGGCCCATTCCTTGGGCCGCTGCTTCGCGCGCTCTATGCATACTTCGCGCGGCGTGTCAATGTGTACCATTTCCGCCCCGTACAGGGCGGCCATGCGCTCCCGCTCCATCAGGCGCGGATAGCCGCCGATAATATAGGCGTTGTTCCATTCGCCATAGCGGGTTTTGACCATATCCAGCATGCAATCACGCACGCGGAAAACGTTGTGCCGCAACCGCTCATCCCGGCAGAAGGTGCCCGCCGCGTCCTGGCGGCTGATGCAGGCCCATATATCATCCAGATCAAGCCGGATATCTCCCGGCCCCATCACGCTATCCACATAGGTGCGCTTGCCGCTGCATGGGCTGCCGTGCACAAGGTACACCTTTTTGCAGCGCGGCGCGCGGGGCTGCGCAAAGCCGAATCGTTCATGGATTTCATTGTGGCACTTGTGATGCACCAGGGCGATATTGTCGGGGTTGAGCGCAATGGCCGCATCGTTCACGTTGGCCAGGGTCAAATGCGTTTTGTGGTGGGCGATCCGGTCATATTTGTATATGATCGGCTTCCCGCAATGCTCGCAGATGATTAGGCCGTTTTCGTCCGTGCGCTCGGCGGCCAGGACGCGGATAAACGCCTCCCAAGCCTTGGAGCGGTAGAAATCCGCAAGATTGGTAATCATGGCAGCGTGTCCACCACCCGGCGCAATTGCTCAATCACGGCGGCGGTTGGCCGGTTTTCGGTGATCGCTATCCATGCTTCGTGCTCGGTGGTGATTTCGTCAATGGCCGCCCGCATTTCCGATACGTGGCTTGTCCATCCGGCCAGGCTCGTATATCCCGCCTGGATATCCGTAAAGGCGTAGGCGGTCAGGTTGTTATATGCGCGCTGCTCGTTGATATTGCTTTGCAGCTCCAGCATATGCACGGCCTTGATGCGCGTCTGCCCCGCCGTCAATACTGGATCGGTGTACGCTTCCGGCGCTGTCATTTCCCCGTATTCAATGGTTATGGATACCTCGCGCAGAGTTACCATAATCATTTCCGGGTTATCCGTGTCGCACTGTGCGTAAACGGTAATGCTGCCGTTGAACTTCCTTGCATCCTTAGGGGCAAAGCTCATGCTGCCGGTATATGTATAGGCCGCAACTTGCGCAGAGCCGCTAATGTTCAAGTTGCCGCCAGATGGAGAGCCGGAAGAACCGCCAACCGCGATTTTTTTAAGGCTATGCTGCCAAGGTGATGGGTTATAGTTAGATGAACAGACCGCACGCACTGAAAACGTTGCGCCTTTCAGCAATGCGCGGCTTGGCAGCGCCGGGCCGGTTAGGGTTGTCGTTATACCGTATTCCGAACGCTCGCCGCCAAAGGTGCCGCTATACGTTACGCTGGGCATTACGCATACACCGCCCCCACGACTTTGGAGGCCGTCAGCGTGCCGCTGATGGTCAAATCCGCCGTGATGCTTTTGCTGGCAATGATATTGCCCTGGGCATCGGTAATCAGCAGCATGGGCGCGTTCACGCCCGCCATTTTCCCGTTGCGGGTGATGTTCCCATGGCCGTGCGCGTCATATTGCGCCTTGCCCGGCACTTCCTCCAGCGATTTGCAGGAGCGATGCCCGTAAATAATCGCCATGCCAAAGCCCCCCTTTACCAGTTGTTTTTTTCGTCCATGGCCTTTTTGTGCTCAAATTCCTTTTCCCGCTGCGCCTGGGCAACGGGTTCCGACATGTATCCGCCCCAGTTGAGCAGCAGGAAGCGGATGGCCTGGAAATTGGGAGGATAATAGATTTCTTCCTCCACAAGCTCCGGCCCCTCCCTGGTGTTGATATAGCGCTGCTGGATTTGGGTAAATCCATGGGCCAATTTTTGCATGGATTCCTCCAGCGCTTTCACTTCTTCCGTTCGGTCGAGCTTCGGCGCTTCCCGGCATGCCAATAATTTGTCCGCAAATTCCTTTTGCTCGGATTTGTACTTTTCCCAGGTAGAGCGGGAAACCCCCAGGATTTCCCGCATCTTTTTCTGGGTGATGCCCGTTCGCGCCATCATGGCGATGGTGTCCAGGTTCGGGCGTATCTTGGTATCGTATAGCGATTGCCTGCCTGCGCCCTTCTTAGCCATCAGATCACCCCGCAAGGGCGGCCCAGGTAAGCGGGCCGCAAATGCCGTCCGGGCTTAGATTGTGGGCGGTCTGGAATGCTTTTACCGCCGCCGCCGTCTCGCTGCCAAACTTGCCATCTGCCCCATGGGCGGACAGCTTGGCCCCATTGGCCAGCAAAAGCCGCTGCAATACCTTCACAGCCACGCCCTGCGCTCCGTTTCGGATGGTAGGCATATTCACACCCCCCTGCGCGCTCGGCGCGTCCTGGGCGCTCCCTTGCGTCCCCTGGGTGCTTTCCGGCTCCTTTTCCGTGGCGGAGATGGTGCCGCCCGCAAGGAGCGCCTTGACTTCTGCGCGGAATTGTGCCATGCTGCCGCCGAATTTCCTTTGCCAGTTGCGCGGGTCTCCATGGTTGGAGCCGTAACCGGCTGCGGCGGCCTCATAATGGCCCACAACGTTATCCGGGCTGATGCCGTACTTCTGGCACAGGTATGCGCACAGGCGCGCCGCCGTGGAGAATGCTTCCCGGTAATAGGCTTCGTTGTTTAGGCCGTCCTCACAGATTTCAAACTGGATATGGCTGTTGTTGTAGCTGCCTTTCGGCCCGCTCCCAACGCCCCAGCAGCGGTATTCCCATGGCAGCGTTTGATATATCTTTACGCTGCCATCCGCTACCTTGCCGATGAATGCATGCATGCATTTGGTGGCCTGGGCGTTGTTCCAGTGGTTGTTATACTTGTTCACGCCCAGGATGCCATCATCCGGGCCAACGTACCGTTTGATATAGGGATTGCTCGCCCCGGTGCTATGCACCACGATGCCGGAGGGCGTTATTTTCCTGCCCTGCTGATAGCAGCGGTTTTTCGTCTGGAAATGCTGGATAATCTCCAAGCCGCTCATTGGGCATCACTTCCAGGCTTTTCTTCTTCCTCCGGCACCGCTTCGGGCGGTTTGATTAGCTCTCCCAGGTGTTTCACATTCTGATGCACATATACGGCCAGGGCGGCGGAGCAAACGCCCGCCATCACGGTTTCAGGCGTGAATGCCCAGGCGTTAATCCACAGCACGCCCACCAGCGAAACCGGCAGCAGCACCAGCGGGATATACTGATTCGGGAACGCCGCCCAGGTGTTTTTCAGCAGGTAGCCCAGCAGCACGCAGACGGCGGCCACGGGTATGATCGCGTATTCCTGGATAATCTCCATCAGGTTAAATTCCATGATCTTCCCTCCTGTTTTCTTCTTTCAGATATTTGATATCTCGTTCCGCCGCATCCATGCGGCCCTCCAGCCGGATCACCTGTTTTGCCAGGTTGTCCACGTTGTCCCGCATGGCTCGTTGGTCAATGCGGATTTCGTCCACCCCGGTTTTGATGCTGTCCAGCTTGTTTTCCATTGCCGCCTGATCGGCTGCGCTCCCTCGGGTGTCCCTTCGCGCTCCAAGGAGCATCACCAATGCAGATACAGCCAGGGCACAAAGGGCAATGATTTCTCCGGTCGTCATTCGCGATACCTCCACATGCGGGATTTCATGGGTATATGATAATCTGCCTTTTGCGCTTTTTCCATGGCAGCAAACATGCGGCAAAATTGCTGCAATCTTGCGCCAAATATTGCACAATGGATGATTTGGACATAAAAAAGAGCCGGGGAACGATTCTCCCCGGCCCTTGGCCTTGCCTTATGCACATTTCACGGCCAGCCTGTCCGCCGCCGCATCCGCTATATCTGGATGTACTTCTATCCCAAGCGCGCTATATCCCTCCGCCTGGGCCGCTGCAAGCGTGCTGCCACCGCCTGCGAATGGGTCAAGGATGCGCCCGCCCGGCTCCGTAATGCGCACGATTTCCCGCATCACCTCCAGCGGCTTTTGCGTTTGGTGGATGCGCTCCGCTCCCTGCACGTTGACGGCGCGGAATACGCCCGGCAGGCAAGGCGCGTTCCGGGTAATGGGCATCGGCCCGTTGCTGCCCCATACGATAAATTCCGCCTGCTGGCGAAAGCGGCCCTTTTGCGGGCGTGATGATAATTTATCCCACACGGCCACCCCGCGCAGGCTCCACCCTGCCCATTGCGCCGCATCCGTAAGCGCAGGCAGATTGCGCCAGTCAATGAATACGGCCAGCGGCGCGCCTGGCATTGCTTTTTCCCGCGCCGCCTCCAGCACCGCCCGCATCATATGCGCCCATGATCTTTGATCCATCGCATCCCCGGCAAAATCAGGGAAAGGGCAATGGCGCTTTGTTGCCGTGTATTTCGTGCTTGTGGCCGCCTGCTTTCCGGCAAGCGTGCTCCCGCTTGCATAGGGTGGATCGGTGATAACGGCATCAAAAAGGCCGATATCCCCCCGCAGCACGTCCAGGGCGTTTCCCCGGATGATTTCTATTTTCGTTTCCTGCTTTTCCATATGTTCACCCCTTGATATTATCCTGCCATAATTTTAGCATTTTTCAGGGTGTTCAGAAAAGCGTGCGCAAAAAGGCCGGGGATTGCTCCCCGGCCATGGCCGTGCGGCTATCTTTGCTTTTTCAGCCTTGCGTATCCGATGAATGACAGCACCACGCATGGGATAACGCCCAGCGCATAGGTAAAGCCGAATATCAGGGATACGGAAAAGAGAATGCCCGCCGTAAGCGCAAGGCCCTTTCTGCCCGTTCCCCAGGCGCACCAATTGAAGATTGCGCCAATGAACGTAAGCACCAGGAAGGGCACCAGCATGGCCGCCGCCAGGGCCGTGCCGATCTGATACCCCAATTGTTCTGCGCCGCTGGCACCCGCAGGCTCGGCGCTCAAAGCACCCCTTATGATGCAGAAAGAGATAATCAGCCAGGCGGTTGAAATGATTGCGCTGATAAGCAGCAGCTTATCTTTGCCGCGCCAGGCCGCCCAGGCTGCCCACTGGCGCGTTTTATGCTGCTGGGCGTTATAATTGCCCTGCTGCGCCTGCGGGGGCTGCTGCGGCCTCACAGGGCCGTTCTCCGGCGTTTGCATGTTCTGCATGCTCTGGTATTGATTCGGTGCGTATTGGGGCGCTGGCTGCTGCCATTGCGGGGCGGGCTGCTGCGCTGGCTGCACACTTTGCCGGGCAGGCTGCGGGGCGGGCCGCTGGGCGCGCTGCTTCGGCGGTTGGTATCCCTGTATATTCATCTGCTTGCGGCTTCCCATAGCATTCTACCTCTCTTTTGTATTTCAATCCACGCTCCACGTTGGGGGAGCGACGCTGTAAAGCTGCTTATATTTTAGCTTTATCCTCTATCCTTTACAATGGCGCATTATCCACCATTTATTCCATGCACAGAACAAAAGCGCCAGGCGTTCAGCCCGGCGCGCTGCTTATGCCATGGCACCATCCAGGTATTCAATGACTTCCTCGATACCGTCAATTGCGCTTTCCAGGTTGTCAATGGCCTCGCTCATCGCTTCGCCCTTTTCACCGTCCTGGAGCGATTCCGGCAGATTGTCGCGGGCTTCTTCTTCTTCGTCCCTGATGGCTTCCAGATCGTCCCGCAATTCCTCCAGCTTGGTATATACCGCATCAATGGCCTTTCTGCGCTGCTTATTCATGGTTCCTTCCTTTCGTGCCCTCGTAACCTCCGGGGCGGGTCAATGGTTATTTTTGCTTAAAATCCTTGCAAGCCTTCGTCCCGCAGCCCATCAGAGGGGAATGGCCGCTCCAGCAGCCGCCCTTCCATTTCTCGTGTACACACCATCCCGACCGGCTATAGCTGCTGCATCTGTCTTTCGTGAAGTACTTGCAATCCTTGCATTTCATTTCCTTGCATTTCGTTTCCATGGTGTTTTCACCTTTTTCCTTTCTATCTTGACAGCCTTTAATTTATTGCTATAATCTGGGGGAGAGGGGAGCGGCTCCACCCGCTCCCCAGCCGGTCATTTCTGGCCGGTGCCCTGCTTTGGTTTGCTGTTGGGCTTGATGGTGATTGTTATCCGGTCTGCTAACTCGGGACAATCGCTCAAGATTTTAAGCAGCTCTTGCAGGGCTTTTTTTGTTTCCTTGTCCATCGGCATCCCCCCTTTCTGTTCCCTTGGAACGTCTTTATTATATTACATGTATGCATGTAATTCTATTCGCGGAATAGCAAAGATTTAGGGCTGCTTTTTGTGCATTATTACATGCTTGCATGTAATCGTTTTTCGCGTTATAATTGGCGCGAGGTGGTAGCATGACAAAGCACTATGAGCAGCGTAAAAAGGCAAATGAAAAGTATCTCGCTACTCTGGATACAATCACAATCCGCATGCCCAAGGAATCCGGCCTCAAGGAGGCCATACAGGCCCACGCGGAGGCGGGCGGGGAATCGGTCAACGCCTTTATCCTACGGGCTGTTGCGGAGGTTATGGAGCGGGATAAAAGCAAAGAATAAGGCGCGGGGTTCCGCGCCTTTTTACATGTGCAGCCCCTTTTCCCGCAAATACTGATCCGGGTACAGGATCAGCGATAGCTTTTCCAGCGCCCGGCGCTTTCGGCGGGAAACGGTGGAGGGGTCGCATTCCACCGCCTCCGCCGCTTCCTCCTGGGTAAGCTGCCGGATATATAGGGCCTGGATAATCAATTGTTCCTCCGTGGCCAGGTTGGCCAGGGCGGCGCTTACCTTGGATACAAACGCCTTTGTTTCATCACCTCCAGCGGTTTTTGTTCGCTTTATCTCGCCGTAGACGCACAGCGCCCGGTGAGCTTGCTTGTATGCGTCCACGTTTTGATTTCCTCCCCCTGTCCTTTATGCCTCCCGGATGGTCACGCGCACAAAGTCCGCGTTATCGTCTATCAGGGTATCCGCCAGGCTTACAACGTTTTTGCGGTTATCGTTCGCAATGATTCTGGCCCGCTGCATGGCATCCAGGATGTACTTTTTCGCGCTGATGATATTATCCAGATCGCGCCGCTTGTCGCTTTCGTGCCATTCAAAGGCGATGGCAACCGGCCCGGAAACAGGATACAGCGCCCCCTTGCTCTTTGCGCTGATGATATGCCAGATAATAGCGTCCTCGGTTTCCCGCTTGAGCGCGGCTCCTTTGCTCCAATGGCTCCGGCATGCGTTGATATAGTCATTCAGGGAGGGCAGGCGGCCAGCGATGGTAAAGCCGTTGGGTTTATCGCTCATTCCTCCCCCTCCCAAACCGTTCTGCCATTCTGCAAATATTCCGCTTTGCGGCTCTCAATCATCATATCGCGAATATAAGGGAGCCAAAGCCTGCTTGCATCGTCCCAACCGCTTGCGGCCCGTTCTTCGGCGGTCGGTTTGTCCTTTTCGTTTTCGGATTCCCAATACCGGATGCGGGGGGCGAAATTGACTTCTTCTCGCTTTTTCCATATTTCGCCCAGGGTTAGGCATTCCCACCCCATGATTTCATTTTCAAGAAAAATCATGTTTCCGGATTGCCGCCGCGCAACCTTTCCAAAGCCTTCTACCTCGCACCAGTACCATTTTCCCAGGAATGCTATATCCTGCGCAAAAACAGGTTTCCGCATGGTCAGCCCTCCATTTCGTTTTCCCGGTGAATGCTCCGCTCCGGGTCAAAGCCCTGCGGATAGCGGCGGCGCAGCTTGGCAATATTCTGGATGAGGATATCCTCCAGCGATACGCCCAGCCCTGCGGCCAGCTCGGCCAAATACCATGCGATATCCCCGGCTTCCTCGATCAGGTGCGGCCTGTCCAATTCGTGGCATTGAAATAGGTACTTTTTCAGGATATCGCATACCTCGCCCGTTTCCCCGGCAAGGCCAAGGCAGGCGTTCGTCAGCTTATGGGTGGGCGTTTTCGTACTGCTCGTCCGCTGCGCCAGCGCCTGATATTCGTTAATCGTCATTTTCTATTACCTCAATTCTTCCGCCTATCTCTTTAAGTCCCCATTTCGGGAATTTATAGCCGTCCGGGTCGCAACCGATTTTTTCACAAACTTTGACGCAGCTTGTATAGCCTGCCTGCCCGGTGCCGTCCTGGATGATATCCATTACCACTTTTGCATTTCTTGTGCGCCTGCGGTAGGCTTTCGGCATGCAGCTCACAAAATTGCGTAGCACCCGGCGTATATCTTCGATGCGCATTTCATTGTGCGGCATGTAATGAATTGTTCGCGTCATGTGCAAGCCTCCTGATCCATCTTTGCGCCGCAGAACATGCAAAATTTCATTCTGCTGCATGATGTGCGCCATTCCGTTTCACCGCATACGCTGCATTTCCACTCCGTTTCCCCGCAGGCATACCCGCCTTTTTCCCAGCGGCCATGCCGCACGGGTACGGCTTCGATGGTGGGGCAAGCGTCCAGAAAATACAGAAAGGTATCCATGGCCGCCTTTTCGGCGCTGCCATCCGGGGCCTTATCCCTTGCCGCCTGCAATTTGACGCGCGCCGCGTCCGCATCAATCAGACTCATGATTTCGGCCTCCTTTTCAGGCAGTTGATGCACAATCCGAGCAGCCGTGCGCATCAGGGCGTTTTCCGCCGCTTGCAGCGCCTCCTTTGTGCGGATATCCGGGAAAAGCCAGGCATCGGGATGTCCCACATGGTAGCGCAGCATGCGGATATAGGTTTCGTTGCCCGCCTGCTCCTCCAGCGCGTGCGCGCCCGCATCCAAGGCATAAATGTGCTTGCTCTGCTTGGCGATAGCGCCGGTTTCCTGGATGAGCTGCCCGATAATGTCAATGCATTGGTTTGTGTCGGGCATTAGGTTGATTTTGTTATTCATTGCTTTGTTGTCTCCCTTTCTTCTATTTTCTCGGCCTTGATGATCCAGGCCGGGGGAATGTGGCCATGGAAAACGCGCCAGCTTTCGGAACCGTCAAACCCCTCGAAAAGCTGTTCCGTTGACGGCCAGCGGGCGGCCAGTTCTCTGCGGCCTAAAATCCTATGGGATACGCTGTTGGGGATGGAAACGGTCAAGCGCCAGGCCGTGCGGCTGTATGGTATGATGTGCCGCGTTGCCCAGCTTCCTTGATGGGCGGGGTCTTTGTCCAGCGTCAGCCAGATATATCCATCATGCACAATGCCGTTTTCAGGCTCCAGCACGCCGCCCATTGTTAGGCCGCCCCGCATAATCTGCTGCGCATGCCTATTGGCGCAGAAATGATACAGGATCACGTCAGCCCCACCCCTTTTTTCTCGCGGATTTCCTTTGCCTTGAGGGAAATAAAATCGAAATCGCAAAGCAGCTTGAAAATCTGCTCCCAGCTTTCGGCGCATAGGGTGATCGTGTCCCCCTTTTTCCGCGTGATCGTTGCCTCTATCATGTTTTCCCCTCCTTGTCAAATGCCCAGGATTTCACGGGCTTTGTTGCTCTTTTCCCTGGCAATGGCCTTGCGCCGCCCCTCGCCGCTTACATGGATGGGTTGGCACATTTCCACAATCCGATCAAAGACGCGCTTGTATTCCATCTGCTGCGGGTTGCTGATTTCCTCCAGCGTCAGATTGGTGGTAACAATCAGCGGGCGGCGGCTCCGATACCTGGCATCAATGATTTCAAACATCTTTTCCGCCATGTAGCCGGTTTGCCGCTCTATGCCCACATCGTCCAGCACCAGGAATTGCACGCGCTCCACCTGCTCCAGGATGCGGGATTTTTCCGCTTCAAAGTCCTGGCTCATGGCCGTTACCAGCCGGGGGACGGTGGTAATCATGGCGCTGTTGCCGTGGTCTATCATGGCGTTGGCCAGCGCGGAGGCCCAGAAGGTTTTCCCGCCGCCCGCGCTGCCGTGCAGCAGCAGGCCGATATTTTCCCGGCGCATCAGATCGCGCTTTTCTATGTACCGATCCACAATTGCGCGCATTTTCGGGTCGCTGCCATCGTCCGCCGCCAGCACCATTTCCCGGTAATCCGGGCTTGTAATGCCGATCTTGCGCATGCCGTCAATGCGGCGCTGCTCCGCTTCCATGGCCTCACGGGCCGCCTCCGCTTCCCGCTTGGCGATTTCGCAGGGGCACATAATGGGCACAATGCGTGTGCCCACCATGGGCACCTCCAGCACCATTTGGCGGGGAGCCTTGCACATGCCGCAGTACAATAGCCCATCCTCGCCGATGTAATCATCCTCGTGCCCCGGCTCCTGCTGCATGCGCGCCTGCGCGATTGCAACAATGCCCTCCAGGGCGCTTTCAAACAGGCCCATTGTTCTATCCTCCTTCGGTTTTCTTTGCCCGCCTGGGGCGAATGGAGCGCGGGCGGGGAATCGAACCCCGCGCAGCGGATTGGCACATCCTTGCAATACGTCCATGCGGAGGCTATCCACCTCCATTTTTCGTATTGCCGCCCGCCTGGCCGCGCATATCGGGCAGGGTTGCGCCTGCCCGCAAATTGTGCTATGCTTGACAAATACTGATAATTTCCTCCAGCGTGGCGCGTTTCTGGCCGCGCTATTTGCGCTTGCCCGTCAAATAATCCATGCTGCGATAATAGGCTTTATAGCGCTCGGAGCAATGGCCGGTGCCGTAATCCTCGCCGATGGATTTAATCAGCCATACGGCCAGGGCAACAAACCCGATGCATAACCAGATCATTGCTTTTCTTCCTCCATGCGCCAGAATTCGGTTTCCTCGTAGTCTCCGTTAATTCGCATCGGCAGCACCAGGCCGCAAGCATTGTACGATGATTTGACAATAACCGCCTTATCTGCTTCGCGTATTTCCAGATATACAATCTGGCGGCCAGCGGAATAGCTTTTCAGCATCTGCTTGAGCAATTGCGCGGAAAATGCAATGGTGATTTTCGGCTCCCCTTCCTGGGCCGCTTTGCAAATATCCGCATGGCAGATATAAGGGGCCGCAGGCTCCTGCCTGGTGCAGGTCTCCACGCCGTCCGAAATGCTTACCGTTCCGCCGTCCTTGGTGATCTCAATGGCGCAATCGTTGCGCACGGTCTTATAGGGGCGAATCATCACGGTGCCCCGCTCTCCCTGGCAGGGGAAGCGCGTTTGCGCCAGGGTATAGCCATCGCAGCCCGTGGCGCATCCTTCGCCCTGGCCGTTGCATTGGATTTCGATATGCTGCAAGCTCTCGCGCACATCGTCCTTACTCACAGCCGGGCCGCAAACGCGCATGATGCGGTTGAAATCGGTGCCGGTTAGCGTGATCCTCATTCCTGGCCCTCCTTTTCGATGGTGTCAGCCTCTATGAAATCCTCAACCTTGCACATGTTTTCCGAATCGTTTTTGCAAATATCCTTGAGCGCACAGTTATAACACTGCGCTTTCTCGCAGGCCCGCACAAGCAAGCCAAATTCTCTCACGGTGCAATATATTTTCATGCTTCATTCCTCCATTCTGCTTTTTCCGCATCCTCCGCGCTGGGCTTCTGATTCCAGCAGCGGTAACGGATTCCATAGTGTTTCTGGCGGTGTTCTTCGCATGTCACCACGCGGACAACGCAGGCCAGCCGGTAGGCGTTCCAGCTATACGATCTTTTTTCCCGAAATTCCAAGTACAGCCAGGTATCATCAGGCGCGTTGTTCACTTCCTCCAGCGTCAGCACGCGGGCCTTGCTCATTCAAATTGCCACCTTTCTGCATGAATTCGTACAGCGCCGCCATGCATTCCGGGCACAAATCGTATGGGTTATGCTGATAATACTTTCCTTGGCCGTCAATGTTCACCGGCATAATGGCGTTGCATTTTTTCGCATTATTCCAAACCCCGTAAAGCTCATAATATGCCCCGCAGCGGTCGCATTTCTTGGCCGTCATTCGCTCAATCCCTCCCCGTTCGGCCCTTGGGCCAGTTGGTCAATGGTGATGCCCAGCGCGTCCGCGATTTCCGCCGCACGGGCAAGGCTTGGAATATTGGGCACTTCCTTGCGCCTTGTGTACACATAGAGATTTTCACCCGGAATGCCGATTTTCTTTGCAATCTGGTATTGGGTGGTGTTCTTCTCCCTGCACCAGGCAACCAGCGCGCGCGGGAATTTGTATGGGTCGATTTTTGCCATCCTTTTACCTTCCTTTCCGTATTGTGGCCATGCGGATACGGCTTTTCACTTCCGTGTCCTCGGCTTCGTAATAGGCCCTTTTCTGGGCGTTCGCTTGATCGCACCAAGCGCGATAATCCTTATATTCCGGGCATTGCTGCTGGCAGCCAGGGCAGCGCCTGGGGCAATCAACGCCCGCTTTCCTGCACGGCGGTTTCATCTGCATGCCTCCTTTACCAGCCAAAGCCGGATTGATGCCCGCCCGCCGCGTGCTCCGCCTCGGTTTTCACGCGGGAGCGCTCGGGCACGGCCTGCCGCTTCCAGCCGCTTTCCAGCGGGTAGAATGCCGCCCAGCCCCTGGCAATCACGCCCTCCAGGTATTCCGCATCGCCCATGCCGCTTTCCGTGGCCAGCGCGTGCAGCTTGTCCAGGTTGAGGGTGAGGGCCTTTTCGGTTTCCGGCGCGCGCTTTGCCTTGCGCACTTTCAGCCATTCCCGCAGCAGGCCAAGGGTCTTTTCGTCCTGGGTGTAGCGGGAGAATATTTCCTCGGTGTCAATCCGTGCCTTTTTCTTGGGCTTCGTCTCCGGGTTTGAAGGGAATACCGTGGCGGGAGCCACGGGGGAATCTTCTTTATTCTCTTCTCTTCTCTTCTCTTCTGCACCGCTAACATTAGATATACTGTTAGGTTTACAGCAAGTTTCACCGCTTGTAAGCCGCTGCTGCTTTTGCCTGTACTGGCGCATGTAGTTTTTCTGATATTCGCGGCGGTTCTCCAGTGCATCAAGTTTTTGATGCTTGCCCCAATTTGGGATTGTCACAGTCCCGTTTATTACCTCGATCATCCCGAATTGCTCAAATGTATGGAATGCAAGGCGGATGGTGTTTAATGGGCGGCGGAAGATCGTTGCAAACATTTCATCGGTATAGGCCATCTGGCCGCCAAACGTGAAAACTCCGCTGTTATTTTGCTTCCCTGCCAGGCAAAGCAGCTTGAACCAAATAACAATGATGCTTTCATGCTCCGGCATGCTTTCGATGAGAAGAATCTTTTCATCATCGAAAATATCCGTGGTTATCTTGATCCAGCGTAAATCAGCCACAACGCTCCACCGCCTTTTTATCTCCCACTTGCTTCCGCCGCAGAGTGATCTTGCAATTGTATTCATCGCCGTACTTGTCTGTAAGGATTTCAGAAAGCAGCTTGGCCACCCTGTCGGCAAGGTCTGGCGGATATTTAATGCTCATATGCTCGCTTCTGCCCCTCCTTCAAATCTGAAATACAGTTAAACTGTACTTTTTGATTAAAAAAATAGATTACTCAAAGCGTAGAAAGTTTAGGGAAATTCCAAGAACACGCTCAATTTTTCCAAGCATTTTTGCGTTCGGATAGCGTTTTCCGGCTTCCCATGCAATTACGGTTGAAACACTAACCCCGCACTGTTGCGCAAAGTCCTTTTGCGTCAGCTTGGCATTTACACGAGCAGCCGCAAGGGACATACCTGGAAACTCCGCGCATGATTTCTGCATTCTATCACCTCCAAAAATACAGTTTAACCGTGTTTCGATGCTATATTACAATAACTTTTTCTGTTTGTCAACACTTAAACTGTACTTTTTCAAACATTTTATTGACTTTTTTACAGGAAGGCTGTACATTATAGAAGAGCATAGCACAAAGGGGGTGTAAAATTTTGATAGGACTTGGGAATAAATCCATCATGGCCAAAAACTTGCGGCGGCTAATGAGTGAAAAGAACGTAACCGCAAAAGAAATGAGCAAAGCATTGCATTTTCCTTATACAACGCTTCTATCATGGCTGAATGCAGAAAATTACCCGCGCATTGATAAAATTGAAATAATGGCTGATTATTTCGGGGTTAAAAAGTCTGATTTGATAGAGGAAAAATTGTCGGACGAACAGAAAGCGGGCAATGAAGCCCTGGCCGGTATCATTGTCCGCTTGAGAAGGGATGCCGTTTTTCGGCAGATCGTGGAAAATCTAAACACGCTTGACGCTGAAAAGCTGCAAGGCGTGCAGCAGATGTTAAACGCTTTTGTTAAGTAGGGTTAGAATCAGGTCGATCAATTCCAAGTCATTGCAGGCGGTCAGATGCTCAACGATGGCCTGAATATATTCTTCTCTATTCATTTTAGGAATGTCCTTTCTATGTATGACGGAACGCACGTTCTTTTGCTATATTACAATAGGGTTTTCAGCCTTGCAACCCTATTGCCGAAATTCGGAAAATTCGGATTATGCGGCTGGCGCGCCATGGGGAGAAAGGATGTTTCCGGCACGTTCTAAGCGTATCACGAACGCGAATAGAAACCAATATGCAAATAGTCGGAATCGACAATATCCGCTATGATTTTCCGCCCCACTTATGGGGCAGGAGGGAAATAATGAAGAATTGCAAGGAATGCACGCATCCAGGACGCGATTGTATACCGTACATTATGACGCTATCCCAGGAGGATACCCTTGCATGGTGCCAGGCCCGCAAAAAGGCGCTGCACCTATCGAATGATGAGATTGCAGAGCGTGCAAAAGTGCCTAAAAGCACGGTTGACCGCGTATTTTCGCCCAAGGCCACGGATTGCCGGTTCTCTACCATGCAACCAATTGTTTGCCTCCTGGCCGGATGCAGCGCGGAAGAATTGGATTGTGATAACGCGGAACACTCAACGGAAACGCTGATGGAGCAGATAAGGGCCAAGGATGAAATTATCCGTCACCTTGAGGAAGAAAACCACCGCAAAAACGGCGTGATCGACCACCTGCACATGACGGCCAAGGAAGATATAGAGCGCGCCAAGGGAGAAGAAAGCGAAAGCATCGCCTATATGAAGAAAAAGGAAAAGGGATATCTCCGGCTGATCTGCGCATTATCTATTGCGCTTGCCGTCACCCTTTTAATCATTGTGGCCGGGCTGGTGCTGGATATGCTCGACCCGTCAAAGGGCTTTTTCTGGCTGCGCGCCTGGTTTGGCGGCAAGTCCGGATTGATAGCGTAAATGCAAGAAAAGAAAAATGGAGGAACAAAGGGAGAGAGAAAAAAGCATGACCATATTACGAGCAGGATTATACGAACGTGTATCAACGGAAGAGCAGGCATTGCGCGGATTTTCGATTGATGCGCAGATAGAGAACCTAACAGAGTATTGCGACAAAAACAATATAAAAATCGTTGACCATTACACGGATGAGGGCATATCCGGCGCTAAGCCGCCGCTGAAACGTCCGGCCCTGCAAAGGCTGCTGGATGATGTGGAAGCCGGAAATATAGACGTGATCCTCTTTACAAAGCTGGATCGTTGGTTCCGCTCGGTAAAGGAATATTTCAAGGTGCAGGAAATCCTTGATAAACACGGGGTACAATGGAAAGCCATTCATGAGAATTATGATACATCCACGGCGAACGGGCAAATGGCCATTACCATTTTCCTTGCGGTCGCGCAGAACGAGCGGGACAAGGGCGCGGAGCGCGTCAAAGCCGTGTTAAAAAATAAACGCAAGAACAAGGAAGCATGCTTCGGCGGGCCGTTTAAGCCGATGGGGTACAAGAAGGAAAAGGACGCGGACGGAATCATGCGCCTGGTGAAAGACCCTGAAACTGAACAAATGACGCAGGAATTTTGGAACATCCTTGTTCGGCATAACAACCTTGCAAAAGCGATCCGGCATATGGGGGACGTGTACGGCGTGACAAAATCGCCTAAAACATGGACGCGCATTGCGCGGTCGCCATTCTATTGCGGCATGTGGGACGGAATAGAGGATTTCTGCCCGCCGTATGTATCGAAAGAGGATTGGGCAATGATTCAAGAGACAGCAGAAAGACGGAGGCAGGATACAAGGGCAAAGCGCATCTATCTGTTTGCCGGAATGATGCGATGCCCGGAATGCGGCCATATTCTATGCGGGACGTACAAAACAAACGTCAGAAAAGGTCAGAAATATGACTATCTATTCTACCGCTGCCGCTTCAAATCAACCGGCTGCACATACAAGCATTCAATGACGGAGATCAAGGTTGAAAAGTACCTGCTTAAAAATCTGCGCAGATTGCTTGAAGCTGAAATTTATGAGGCCGAATTGGAAAAATCCAAGCCAAAGAAGCGGCCAAAGTCAAAGCTGCCCGCGCTCAAAGAACGTCTGCGCCGCCTGAACGTTATGTACATGGCGGGAAATATATCCGATGAGGATTATTTGAAAGACGATGCAGAAATAAAGGCGCTGATTGCCAAGGCAGAAAGTGAAGCGCCGCCGCCAGAGCGTGACATTGATCCGCTGCGCGAAATTCTGAAAACAGACTTCGAGGGCATATACAAAGCGCTCGACCGTGAAGAAAAACGGCGCTTCTGGCGTGGCCTAATAAAAGAAATAAAGGTTGATGGATTGGATATTGTGGACGTTATATTTTTTTAAGAAAAAATGGGGTTTTACATACATATCTCAACAGAGATAGTACCGTAAAACCCCATCATGAAAGAGGGCAATAAAACGCATAACCCCGCCATTTCGGCGGGGTTTTTGCTTAGGTAAACTCGATTTCGGCGGTTGCCTCGATCTGGATAGCGCATTCCGCGTTGTTTGCGGGCGCGCTGTTAAAGGTCGGGGCGCAGGTAATCATCAGCGCGCCATTGGCCGCAATGGACGTGCTAACAACGCTGGAAGCGATATCCTGCCATATGCTTGCGCCGCCCAGGATATAGCCGCCGCCCTGGCGAGCCTGCACCTTTAAGACTTTCACAGTAAAGCCGGTCGCGTCAATCACGCGGTTAAAGGGCAGCGTGAAATACATCCGGGAGGAAGAAGCGGAAATGAAGCCGTTTACGGTCTGCTGGCCGTCAAAGGCAAATATCCCCGGCCCGATGGGTGCAACCTGGTTAAAAGCCGCAACGCGGGCGGCCTGCTCGGTGGAAAGCGCGGTTTGCAGGTCGGCCACATCCTGGGTAATGTCCGCGATCACATCCGTAACATCGGGGATATCGTCCGGCATGGCCGGGCGGAATACCTCGAAATCCACAAGCGTGCCTGCATCTATCGCCTCGGTCAGCACAATGCTATTTGCGGTGGTATTTACGCTGTATTCCGCGCCTGGGGCCAGGCGGAAGCCGTTCACATATACATTTAGCACATCGGCCCCGGAATTGAAACCGGAAATGCCAATGGGCGCAACCGTGGTATCGTTTGCCGGTGCGGTATAGCGGGAGTGATACGTTTTTACAATGGGCGTGCCCACAAGCGTTTGCACATAACCGCAATAATAATCATTATTCCGCACATCGGTAAGGTTTTCGGCCACAATGGCGGTTGCTCCGGCAGGCACATACACCAGCGCAAGCACAAGATCGTAAACGCTGGCCGTGCGAGACGGCTCCGGCGCGGTCGGCGTTTCCGCAGGCGTGCCAGAAATGACGGTAAGAGAGATCGCGCGGGCACTGTCCGACATATCCAGGCGGGCCGCCACGAGATCAAAGCGCGGCAGGACGGCGTGCGCCGCTGGAATCGTAATCGTTTCCGCCGATCTTGCCCGGAACCAGTGACAATCAATCAGGCCGGAACCAGGGGCAACGGCAAGCGCCATTCCGCTGCTTGGAGATACTTTCAGGCAATTTTCAACGCGCTTAAATATGCCGCTGGAGAGGATATTTTCAAAATATCGGCTCATCTGCTCCGCGTTATATTGGCGATCTCCGTTTACGCTGTTGAAGAATCCACTTTCTAAAGCCATTCTTTACACCTCCACATTTTCAAAAGTCGGTACGGCTGTATATCCTTCATCGTCCCAGGTTTCCATAATGGCCGCAACGCGGGCATTTTTTCGGATGCCGTATTCGTTCTCAACCGTGACAATATCCCCCAGGGTATAATCTTCATCCAGCACAAAGGTGTTTGCCGTGTCGATTTCCCCATCGAATGCTTCTGTTAGCTGGCAGTCCGCGATTTTCTCCCCGCCACGGGCCATTAGCTGGGCGGAATAATCCGTTGCGGATATTTCGCCGTCATTGCTGGACAGGTCGCGGGCATCCACAAACATTTCCCGCCGCGCCGTGCCGGATGCCGTGCCCAGGGTAACGGTTTTCCGGGCTTTACCTTCGCCCTCCCCGGCAACCAGGGCCACATTTTTATATTTGGCCGTGTCCATCACATAGGCGGAGGAAAGCAGGTTTTCAAATTCAGCCGAAAATATCACAGGGCTATTTGCCGTTTGCCCTTCGCTGCGGTCTTTCCCCTTCAGCAATTGGAAGATAGGCGCAATAATGCCATGATCTTGCGTAATAGCCCGGAAACCCAGGCCGTAGGCTTGGCAAATCTCTTGCACGGCCTCCAGCAAGCCGGTGCCGGTATATTGCGCGTTGATGGAATCGGCGGCCACATTCGGGCTAACCATGCTAAGAGGCAACGCCCTGGCGGTATTGCTGGGCGCTATTGCGTTTTCGCGGATAAGCCGGTAAATGCCCGCATCAACGCGCCCGGAAAGGGCGGTTTGCTGCCAGATAATGCGCCTATCCAGCAGGCTTTCAGCACCGCGCCCGGAAATCAGGATATGATTTCCTTCCTCGCTGCCGGTGGTGATTTCGATATGCTCAATTATCATCACTTCCGGCGCGTCCTCGCGGGTAATGTAATAATCATCGGCCAGCAGGGAGAGCATTTCCGCCGTTGCAGGAAGGTATATTTCAAAGTCTCCCGGCTGCTGGTATCGGCGCGTCCAAATGGCGGATGTGGGATTTTCCACGATACCCACCCATGCGCCCGTTTGATCGTGTACGTTGAAATCCATACTACACCCCCACAAACAAGTTATTATGCCGCAGGGTAACAAGCATCGTATCTTCCCCGCTGTCCGCCGCATAGCTGATATAATTGCTGCCAGGCGCAAGCTGGAGCCACACGCTGCCCGCTTTCTTGCGGTACAGGGCGTTTTGTACCTGGCCGGATGGGCTTGTAATGGTGAGCTTTTTTGCGCCCGTTATGGTGCCAATGGTAAGCGTATAGCCCGCCTCAAGCGTGCCGGATACGCGGAAAGCCTCGCCCGTGATCGCATTATAGATAACGGGATTAACGACATTTTCCACGGCAAAGATAGAGGCCACAAAGCCCGCAGGCACATCGCCGTCATTTTGCAGGATAGCGTAATCCTGGGCGGTCAGCCTGGAAAACTCTATCCCCGCTGCGGCGATTGCAAACGGAAACGTAAAGAGAGAGCGCACGCCGGTGATATCCTGGACGATTTCCGCCGCGCCGATCAAATAGGGCTGCGGGCAAATGATGGAGATTTGCGCCCGCTGGATTGCGCTAAATTGATCTATCTCGCAGGTTTCGACGGTTCCCTCCGTGTACACATCCCGCGCCCCGTTTTTGTAGTATAGCTTTACGGCCTGTTTCGGCGCGAAAAATCCATACAGATGGAGGCGCTTTGCCTCCACGCTGCTGCCGGAAATATACACGGTTAGAACAATATTGCGGCTATCCACGCGGGCGCTGTTGATCTTTGCGCCGTCCACCATGCCCAGGCTGCTTGTAATCACGTCCGCGTTTACCGGGCCAAGGCCGGAATATTTTACGTTGTAGGCGCTCCCGTACTCGGTCAGGGTAAGCCGCTGCCCGTCCGGGCGCTCCGCCGTCAGCGTAAACATTACGATGCACCTCCAGCAAATGCCAGGGCATTATGCGTCTGGCGGTAGATTTCGCGGCGGGAAAGGGCCTTGGGGCTATTGTTGTACTGGTTGAAAGTAATGCTTCTCCCTGCAACGCCGCCGTTGCCTGCGGGCCTGTTGGGCGTGTCGAAACCGTCCAGGGCCGCGCCGCTCAATTTATGCACGGCGGAATTAACGGCCTGCATCCCATCCTCGATACCCTCCGCCATGCCAAGGCCAAGGAATTTGCCGATCTCATCGCGCATAACGCGAGACGGGGAATGAATGCCGAAAATGCCCTTAAACCATCCCAAGATATCATTGCCAAAGCCCGTGATCTTGTCCCACAGCCACGATGCCGCGCCGCTGATACCGTCCCAAATACCTTTGACGATATTCTTGCCGATATTCTTCATGGATTGCCATACGTTGCTAAAGGCGGATTTCACCTGATCCCACAAGCCTTTGAAGAAATTACCCCAGCCGGAGAATACGCCTTTAATAGCCTCCCACGCTTCGGAGAAATTTCCGGACAGCACAGCCTTTACAGCCGCGAAAATACCCTTGACGGTATTCCAAATTTGCTGAAAATAGCCGACAAACGGCGCGAATGCATTCTTTATCCCCGTCCATGCCGCGCCGAATTTATTAGACAACCAGGAATCCGCGCTCTTGAAAATGCCGGTAATGCCCTGCCAAATGCCTTTGAAGAAATTGCCAACACCAGACCAGGCTTTTTTGATACCGTTCCAAGCGGTTTGGAAAATGTTTACCAGGGTTTGCGCTGCCTGCTGGAACCAGGTAACAACGGCATTAAACACATTCTTGATGCCGTCCCACAGGTTTTTCCAGAAATTGCGGAATCCCTCGCATTTTTTCCACAGCACCACAAACGCGGCCACAAGCCCGGCGATTGCTGCGACAATCAGCACAATAGGATTTGCGGCCATGGTCGCATTGAGGAACGCGAAAGCGGCGGCAACGCTCTTGATAAGGCCCTGAATGGCAAGGGCCGTTGCAAGGACACCAACGGCGGCGGCAATCGCCGTAATGATCGGGCCGATTGTCGGCATGTTATCAATGAGCCATTGAACAATTTCCTTTGCAATCGGGGCCAGCGTACTTACAAGCGGCTGAATCAGATCGGTTTGCACGATACGGCCAAGGGCTGAAAAGGAATCGCTTAAATTGTCATAGCGGGTATTGGCCATCTCATCCATAGCGGCCTTGGTGCTGGTAATGCCGCCCTGGGTCTGCATGAGGGAATTAACGGTGGTTGCCCCCAAGTCCTCCCACATGGTGCCAAACAGCGCAACGCCCGCCTGGTATTGGGTGGTATCGTTGCGCACAGCGCCCAGCCGCTCCAGGATGATATTATAGGCTTTCTGGCCGCGCTCTCCGCCCTGCGCCATCAGCGTATTCAGATATGCAACGTCCTTATCTGTAAGTTTTAGCTGCTTCTGGTAGGTTACAAGCGCTTCGGAGATCGTGCCATCCTTGGCGCGGATGTTAAATTCCTTGACGGCATCACCCAGCTTGTCCACGCTCCAGGTGCCGCTATCCGCGCCATTTTTGAGCATGTTAAACATATCATCCGCGCTATATCCCGCCGTTTTGAATTGCACGGAGTATTCGTTGATGGTATCCAGAAGATCATCATTCTGATTTAGGCCCTGCTGCGCGCCCTGCACGATCAGATTAAAAGCCTCATCGGCAGATATGCCGAATTGATCCATCAGGGAATTTACAGCCCGCAAGCTCTCCTTATAGTCCATATCGAATGTATCTCGCAGGGCAATGGCCTTTTTCGTCACGTTTTCCAGGCTTGCATTGTCCATATCTCCAAACATTTGCACAACCTGGCCCATGGCATCCGATACATCCTCAAAGCTCTCGCCGTAATTGCTGCGGTAAATATCGTTCATCACATCCCGATATTTTTCCATTTCGCCAGCGGTCGCGCCGGTTCTGGCGCTCAATACGGATAGGGCTTTATCCCCAGCGGTCAGCAGCTCCTTGAATTTGTCAACCGCCCAGGAAACGGCATCTTTTGCAAGGCTTGCGATAACGTCCTTTACAATCGTCCAGCCTTCGCCAGATTTTTCCGCTTCCTTGCCCGCTTCCTCGGCGGCATCGCCTGCATCCTCCAGCGCGTCCCCGGTATCGTCTGCGGCATTCTCCACTTCGTCCAGCTTGGCGGAAAACTTCTTGTAATCCTGGCCTGCCTTATTTACGGCGGCCTGCTGATTGTTGATCTTTATCAGCAAATCCTGGGCGGCCTTGCTGTTTTCGCCCTGCTCCCGGACAACCTGGGCATAGGCGGTTTTGAGTACGGCAAGTTTTTGCTCCTCCGCAGCCTGCACATTTGCAAGCTGCTGGAGCTTGGCCTTTAGGCCGTCCGTGCTGGATGCCCAATCATCCATGCCGGAGGATGCGGCCTTAAATTCGGAATTTGCCAGCTTGATAGCGCGGTTGGCCTCGCTCATAGCGGCCTTGAAGTCGCTAATATCAGCCGCAAATTGTAGGGTTGTTTTGATATTTTCATCCGGCATGCTCTCACCTCCTATGCATTAGAACCAGTTATCACCAGCCGGGCGGCGAATGCGGCCCCGCTTGTCAACCTTTTTCCCGCGTTCCGTTTTCGGGTGCGTATTAACGCGCCGAATCAGCAAAAACACTTCCCGCGCCGGTGTGCTTCGCACGCGCAGCGGATCAAGCGCCGGGAATAGCTGGCACAGCGTGCGCGTTATTTCAAACAAAGATTGATACAGGGTCAGCCCGGTATCTTCTTCCGCGTCACTTTTTCCCGCGAAAGGCCAGCCCCCTTAGCTGCTCCAGGGAAAAGCCGGTAAGGCCCACAATAACGCCGATCACCTCAACCGCTTTCGTGCGGCGGAGTTCGGTTTCCGTCAGGCCGGGGAAGATATCCAGCAAAAGGGGATTGATAACATCCTTGCGGGATTTCAGGACGCGGGAAACGGCGGCTACAATGCTATCCGTATCGGCGGCATTGGTCAGCGCGTCCAGGTCGAGCATGTCCAGCAAGTCCTCAACCGTGCCATACATCACCGCATAATCCTGGGTGGTATAGGTTTTCTCAATCTCGCTCTGGGTCTTATAGATATTGAGCTTCAATTCCATCTTGTTTTCCTCCGATCTTCATAAAAGGGGGAACGGGAAACCCGCTCCCCCTCTGGGTTAGCTTTTCGCGGTCAGGGTGTCGGGCGTGGTAACGGTGTCAAAGAACGTGGAAACATCCGCAAGGCCCTTGCGCTCATCCACCACAATGCCCTTCACAGGGGCTTTCTCCCAGCTCGTGCCGTTATACTTGCCCTTAGTGAATTTATGGATAGTGAAAACGCCGGTAAAGGTCAGCTCCGTACCGTTCGCCTCGGTGCCGTTATCTTCGGTAGCGTTGTTTTCGTCCGGAATGGAGAATTGCCCCTTCAAGCGCCACACATAGCGGTATTTGCCATCCGTGCCCTTGGTGCGATATCCGAGGGCAAAGTTGCGCGGTTCGCGGGGGCCGTCAATCAGCGCGCCGGTGGTGGGGTCGTAGCTTTTGCCGGTGATCTTTGCCAGCTTTTCAATGTCCATGCCTGCGCCGGTGATGGTAATTTCGTCCGAACCCTCGGAGTTAATCACAATCATGGGCTGATTGTCGTAATAGTGCGCCTCGCTGCTGGTTTCAACGGTCTTGCCAATCTCCGCAACGGGGAGCAGGGGCATCACATCGCCGGTAACATAGCCGCCGCTTGCTTCGTTGTCATCGCCGGTAACTTCGGCAATCACAACATTGTCAACGCCGCGATACTCAAAGACTTCTGCCATTTTTTAATCCTCCTTAATTCTTTGGATGTAATAGGCGGTCAGCCGCCGCCCGGTATGGGTCGGTTCATCGGATTGCACATCCTCGCCAAGGCCCTCCATAACCCACCCAGCGGCCATCAAGCGCCGGGCAAGCTCCAGGGGCACGCTTTCCACCTTCTCCGGGTCGCTGGAATAGAACCCGATCCAGAAAGACCAGATCACCACATGCGGCCCGTTATCATAGTGCGCGGAAAACGGCGCATCAATGGACAGGAAGGTGAAAAATGCCTCCGGGTATGCTTCCTCCGCTGGCATGGTGTACATGAGCCAGCAAGGATAGCCAAAGCCCTCCAGGATTTTGATTAACTCGCCTTTTACGCTCATGCAATCACCCTTTTGCCATGTTTTTCAATGCTTCTTCCAGCGCCTGCCGCTGGATATTCGCAACCTCGCGCCGCACAGCCGGGCCGAAAGCTGCATTTTTCAATTTGGTATCCGGGCGCATTTTTGGCGTGCCCCACATCAGGAAAATGGATGGCCAGCCCTTGGAAAGATCAAAGCCGATGTTTACAACGGCTTTCAGCGGGCTTTCCCACACCACGCGCGCCGATTTGTCAAGGCTCCCCTTTGTTGCGCCCGTTACAACGTGTTCGGCTATTCCTTCTGACAGCCTGGGGGTAATATAGTCGTGGGTATCGTGCAGGGCTTTGTCACAGGCTTTTTGCAAGTCTCCGCCCATGGTTTCCAGCCTGGCCGCCAATTCTTCCATCTCGGCAAAGTTAAAGGCCATTTTCGATTTAGCCATTGCCCTTCACCCGCCGCAGCTTACAAACCAGGAATTGATTTCTCATTTCCCAATTTTCCGGCTCGTTGATGATTTCATAGATGGCCCCGGATTGCATGATCTTAACCCGGCAATTTGCCCGGATATCCGGCCTATACCATGCGGTTAGCACAAGGGTATCCTCAATCACCAGCAGATCATTGGCCACGCGCTCGCTGCCGCCGTAGCTTTTTAGATTTGCAAAGATGATAGGGCCAGCCTCGGGCCATTCGTAGGTTTGCACGCCGTTGATTTTCTTGCCCAGGGTAGGAGACAGCAGCATGCAGGCCGTTGCCATTTGCGCGGATGCGTTGGGTCTACTCATGCGCAAGCGCCCCCCATTTAAGCGCAAGCTGCGCGGCCCGCTCGTGGAAGTACGGGGAGAGGGAGGCGCCGCCCGCGCCATAATTCCAAAGATCGGCCACGCCACGGGTTACAATCCCGCTGCAAGGCTTGGTATTGGTCACGGTTTCCGGGATGCCCGCATCCTGGAGATATTCGCGCACTTCGTCAATGTAGCCCTGCACAGCCGCATCCTGGTAATCTCCCGTAATGCCAATGTTGGCCTTTACATGCTCCAGCATATTGAATGCCTCGCTCACGCCCTCACCTCCTTAAAGGGTAGCGGGGCGGCGGTTAAACCGCCCCGCGCTCATTGAATCAGGAGCCAGTCTTAGGCAGGACAACGGTAACAAAGCCCTTGTCCACCACAACATCAGCGCCAAGCTGCACATCGCCCACGATGGTGAGCATCAGCTTTTCGATATTACGATCTTCGGAAACCGCAATCTCGTAATCGCTGAAAAGGTCAAGCTCGCAGCAATGCGGGTTGCCGTACAGCATGGTAACGGTATCGGCGGACGCGCTGGCGGTCGCACCGGTAAGGGCCGTGCAATTGCTGTTGATGCAGTAGCGCACGGACAGGCCGCCATCCTTGATAATGCCGGTATTGGGGTTGCCGGTGTCGGGCGTAATTTCATACACGGCCTTTTTCTCGTTGGTGCCGCGCACATCGCCAAAGGCGATCAGGTCATTCTTGTTGAGGAAAAGCACAGCGCCGCCCGCTACTTCCTCGCTGCCGCCGTAGTTCAGAACGATCTTGCGCAGGGTATCCGCGCCAATGGCGGTAATGCCGGTGATCTTCTCATTCAGGGCGCTGGCCTTGATCTTGCCGGTGACAAGCAGCGCAGCGCGCTTGCGCAGGGCAGTAAGCGCGGATTCGCGCACCTTCTGCGCGTAGTTAAGCGGGCTCTGCTTGCGCACTTCCTTGGAGATCGTGGACATTACAGCCTCGGTCTGGGGCGTAATGGTCACAAAGCCCATATCCATATCGGTTTCGGTAATGGCCGCGCCCTCGGTCTTGGTGGCTCCGGTTGCGGAGGCTTTCATATAGGCCACCTTGTTAGCGCCCATACCCTGGCAATCCACAACCTTGACCATATCAACGATGGAGGAAACCTCGGTGAAAGCGTCATTGATGCCGCTCACCTCGGTGGGGGTAGCGATCTTGCCGCCGCTCACCAGTACAGCGCGGGCCTCGGTTACAGGCACAGCCTGGCGGCCAGTCTTAGCAAAAGCCTTGGCGCGGGCTTCCAGCGCGCGGGCATGCTGGGTCGCATTGCTGCGGGTGTCAAAGCTGGCCACGGCGCGGCCAGGCGCGAAATTGCGGCTGCGGGCGTTATTGTCGGGCTGTTCTTCTTCTTCGCCCTCATCCTCGCCCTCATCGTCCTGGCCTTCCTCATCGTCCATACCGGCGCGCACGCCGCCCAGGCGGGAATTGCACTCGGCCAGCTTGGCGCGGGCTTCTTCGATTTCGGCCTGGGCCGCTTCGATCTGCTCACCCAGGGAGCGCACTTCGTCAATGTCGGTGGAATCCTTCACGCGCTGGCGCATGGATTCAATGGACTTCTGCTTGCGGGAAATCAGAGATTCAAGAAACTTCTTCATGGTGTTATCCTCCTTAATTCTTGTAGCTGAAAAGAATCTTTGCCTTTGCAAGCGCCAATTCGTCCGCGCCCTCCGGCGCTTTGTTACGCTTGGCCTTTTCCCTCGCGCTCTCCAGCGCGGCGCGGGCGCTCTCCAGCGGGCCGCCTCTTGCGTTTATTTCCGTGTCGGTGTAGGCGGGGAAAGTAACCGCCGATACTTCGACAATGGAAGCGATTTTCAAAATGTGCCGCTTGGGGTAATCGGTATCTTCGCCCTCCCAACGTTCATCCGCAATGGAGAACATGAAGGACATTCCAGAGATATCCCCGCGCTTTACGGCACTGTACAGGGCGCGGGCTTCGCTGTTATTATCCGCATCCAAGGTAACGCGGATAGAAAGGCCCTCGGCATCCGTAGATAGCTGCATGGTGCTGTTTTCGTTGTTGTTCCTGGAGCGGGCCAGCGGAATCTTGGAAATATCGTGGTTCACCAGAAAACGCACATCGGAAAGATCAGCGCCATCCAGCGCGCCCGGCTCGATAATCTCGGAGAACATGCCGCCGATATCCGTTTCGCTGGAATATACAACGGGCCGCCCGGTAATAATAGAGCCGTGCTGTTCGTCCTGTTCTGCCCGAACCTCAAAGCTATAATTGCGGCGCTCAAGCGCTGGCAGGGTCTTGCTCTTTCTCATTGCTGTTATCCTCCTTTTTGCCTGCGTCCAGTTGATAATTGGCCGCTATGCTGGTATCCACATAGTTAAGCGATTGCACGCGGCGGCCCACCAATTCAGGCAAGGGCTGCATGCCAAAGATACGGCGCTTTTCGTTTTCAAATAGCGCTCCGCTATCACCCAGCAGGCGCACCATTTCCAGCTTTTGCGCCGTGCTCATGAAAATCAGTTCTTCCGGGTAAAATTCGATAGCGTTGTTATGGCCGATTTCCTGCCGGGAGAAAATCCCCTTGGTGAATGCCTGGGCAATGGCCACAACGAAAGGTTCTATTGTTTTTTGATAGAATGCGGCCAGTTGTTCCGGGTTATAATCGCCGGTCAGGATGGGCAGCGGAACGCCGAAATGGCGCAGGATTTTGCTATCAATAAATTCAAGCGTATCCTTATCCACCAGCTTGATTTCCTTCTTGATCGGCACAAACTCGCCTTTCAAGTCCATGCCCATCAGGCCGCTTTCGTTGTTCTGGAGCCGCTCGGTTAGCGCGTCAATGTTTGCCTGCATGGTGCCATCGTCCAGCATGGTGTTGTACTTCACCACGCCATTGACGGCATAGGAGGATTTCAGCGCTTTTGCCACGCCCTGCATCAGGGTATTGTTGATTTCCAGCGTATCCAGCAGCGCCGAATTATCCGGCTGCCCGTTGGCATCGCCGCCCATATAATCATTGGCAAAATAATGGCTGCGGACGTGGATCAGATCGGAATACAGCAGCGTGCTTTCGGTGCCGTCCTCAAATTCCAGGGTTACGGCCAGCCGCCCGCCTGCATCCTCTATGTAGGTAACGCGCACGGGATTAACAGGCCAAAGGGCTTCAATCTTCCCGGCTTTATCCCGCGCCGGGATAATCCAGGCATTGTAATTGATGAGATAGGCCCAGGCGATCCGCTCCAGCATGTCAGCCGTTGTCATAACGGCGTTAGGCGCATCAAGCACCGCCTGCAAGCGGCCCGCCACTGGTTCCACATCAGAGCCAGCCCGGCGCACATGGCGCGGGGTCAGCTTCTTAATTTCCTGGACGATGCAAAAACAAGCCTGCTGCACCACATCGGATGCATAGATATTTGTCCCGAAATGGCTAAATATCGGCATGCGCCCGTTTAGCATCTGGGCAAATTTCCTTTGTTCGCGCCGCTTCTTCGGCTGCAAAAAGTCAAACAGGCCCATTTTCTCCCCCTCCGTTAGGTTAGTTTGTTGTTCAGCGCCGTGCGATATCGGCGGAACATCTCGTAAAGGATTATCAGGGTTACAGCGCCATCAATGCGGCGCTGGGCCTGATTGTTGATCTTGACGGCCATAACGTTGCCCAGGCTGTCAATCTCCATGGATGCATTGCCCAGGCACCAGCGATCAACCGGGTTTTCGTTGTAGTTGATAAGCTGGTCTTTAAGGTCAGCCTCCACTAATTTCATGGCATTTGACAAAGTGAGCTTGTTCTGATACACCATTTCACAATCAAAGCCATAGAAATCCATCTTCTGCAAAAAGTCTTTTGCAAATCGCTGGTCATAGCCGCACTTTATAAGCCGGATACCATAATCCGCATACAAGCTATAAAACCAATCGGCCACGCGGGAAAGGTCGTTTTCGTTTCCCTCGCAGATCGTCACCAGCCCGGCCCGCGCCCACTCCTGATATTTCGCCCCGAATGCTTTATCATCCGATTTTTCCAGCTTGCTTTCCGGGATGAAATAATGCGTATGGATGTACTTTGTTTTATCGTCCTTCCGCATGAGCAGCACCTTTGCGCAGGTGAGGTCTGTTGTTTCCGCCAGGTCAACCGCGCCCAGGGCAAAAGCACCGCGAAAGGTTTCAAGCTCATAGGTTGCCGGATAGGTGTAATCTTCCTCCATAAGCCATTGCTGGCTGTTGGAAACCTTGATATTAAAGTCCTTCGCAAGCACGAACATGCGATCCGCTTTTGACTTCCTGGCCAGGTCTATTTGCTCCCGCAGATAGTCCCACTTTTTCACAATGCCCAAGGTGGGATTTGATTTCGTCCAGGTTGTTTCATCCTGCCAGATTTCCGCCTCGCTATCCTGGGTGTATAACCATGGGAGCGTTCTTTCTGCGGAGATGCCGGTATCCTCGCCGTTGAGGATTGCGCGGGCTTTTCTCAATTCCTCATCCAGATAGCCATCATTCACAAATCCCTCGGTTGTGATATTGAAAAACTTCGGGTTGTCTTTAAGGCTTTGGGATTGCTCAACCGATTTTGCAATGATGTTATCCTTCATTTCGTGGGATTCGTCCAGGATTGCAAAATCAATATTTCGCCCTTCCTTGTTTCTGGTGCGGTCGGATAGCTTGAAAATCTTGCTGTTGGTGAGATTGCAGCGGATGAAGCGTTGATTTCGCCAGGTGTCTTTGCTGGTCGGGTCGATCATCAGGCGCATGGTGTCGATAGCATCATAGATGATTGATGCCTGGTTATCATCGTTGGAGCTGCAAACGATATCCGCGCCCTCGGGGCCTATGATGGATTCAGTCAGCGCCAAGGCGCTGCATGTTTCGGATTTTGTGTTTTTGCGGGCGATCAGCAGAATGATTTTCTTGAACCGATCAAACCCCGAATCCGCCATTTTGAAGGAATAAACCACTTCGATGAAAGCCTTTTGCCATAGCATCAAAATCATGGGCTTGCCATAGAAAGGCGATTTTGTCAAGCGGATGCATCCCTCCATGAAAGCCATGCGGTTGAGCGCCTCCCGCGTATCGTAGATATAGCGCGGGTTGTCCAGGTCTGCTATAAGGCGATCAAGCTCAAGGATAAGCTCCTGGCCCGCGATAATCTCCCCGCGCCGTATGGCCTCCCGGTATTGCACCAGGTAATGACCATCACGGGCCGCCATCCTGTTTCCGCCTTTCTTCCAGCCATTGCCGCAGCGGGCTTTCGTCGTCAACCGATTGTTTGCCCAGGATAGAGGCCAGCAGCTTAATGCAATTGGTGTGCTGCTGCAAAAATTCCTTGTAGAGCTTTGCCGCAGGCGTTGCCCGTTGTCTGGACGGGTCGGAGGGATGCACCTGGATTTTCGGCAGCTTCGCCAGCTTTTCCATTTCCGCCTCAATGTACAGCACATTTTCAACGGTCGGGCCGATCAGCGCGCGCATATCATCATCAATGCCTTGGAATATCGCCCGCAGCTCGTTTTCACGGCCATTTTCTGCGCCATTGTAAGCCATTTTCGCGCGTCACCCCCTATGATTGGTCGATTGCGTTTCCGAAATCGCCTTAGAATGGCGAATATTTGCGGGAAATTTTGAAACTTTTTCTAAAATCTCGTTTTTTCCCTCGCTGCGAAAAAAGGGATCGCCCCTTTCAGTCC
>ERZ1035037.114-NODE-114-length-33417-cov-20.591391_pt1 | contig 33417 bp, 44 predicted proteins | sample MGYA00520618_ERZ1035037 | MGnify/ENA primary metagenome ERZ1035037 (study PRJEB33766, sample SAMN09781741) | gut metagenome | biome: gut microbiome | host: Homo sapiens | place: Madagascar | study: EMG produced TPA metagenomics assembly of the PRJNA485056 data...
AGCCCGGCCTCCCCACTCTCTACGCAGGAGCGCCATTGGGGCGCTTGCACGGCACACACAGAAATCTCCTTTCTACTGCTGTTGTTCGGACACATCAACACCTCCAATGTTCATGTCATCTTTTCCGTGCGCCGGCAAGCCATGCGGGTTCGACTCCCGCCTCCTGCTCCACCGGACGCGACAGGCGTCCGCGGTCCAGATAGGACCTCCTTTATAAATGCTGCGGCCGTAAGAAGCAGCACCGGGCTTTGTTCATTTTCCCCGGCTCCTGTTGGAATACAGGCAGGCCAATCTCCTTTCAATGGGCGGTGCGGTCTGGGCAGCCGCGCCGCCCGCATACGGGGGATTAGCTCAATCGGCAGAGCAGGCCGCTCATAACGGCCCGGTTCCGGGTTCAAGTCCCCGATCCCCCACCAGCCGCAAGGCGATAAAACGTTTCAGTCTAAAATCTACAACAGAAAGGAGGCACATCCCATGACCAAGAGCGAGTTTATTTCCACTCTGGCAGCAGCGACCGAGATGAAGAAGTCCGATGTCGAGCGCGTGATCGCCGCCGCTGCCAACACCCTTACCGGCGTCATGCGCTCCGGAGACAGCGTGAATATCTCCGGCTTCGGCATCTTCACCAGCAAGGTCCGCGACGCGCACCCCGGCAAGAACCCCGCTACCGGCGAGACCATCACCGTTCCCGCTAAGCGCGTGGCCATCTTTAAGCCCGCCATGCAGCTCAAGGATGCCGTCAACAGCTGACGGCGCAGGGCCGTACCCACACAAAATATCCCACATTACGAGCCGGACGGCACACCGCCCTCCGGCTTGTTTTGTAAACGCAATTTCCGTTTCGTTTTACATATTTCCGTTTGAATTACGACCCATTATCAAAGCATACCGCCAAAAAGGAGGAACCACAGGAAAAATGAAATACGTCCTAACGATGGAATTTGAATCCCCACAGGAACTGCGCAGCGGTTTCGACCTCACTACCGGCTGTGACCTTGCCGAAGCCGTGGCAAGCGCCCTTGGGCTGGATGAAATGGCAGTTTCTCGCATGGCTCTCCAGCCGAAGGGCACCCCGCCGTTGGATAAAACGATCCGAGTTTCTTTCCCTCGCTGCACGCGAGAAAAGCCACTGTAAATCCATGAAAGGAGTAATCCCCATGATCTACTTCGACAACGCCGCCACCACGCCGCCCGTTCCCGGCGCATTTGGTGCCGCCACACAGTGCGCCATCTTCGGCAACCCTTCCAGCGCCCACGCCGTTGGGCGCGAGGCTAAGGCCGAACTGGAATCTTGCCGTGCCATCATCGCCGACAAACTGAACTGCAAACCGGACGAGGTGTATTTCACCTCCGGTGCCACCGAAGCCTGCAACTGGATGGTCAGATGCCTCCGGCTGGAGACCGACGCCATCAACTACAACGACACCGTTCACCACGCCGTCAGCGAGGCTGCCAGGTCATACCTCGTACCCATCGCCACCCACGGCAAGCCCTCCGCCATCCTCTCCCTCGTCAACAACGAGACCGGCCAGATAAGCGATGTGGGCGCTTTCTGCCGCAAGAACCGCCCCCACCGCATCGCCCTTGACGCCACCGCCGCCGTAGGCCACATCCCCGTGGACTTCAAGGCGCTGGGTGCGGACTACATGGCGTTCGGAGGCCACAAGTTCGGCTCCCTCAAGGGCATCGGTGCACTCATCGTCCGCCGCGGCTGTCCCGTAGCCCCTATGATCTTCGGCGGCGCACAGGAGCGCGGTATGCGCGGCGGCACGGTCTCCGTCCCCCTTGTCAGCTCTATGGCCGCCGCCCTCACCTGGCGCTCCCTACACATGGCAGAAAACGAGAAAACTATCCGCGCCGTCGCTCAGGAGCTCATCATTTCCCTTGGTTGCCACCGTGTGGATTTCGACATCAATCTGCCCGACGGCAAAAGCAGTAAGGATTGCGCTCCCCACATCCTCTCCATCCGTTTCCCCGGCGTCTACGGCGCGTCCCTGACAGCCGCCTTGAGTGACCACGGCGTAATGGTGTCTACCGGCTCTGCCTGCTCCAGCGGCGAGAATCGCGCCTCGGAAAACCTCATTGCCAGCGGCCTCACCGAAGAAGAAGCCCTGTCCACTGTCCGCTTTTCCTTCGACTGGCAGAATACGCCGTCCGAAGCGGACGAGGCGGCAAAAATCATTGCCCAGCTCATCCCCGCTCTCCGTCGCGGCTAAATTTTGAAAATTTTTTCAAATCCCTTGCACAAAATTTGCATTTGCCGGTAGACTATACTATGACAAAATTCCATAAGGAGGAAATCCATATGTCTATGAATCCCAAAAAGCTGGAGCAGTACCTCGCCCTCAAGGATACCGCCGATCTTGCCAAGCGCTTCGCCGCCTCTGTTTCATCCACTGATCCTCAGAGCGACAGCACCCACGCCTCCGTGGCTTTGGAGCTGCCCCACCCCGCCGCGTTGGACGGTACGGCGAAATCGGTATTTGCCACGCTGTGCTCCTTCTCCGACAGCATTTACATGGCCGCCGGCAAAACCACCATCCGTTTCACCTTCGCCGTGGAAAATATGCAGAAGGAGGAATGACCCCATGCTCGTTACCAACGTGACAAAGCGCGAATACCCCTTCACCGTCCGCCGCAAGCGGGACGGCGAGGAGTTCGTCATGCTCATCGAGGCGGAGTCCGAAGCCGCCGCCCGTCTGCTGCTCCCCGACACCGTGGAACTGGTGGAAAAAAACAAAAAAAGTTCTTGACATTTTTGTTGCTACGGTATATATTTAGCGTAGCAACATGAAAGGAGGTTTGAATTTGGTTGCACCAAAAGGCCGCCCCAAATCCGACAACGCGAAAGATTATATGCTCCGCGTAAGGCTGGACAAACCGACCCTCGCGAAACTGGACGAGTGCTGCAAAGTGGAAAACCTGTCCAGATCGGAGATCGTCCGCAAGGGAATTGAGGAACAACACGGCAAGATAAAGAAATAACGGTCTGCTGCCAATCCTGCAAGAACGTCAGCAAACCGTTATCCAAACGACCACCGCGAAGCGGTCAAATCTATTATATGACCGATCTTCCCGGAGGTCAACAAAAATTTTAATTGAAGGGGTACTCAAAATAATTTCTGTGGTATAAGGAGACACAAAATGAGTTTTGATTGTACCAAAATCGCCATCAACAGCAGAAGAGAAAACCAGATGCAGGTGTTCCAGAATGAGGAGTTCGGTAGCATCCGCACCATCGAGATCAACGGAGAGCCGTGGTTTGTGGGTCAGGATGTGGCTCGTGCTCTTGGATATGGAGAGGGAAAATCTCTTGCAAACGCCGTTGCAAACCACGTTGACGCCGAGGACAAAGGGGTCACCGAAATGATGACACCCGGCGGCAAGCAGAATATGACCATCATCAACGAAAGCGGCCTGTACTCGCTGGTGCTTTCCAGCAAACTTCCCACCGCCAAGAAGTTCAAGCGCTGGGTAACGTCCGAAGTTCTTCCCAGCATCCGCAAGACCGGCGGCTACATGATGCCGCAGGACTACCCCTCCGCCCTCCGCGCCCTTGCCGACGCCGAGGAGCAGAAGCTGAAACTGCTGGCCGAGAACCAGCGGCAGGCGCAGGTCATCGCCGACTTTGAACCCATCCGGCAGTATGTGGACACCATACTGGAGAGCAAGGACGCGCTGGCGACCTCGCAGATCGCCGCCGACTACGAAATGAGCGCCCGCGCCCTCAACAAGATTCTCCATGAGGAGGGCATCCAGTACAACGTCAACGGACAGTGGCTCCTCTACAAGCGCCACATGGGCAAGGGCTACACCAAGTCCAAGACCATCCGGTTTGTCCGTTCCGACGGTCGGCCCGACACCAAAATGCAGACCCAGTGGACGCAGAAGGGCCGTCTCATGATCCACGAGATCCTGACCGCCCGCGGCATCACCGCCATTATGGATCGCGCCCCCGCCTGCTGATGACGCCCCGCGGAGGGGAGTTTGCCGCTCCCCTCTGCACCATTCAAAATTATACTTTCGGGAGGTACATATACCATGACAGTCCTTGAAGCGTGCGCCATGCTGGAGCTTGGCGACGGTATCAAACCAAATATCGAACTCACCTTCGGCTCTTGCGGCGTTCCCTTTAACCCCCAAAACGGCCTTGAGATGATGGCCTACGGCGATTTCCTCATCGAAACCTGCCATGTGTCTACCCTCGGCGTGGAACTTGTCCTCAAGCAGCAGTTCTGCAAGAAGAACTGGAATGCATAATTATACATTTTTTGAGAAAGGAGGTCTGACCCATGCCCCGCACCTCTGCCGCCGAGCGCAAGCTCTGCGCCGCCGCCGACGCATACCTCAAAAACTGCGCCGCCACTGACTTTTCCCCCCGCACCCTCAAGAACTACACCTACACACTGGAGGACTTCATGAATTTCTTCATCGAGTCCAAGGAGAACTACGCCGACCCCAGCTACGCCACCATCCTTCTCTGGCGCGATTCCCTTATCGAACGCCAGTGCTCCCCGGCCACCGTCCGGCAGTACCTCATCCGTCTCCACGCCTTTTTTGAGTTTGCCTGCGATCCCCAGTGCGGCGGCTGGTATCAGACGAACCCCGTCTCCAAGCGGCTGCTTCCCAACACCCGGCGGGAAGAACTTCGCCCCTATGACCCCCTCCTCACCGACCAGCAGGTGATGAAACTCTGGCGAAACGACCGTCCCTGCCGCGCCAAGGCCGCAACCTATCCCCGCAACTACGCCATCGTGATCCTGCTTCTCACCACGGAGCTGCGCAACGCGGAGCTTCTGCACCTGACACCCGCCGACCTCCACTGGGACGAGGGAGAAATTTTCGTGGAATACGGCAAGGGCAACAAGTTTCGCCGTGTGGACTTTCCGGACATTGCACAGTCCGCCGTCCGCATTTACCTCGCCAGCGGCCTCCGTCCCCGTGACCTTTCCGATACCGAGCCGCTGTTTGGGACGACAAGCGAAAAGGGCACTTTTGGTGCCCGACAGAGGGATTGCTCCTGGTCCGCCGGTTCTCCCACATGGCTTTCCGCGCTGGTGGAGCGCCACGTCAAGGCCGTCACCGGCGTCCCCAACATCCGCACCCACGACCTCCGCCATGTAGGCGCCCGTCTCGACCTCAACAGCGGCATGGCGCAGGAGGAGCTTCAGGCGAAGCTGGGCCACGCCTCCCCCGCCATCACGCAGGTCTACTCCGGCAAGCTCATGGGCAAGGCCGGCAAGAAGTCCGCTGTTCTGGTGCTGGAGGCCCGCGACCGTCAGGCGGAGATCAACGAAGGGCTCTTATCCGCCGCACAGTAAAAGGACACCGGGATCAACCGGTGTCCTTTCTTTTTGTCAGATGCCCAGCAGCTTGCCCCACGTCCCCTTTCCGGCGATGCCGTCAGCACCCAGGCCGTACTTGGTCTGAAACTTCCGGAGCGCCGCTTCTGTGCCCGCGCCGAAGTCGCCATCCGCACCGGCCGCGCCGCAGGAGAACCCGTAGGCGATCAGCGCCGCCTGTAGCGTCTTGACATCCGCGCCTTTCATGCCCCTGCGCAGCACCCGCACCTGCATAGCCACCGTCTCCACCGGCATGGGCACCGGCTCCGGGGTGTTCTCCCCCGGCACAAAACTGACGCCCAGCGCCGCGCACAGGCCCTCGGCGATGGTCTCGCCGATCAGGGTGGTGTTGTCGATGATCCACCGGGCAACGCTGGGGACATCGTGGAAATCCACCTCGATATACACCGTCGTGGCGGCAGGATGCTTTACCTCGTACAGTGCGGGGTACGCCCGGATGACGTCCGGCGCACCCGGCGTCACCGGCCCCAGCACATCCAGCACCGCCTGACACGCCTTGTACCCGGCGCTGTTCCGGTCGCCGCTGTAACAAAACAGGTGCGTACCGCTGGCCTTTCCGTTGCAGGCGTTTGAGTGGATGGGGACGTGTAGGTCAGCCTTGAACCGGTTGGACGCCGCCACGCGGTTGGCCATGGTGTCGTACTGTCCCAACATCACTTCCACGCCGGAGCGTTCCAGCGCCGCCTTACACGCCGCCGCGATGCGTCCGCACTGGATGGCCTCGGTGGTGTCGCCCACCGCGTATGTGTTGCGCCTCTGGTCGCTGGGGGACAGATACACCCGCTTAGCCATCGTTCTTCGCCTCCTTGTTGTAGGTGGCCGTGCTGATGCACAGCACCGCGCCGAGGAACGTGTCCACGGCGGTGATGGTGGTCACCACCTCGTCGGGATACGGCCAAGCCCAGACAGCCGCCAGCGCCGCGTACAGCGTAGCTACGGCGGGCAGCACGATGATGACCAGCCATTTCATTACATCATAGACCTTGTTGTTCAGCTTCATATCGTAGTCCTTTCCGGCCTGTCGGCCTGTCCCATTTATGCGGGCATTTCTTCGCCCGTGATTTCCTTGTACTGTTGGGCTGTCAGCACGCCCTTCCTGACGGCATTCGCCACCATCTTCTGCGTCCACAGCCCCTGTGCATACCACCGCGCTATCTTATCAGCCATTCTTTTACACCTCCATCATCGTGTCCGTCATCATGGCGGTGTAAGTGACCTGTGCCTCCAGCCTGTCCAGTTGGCTGGGGGCCGGTGCCGGCAGCGCCGCCAAATCGGCGGCGAGCTCCTCCTCCCCTCGCAACACACACGCGCCATTCTCCACCTTCCACCGGGAAATGCCGTCTGTGTTGGTCAATCCGCCGTCCAAATACTGGTTCTGCGCCAGATTCAGCCGGTCGCAGGATTCCCCCTCCTCCAGCAGCACCCACCCATCCAGATCCTCCGGGAGGGTATATTCCCCCTCGACCCGCAGGAGCACACCGTTTTCGTCTGTCAGTCCATATACGCGGGATTTCTCCATGCCGTTCACCTCCTGTTACATCTCTGCGGTGTTGACGTAATACGTCGTACCGTCTATCGCCACCGTGGTCTGCGAGGGGTTGATGCGCATCACGGGCCGGCAGTCCGCCGCCTTGGACGGACGGAGAGTTTCCGTCGCATACAGCTGCAGATACCGCTGGCACCGCAGCAGCATCGCTGCGTAATTCCCTTCATCGTTCAGTATCCAGTTTCCGTCTGCGTTCTGATGCGCCAGCGTCTGCTTGTCGCCCAGCTCCAATTTTACCGCCCGGAAGGCGATCGTGCCGCCCACGCTGCTTTTCAGTCGTACATACATACCGCTGCTGTCCAACCATAAATCGAAAACGTTCAGTATATTGCAGTAGCCGATACCGGAAGCCGGCGGCAGCTCCGGCAGCGTCGACGTTGCGGTATGCAGCGTACCGCCTCCGGTGATCCCCGACAGCGTAACGGTCTGCCCCAGCAGATCGTCATAGGTCTCCAGCTTCTGCCTGTAAAACGGCTGTGCGCTGCTGTCCGTGGATGCAATGGTAAGCCCGGTGCTCGTCAGCGTGGCTCGCACAGAGCTGTTCGTCCCGCGCCACATGTCGAACCCCACCGCCGTACCTGTATAGACGGCCTGTCCCCGCTGATTTACGCGGACAGATGGGCGGAAATCCCCATTGACGATCAGATTCTCGTTGGTCAGATACTTCGATACATACTCCAGATTGTCGCTGATCTCCTGCATCGCCGCCGCGTTGATGGCCGGCGGTGCATCGTTTTGCCATTTCGGCGCTGTATATGCCATGATGTTGCTCCTTTCCGACTTATCTCACATTGCGGCGCGAAGCGCACTTCCCTGCCGTATCAGCAGCTGTGCGTCGCGGGCATTTCCTGTCTCACACCACGGCACCGCGCATATCAGCGCCTGCTGCCGTGTGGCATCCTGCGTCTGCGCGGTGATCTCCCCGTTGAGGAATATCCGCATTAGGTTGCCCTTTCGGTTCTTGAGAAACAGCGTCTGCCTTGTCAGCGACAACGCCATCAACTGCTCCAGCCGGGCCGCAGAATCATGGTATTCGGCATTTTGATCCACCTCTCCCAGATATCCGCTGAGCGTACCGCTCCTGTAAAGTTGGGAAGACATTTGCACCGTGGGATACCGCGTGAAGTTCTCCAGCAGCGCCGGCTTATTGTTGTTGCTTATCGTCCCGCTCTCCACGTTCAGCGAAAACCGGAAAATGTCCTCCACCTGAAAAGCGCCGCTTTTTTCCTGCGCACAGACCAGTATCGTCCAGTCCCACAGGCACACCGTCACGGGCTGGCTGGACAGCGCCGTGGTGGCAAACGAGGAGACCGACCGGCCAAATATGTAATACACATACGTCTCCTGCGACACGGCGCCGCAATCTATGACGCTGCGTTCCTCGTATCCCGTGTCCGCCACATGTACCAGCACGGCGGCGTCCTGTGCCCTGCGGTATACCGACCAGCCCGTTATGGCTTTATCTGCCGCCACGTTGCCGCCCCGCAGATCCTCCGAAAAGTCCGCCAGAAACCGCGTGTCCCCGCCAAATTCCGGCGTGTATCCGGCGGCGCTCATCAGCCGCGAAAGCGTGGCATCCGGCAGCTCGCCGCCCTCTATCCACATATAATCGCAGGTCTGCGCGCCTGTCAGCTGCACGCTCGTCACTGTCGTTTCCGTCATCTGCATATCGGCGGCATAAGTCGCGATCCTGTACTGACTGCGCACCGGAAAGAGGTCATTGGACGCATAAAGGCTCTGGCTGGGGAACAACCCCGTCTCGTACCGCCGGCGCACATACAGCTTACCGCTGCGGAGCACCACCGTGATATCGTCACCCGGCACAAAAGACGCGCTGATGCGGCCCACCTCCGCGCCGCCCTGCGTCACCGTCAGTGCCGTCCGGGATACGGATACCGCCACCGTCTGGCCGTCCGCCGTCCCCAGCGAAAACAGCCCCGTCGGAAACGCCGTCACCGTCCCGCGCCATACGGCGCTCCACGCCGGCGAGATCGCCATGGACGCGCCCGTCACCGTGTCCCATGTTACGTTTGCCCCCGCCGGCAGATCCAGCTTCCCGTTTCTGACCCTGTAATTCCCGCTGGCTGTCCCGGGTATGTCATAGGCCCCCGGCCACGATACCAGCACGCCGCTTTGTCTCCGCTTCACGCACGTCTCCACCGCTCCGCTGTAGCCGGTAGTATCGTACTGCACCGAGAACTGCACCCACCCCGTATCCGCCGTAACGCCGTTGGACGTCTCCACGCGGCACCGCACGGCGTATTGCTGCCCCGCGAAAAGGCCGTCATAGCTGAACTGCAGTTGTGCCGTGGCGATGTTGCCGGTGTCGTACAGCGGCTCGTCTGTGCTGACGGCTGCCGCCAGCTGCCAGCGTACCCATATCAGAGGGTCTCCCTGCGCCTGGGCGTAGCTGGCCGTCCACGTCATCTGTTTTCCGGTCACAGGCCGCGAAAAGCTGTTGATGGCCAGCGTGGGCGCGCTGCGGCAGATAAAGACCGACGCGCTTTGCTGTGTCACGCTGGCGCTGCCCGTCCACCACTGTGTGATCAGCAGTTTGTAGCTGTTCCCGTTGGCGATCCCTGCCGCCGCCAGCGCCGATGCCGGTATCGTGTAGCTGAAAAACACCACATCGCCGCTTGCATCCCTGCCGTAAAACGGGCATCCGTCCGTCTTCTTCCCGGTATCATACAGCTGCGTGCTGTCCGGCGTATTTGCATAAATTTTTATCTCAAACGCCGTCATGGCGTTCTGCCCGTCCACCTGCCACGTCACGGTCATATCGCGGGCGGCATCCACCGTCCCGTTTCCCAACGCTCCCAGCGTGGAGGGCGTGATGTTCGTCGGCATGAAAAGTGCCATATCGTCCTTCCCTCCCCTCCGCTTATGCTACCGTGTTTGTTTTCAGCGGCCATACCGTCACCGTCGCCACAGGGAAATCTGCCACGCTGGTAGCGGATATGGACATCTGCCCCTGTCCCGTCAGTGGTCTTGAAAATCCGGTCACAAGATGCCGCTCCACAGGCATCCCCGCCTTGTCACTTCTTGCTACCGTGACAATTGTATTTTCGACCAGGTGGAAGAACTGCGCGCAGGAGATGTCCACACTTTTCTGCAGCACCGTGGAACGCTTCATTTCCCACTCCGCCCTGTCGCGGCACATGGTCTGCGTGGTGTAGCCGTCCTCCTCCGTCCATATCGTCTTTCGCCCGATCAGCTGCACGTTCGTGTCGCTCATAGGGTCGTTGTTGGTGGCCCGTGCCCCCGGCTGGCTGTTGTCATCCAGCGCGGCGCCAAGCACGATATAGTCGTTGTAGACCTCGGTGTTTTCCGCCGTGTACGTCATCCCCAGCAGCGTGGTCTCCTCCATGGAAAAGGCGCGGCTCACCGGTTTTTCCGTGTCCAGCAGATCATCCTGACTGGGATCTATCCGCAGCCGTCCCGCAGCATCGTAGCCTACCCATGCGTTCAGCATCTCCGCAAAACCCAGTATTACCGATGCGTATGTGCCGCCTCCCGGCGACACCTCCAACGTGTACGGCGCGTCCGTCAGGTTGGCGGCGGTGCCGTCCGGAAGTTCCTGCGTTTTTCCGTTGTAATACTCCGTATACACAGGGGGGATGGGGTCGACTTTCTGCCCGTTTCCCTTGTCGTTCTGCAACAGGGCGTCGACCTGCCGGAAGATATTTTCCCCCACTGCCCCCTTGTAAGTGCCCTCCAGTCTGCCCCACAGCGTCCCGTCCAGATTGGCCCATTTATCCACAAGGTCGTACTGCACCAGCCGTCTGCCCGGCTGCACCTCCTCCTGCGGGTTCTGGATCAGGAAAACGCCCTGCTGGAGGTAGTAGTCCTCGCCGTCCGGCAGCACCAGCCCCTCATCCAGCGCGATCTCCTGCCCGAACCACAGGTGGTTCACGTTGTAGTCAAATGTGCCGTCCACATTGCTCAGCGTCACGCTGGCCGTGCGTCTCACCCCGTTCTGCAGATGCACCGTCAGCGTCCCGTCCGCGATAAAGGCGCCGCTGTACTTATTTCGCGGGTTATTGTCCACGAAGAACGCCGTGCTCCCATCCGGGTTCAGAAACCGCAGCCGGCATATTTTTTGAAACCGGCCCTTCAGTGCCTTCAGGTACGCCAGATATTTTTCCTGCTCCGTCATGGCTCACCCTCCATCGGCGCTCATTTCCCGCGCCTGCGCTTCTTTCCGTCCTCTTCCGTCAGGGCATCGCACTCCTCATCCGTGGCCGTACGCACGCACCTGATGTCGGGATTTCCTTTCCGGTACTGGCTCTCCCTTGTCACATAGTACCGCCCGGTAGACCCTGTGATGGGGATCTCCCTGCCGTTTTTCAGCACAAGGATGTGCCGCGTCTTCTTTGCCATAGTCCAGCCGTCCTTTCTCCTTAAAGGTTTCTTCCGTCCGTGTACATAAAAACCATGTGGTTTCCGGCGTTTTTCCCCTCTCCGAATACCAGCACCACCACCTGTGCGCCCACCGGCGCCGTCTCCATGGATGCAGCATATGGGAGAAACGACTCCGTTTCGTCAAAGGGCCGCTTCACGCCCATCACGCCGCCGGATGCCGCCGTCGTCACGGCGGCCCGATAGCATCGCAAACCGTTTTTCTGCGTTTCCCGTACCCGCCGGGAAAAGAAGTTGTCCCACAATCTCTGGGCGAAAACCGCAAGATCCTTTATGTTTTCCATGTTCTCTCCTCACCCCTTATACGGCTGCAGATGGTGCGCCATGCGCATGAACTGCGCCACAGTGGTGGCCTCCGCCTGCGCCTGCGTCAAGGTGATATTGCCGTAGTGGTATTCCGGGCCGCTGTGATCGGTGTAGCTCCGGTTGTCCGTCTTTCCCGCCAGACTGCGCCCCACCGCCGGGGTCGGATCGTAAAGCCCACGCAGCTCCCGCATCCGCGCCTGAAACGCCGCGTTGGCCGACGGTCTGAGCATCCTCGCCGTGATGTCCGGAGGCAGCACCATCTCGTCATCCGCCGTGGCCTTGATACCGCCCAGTCCCTTGAGTACGCCGCCGCTGTCGTATTGCGCGGCTCTGCTGATGTTGCGGCCGCCCAGCGTACCGCCGGATGTATTTCCGCGTTTTCCGGAAATTCCCCCTATGGTATAGCCCTCTCCTGTTTTCCCCAGCAATCCGGACGCCATGCCGGTGGGTCTTCTGTTGTCAACATCGAGAGGTTTTCCACCGGTGCTTCGCCCACTATCATCCATCACGTCGGAGATAATGCTTCCAGCCTTTGTTTCTTTCCAGCTATCCAGATTTCCTTCCGGCATGGATGCGATAGCCGCCTTGATCCTCTCTGCCGTGGACTCCCATGCGCCGGCGATTTCCTGCGCCGCGTCCTTGTTCCGCTGTACGCTCTGGGCAATGTACGCGCCCTCGGCATCCACCGCGCCGGACAGCCCGTCCAGATAGTTCTGCCATGCGTCGATCTTGATCTGGTACGCCGCCTTGATGGCCTCCTTGCGGGCCTCCAGTTCCTCTATGGCGAGATCCAGCTCCGTCTGCCGCTCATAGTCCCGCAGGTCTTTCTTGGCATCCTCCAGCGCTTCCTCTGCGTCCTTGACCTTCTGGGCATCGGCCACCCACTCCCATTGTCCGGTGGCGGCGTTGTACATCCGCACTGTCCGCTCGTTCCGAGCGTTCAGCAGGGCATCCTGCTTTTTCAGGATATCCAGATTCAGTTCTTCCAGTTTCTCGCCCCGCTCGATCTCCTCGTTCTGCTTTTTCAGCGCGTCGATCTGGTCGTCGAGGGGTTCAATCTCTGCGTCCCGCGCTTTTTTCAGCGCATCGATCTCCGCCTGTGCCCTCTTGCGTTCCGCCGCATCGGAACCGCTTCCGGAGCCTCCGCCCGAACCGCCAGCGCCCGTCCCTGCGGAACTGTTCCATCCGCCGCTGGGGGCTGTGCTTGTCAGGCTGCTCCACGCCTTGTCTGTCAGGTACGCCTGTGCTTCCCCCAGCGTCTTGAACTTTCCGTTGGCGACCAGTACCATCGCCTGCTGGTATATCCGCCCCGCGTTCAGCAGATTTCCATACGCCTCTGCGGCATAGCCAGCCTCTGCCGCCAGCTGACGCAGCGCGGCGATTTGTTGGCTGAAATTCAGTTTCGTGTTGCTGGCGGTGATCTGCGCCGCCACCAGGTCATAGAGCTCCTTCTCGGTCTTGCCGCTCTGCCGCGCCTCCTCAATCAGCCCGGATACAAGGTTATTGATGGCATTTCTTGCATTATCGCTGGCAGAAACGAAACTGTCATAAGCAGTGATCAGCGACTTTTGCTCTTCCGTGAGATCGTCACCGGCATCCCGCATCTGCTTCAGCGCTTCCACCATCCGCGCAGAGGCGGCAATGTCTTTTTCGTACTGTTCCTTTACACTGTCGGCGATCTCGCCGTTTCTTTCCAGCGCCGCACTGTACTCGTTGAGCTGTTCTGTCAGGAATTTATACGCTTCCGCGCCTGCTACCGTCTTTTCAAACGTAGTGGACATACTGCCGCTGGTGGTTCCCTTGTGGGAAACCGTGACCATTTCGCCCGTTTTAACGGACTCCTTGGCGATCTCCCTTGCACGTTCCGTTTTTTGCTTGTCCAGCAGCGCGATCTGCTTTTCCAGTTCGGCGTTTTCTTCCTCCAACGCCTTTTTCTCTTCCAGAATCTCAGAGGTTCGCTGTTCCCACGGCAGGCTGTTGATTTCTTCGATGCGTTTTTTGTTGGACTCCAGCTGTTGATTGGCGTCCTCGATCTCCGTGTCAAACGAAGCCAGCGACCTGTTGGCATCCTCCACATACTTGGAAATCAGCTTATATGCGCCATAGAGAGCCGCTGCGGCTGCTGCTACGATCAGCAGTTTGGGATTCAGCAGCGTCAGCACATCTTTGAAAGATCCTGCTCCACTGGCTGCATCCACAAGAATGCCCGCGATTGCTTTCCCGTTTTTAATAAACTCTGTTCCCTTGAGCCACTTGGTGGCTTGCCCAAGTGCAATGGCTCCTGCCGTCAACGCCGCTACCGTGACCACAAACCGTCCCGTGTCGCTGTCCAGCAACTCCACCAATCCGATCACGCCGTCCAGCGCACCCTTGATGGTGTCAGTCTCCACGAGATGGCTTACAAACTCCGTCCAGCTTGCGGTGAGCTGCTTGCTCTTGGCCTCCCAGCTATCCAGATAGATCTCGTTTTCTCTCAATGCAGAACCCGCGCCGTCGGCATAGTCCTGCATCATTTTTTCAACAGTGCCCCAGCTACCCATCAGGGCGGTCAGGATGTTGGCCTGCCGCTTTCCCGCCAGCGCTTCGGCTATTGCCGACTGCGCCACGGTGTCCAGCGTGTCCCACTTCCCCGCCAAGTCGCTCAACACCGCAGAGGACTCGCGGAGCTGTCCGTTCGCCATCGTGCTGATGCCCGCATACTCTCGCAGGGCGTTGGAAGCCTTTGCGATGCTCTCACCGTCTACCAGTTCTCCGTCCTCTGTCTCGCCCTTGATCTGGCGGATGTTCATTATAATGGTACGCAGACCACGGGAGATTTCCGAACCGCTGCGCTGCGTAGCCGCAACTCCTGCGCCAACCAGCGAGGAGAATGTCTGCACGGACTCTCCCGCTTCGGAAAACACACTTCCAGCCACGGTAATACCGCTGGTCAGCGCTTCCATATCGACGGGGTTTTTGTTGGTGATCTCGTTCAGGCCGTCCATGACGGTCATCAATTCGCTTTCGCTGCCGTTCAGCTTCCATGCCGCGTCTACCGCCAGCAGGAATTTCGATGCGGTGTCCTGCGAAATATCACCGATGTTTGCCAGCAGCGTTCCCAGCTCGGTCATGCTGTCCAGTTGGTCGCCCAAAAAGCCCGCACGAGCGAAGGTGGTATACATGGCGGTTATCTCGTCCGCCGTCCTACCGTATGCGCTGGCCAGTGCGTAGGCGTTTTCCTCCAGCTCCTCCATCTGCTCCTTGGAGTAGTCCGTGACCTTCTGCACGTTGACCATTTCCGTGTCAACGGCCTTCAGCGTGGTCAGCGCTTCCCGAAACGCCTTGATAGGGCCATAGACAACAGACGTCATGATGCCCCACTTGGCGATTTTGGCGTAGAGGGACGTGAACGTATCGCCAGTCTTTACGGCTGTCGCGTCCAACTGGCCCATCGAGGCGTCAACATCCCTGAAAATGCTTGCGTTTGCGCCGCTTGTTTTGACAGAAATAGTAATAGGCTTAGAAGAAACGGTTTGCAGATCCGTTACGGCTTTGCGCACAGACTGAATGTTGAGCTTTGCGTCCGCGCTGTCCACCTTAACTTTTAGGGTCACATATTCCATAAATCCACCGCCGTTTCTTGCATTTATCGTATCAATGCGCTATACTTTGTATATGAGGTGAGTAAAATGTTCCTTGATGGTCTTTCCAACTTTGAAAAGGGCGCTTTTTTCTGCGCTATGGACTCTGCAAACGCGAAGAGCAATATGCGGCCATTTGTAAAGCTCATGTTTAAGCACTATAAAAATGGTCATCTTAATTGGGACTCGTTTTTGAGAGAGGTACGCCCCATCGTCCCTTACGCAAGCGATGATGAAATAATCCAAGCGGCTCAGGAAGCCGTCCACGAAGAACTTCGCCGCCGTGGCCTTGAATGATCAAAAACCCCTGCGCCTTATTCCGTAGATAAAGGCCAATGCCCCTATACCTGCATCCACATCTTCCTGTGTCTTTTCCACATACGCGCGGGGGAACGGCATACGAAAATTCTCTGCGCCGCTCTGCACCACTTCACTAAGCGTCATTCCCGACTGGACGTCAGCTCCCGTCTGGAATGGCGTTTCATTTTTTACAGACAGTTCCATCTCCCCTTCCGCTTCTACCTTGACCTGTACCGCATAGTTCCGCACATCGGAAAGACCTCCGGCATCCTCACGCCGCTTGTTGACCAACGGATCATACACATCGTAAACATCTTCGTGTACGTGCCTGCTCATTTCTTCCTTGATCACATCCGCCACGTCTGTATTCAGCGTGTCGTATGCGGCGGTATAAAGCCTCGCCAAATATGCCGAAAATTCGCTCTCAAGGCTCATGCTCCCTCCTCCTTCACGTTCTCATCAAACCACTGGAACCAATCCGCAAGATTTGCGCCCTCGTTCCCGTTTTTTGTTGCTTTCCTTTTTGTTTTGTGGTATTATTATTGCAGGTATAACTATCGGAGGTTTTCTACATGGAATCTATTGAAAATGACTTGCTTGGTCAGAAATTTGGACGTCTGTCCCCTATCGCTTTTGAAAAATGCCAAGGTGGTCGCCGTGGATGGCGCTGCGTATGCGACTGCGGTAAAGAGGTCGTTGTACGAGAATCTGCTCTTCTCGGCGGAAGACGCACATCTTGCGGTTGTAAGAAGCGGGAAAGCCACCCATATCGAGGTAAGCCTCGCCAAGATTTAACCGGCCAAAGGTTTGGGCGTCTGGTCGTTGAATCTTGCGACCACTACGACAGTTCCACCCGCGATTCTTATTGGTCCTGCTTGTGCGATTGCGGGAAACACACCATTGTCGCTGGTCATAGTCTCAGGCGTGGATGTACAAAAAGCTGTGGGTGTTATCAACGCGATGTTGCGCGGGAATCGTTAAAGCAGTCCCCCCGCCCGGTTCCTGCGATTCGCACCGTACATGGTCTCCGACACACCCGGCTTTATGGCGTATGGCTTTCTATGAAGAACCGCTGCTACAATGAAAACTCAAAGTGCTACCATAGATATGGCGGGCGCAGTATTGGCATCTGCGATGAATGGCGCTCTGACTTTGAAGCTTTCTATAAGTGGGCCATCCAGACCGGTTATGATGAAAACGCACCAAAAGGAACTTGCACTTTGGACCGGCGTGATAACGATGCGGATTATTCTCCGAATAATTGCCGCTGGAGAACGCAAAAGCAACAGTGCAACAATACGGCGTTCAATCTCTATCTCGAATACAACGGTGAGCGTCATACTCTATCAGAATGGAGTCAAATCACTGGCATAGGTTCAAACACGATTGAATCTCGGTTAATGCGCTATAAATGGTCTGTTGAGAAAGCACTAACAACTCCGGTCCGTCGGGGGAGGGGCGATTAAGCCCCTCCCCTTTTTGTCAGGACTCGGTCACGCTCACCGCGCACTGTGCGGTAAACGTATCGCCGCCGTAGACGAAGGACACCATGAGGTCTGCGTCCCCAGTCGCCGTCCCCGCCGTGATCACACCCGTGTTCTGCCCCACGGTCGTACCGCTGGGTGCGCCGGTCAGCGCATACGTGCACTTGGCCGGATCCAGCGCCACCAGCTGGCCGTTGGCCATCACCGCCTGGGGCCGCACCTGCTCGGTGGTGCTCTTGGGCACGGAGATCACGCCGCCAATGGCCGCCACAAGGCCCGTTACCACGTCGGCGTCGCCGTCCGGCACCAGCACATACCAGCCCAGCGCGGAGCCGCTGCAATCCTCGCACTGCCCGCTGACCACCAGCTCGTCGGCGGAAATGGCGCGTCCCACGATGGCGGTGGTGTCATAGTTGCTCTGGCTTCCGGTGACAACGCCGGTATCCGCCTGCAGTTTCAAGGGCACATGGACATACAGCCAGCCCCAGCGAGTCCCCTCGTTTGTCTTGGCGTTGACGTTGCTGTACACCGCCATCTGGGCGGTAAACAGACCCACTTTGCCGTTCATAGCGGTGGTGATCTTTCCGCACATGGCGCTGAGCTTCTCCACGAAGTACCACACCTTGTACTGCTTGCCGGCCACGGCATTAAAGCCGCTGACGGTGCCGTCCTGTCCGATGTCATAGGCGATGCCGTCCTTTGCCACCAGCGAGGCCGCATTGACCTCCTGCACATAGCACACGGCCTTGCTCATACCGTACTGTGCGGCGGGTGCGCCGTCGGTCACGTCCACCTTCAGCGCAGCGGACGCCGCCGTCACCACCTGACACACGGGGGCCACGGCGTTGTAGGTCACGCCCGCGCCCATACCGGCCAGTTTGGTTTTCAGATCGAAATTCGCCTGGGTGAAATTCACCTGAATGTCGGCATCGCTTTCCACGATGGTGGCAATGCCGTTGCCCAGTCCGGCCCGCAGGGGATCGCTGTTGCTGCTGGGGGTAATGTTGCCCTCCTGGAACTTGTTGCTGGAGAAATAGATGTCTCCGGTGTTCATGTCCGCGAACTGCGCCGAGCAGATGCCGCGGGTATAAAGATTGGGATCGGTAAATTTGATGCTCATGTACTTGTCACGCTCCTTTTCGTATTGTTATGCCTGTCCCAGATTCCGGGTCGCCTGCTCCATGGGCCGCAGTCCCGTGTTGCCGGCGTTCTCTCTCTCGTAAAACAGGCTGGGATAGGGATTCACGTTTTTCCACGTCGTTCCCTGCGCCTCCGCCGCAGCGCACACGGCATAACCCACAATGCGCTGCCACGTTTTTGTTTTGTCCTGCAGCTTCAAAACAGGCCACCGGTCGATGTCCGCCTCCTCTACGTGCTCCAGCGCCGCCACAGCGGAAATGCGCTCATACAGATCGCCGGAAAGCGCCGCGCCGTTCATCTGCGCCAGCTCTCTCTGGGCTTCTATCAGCTCCGGATTCGCCTCCGGGGGTGCCAGCCGGATACCGTTCTGCGCGGCGATGATCTCCCGCAGTCGCTGGAACTGCACCGGTGTGATCCGATGCACTTCCTCGCCGTCCACGGTGAACTCCACCGCTTTTAGGCACCCCATGTCCGCTGGGTCTACCTTGCATCGGAACATCCCCGTACGCTTTCCCGGTTCCAGCCCTCTCCCCAGCCGCAGGGAAAGCGCCAGCATCAGAAGCGCCCGCGGAAGCAGTCCGATACCCGCTTCGCCGCGCTGCATGGCGTCGTATTCCATCCGGTACAGCGCCGCTAGCAGGGGCATCGCCGCATACGCCACAGGGAGGCTCTGCTGCACGATCTCCATGCCGGGCCGCGCCATTTCAAATACTTCCATTTCTTCCACCAGAATGGGATACAACACCAGCCCGTCCGTCTCGATCTCCTCATACCGACGGCAGGCTGTTTTTATGGTCTGTGAGATTGCCATATCAATTTTCCTTTCTCACGAAACACCTTTCACACATGAAGCCCCGCCTGCGCCAGCAGCGCTGCCACCGCGCCGCCCAGCACCAGCCACACGATCTTCTCGATCACGTCGTTCCATCGCTTGGCCGGCAGGTTCGTCAGCATCTTCACATCCTTCTTGACCTCGGAAATGTCCTCCCGGATGTCCTTCTGCTCCTGCGTCATCATCGCTACCGAGGTAGCCAGTTCATTCAGCGTCTTCTGCTCTTTCGCCAATTCGTCGATGCGGTGTGTGTTGCTTTTGCTCCGCTGCTCCACCTCCGCCAACCGGTGCTCCATCTGCACTTCATCCATATGCGCCGTCCTCCGCTCTTTCAGAATGTGGTCACGACGCTTTCCTCGTCGCTCTCCGCCCACGCAAGGCTCATGTGGAGCCGCCGCCCCACGTTGGTTCCCTGATCGTAAATAGCTCTCGATCCGTTGTCCGGGTGCGCCCCCCGGTCAAAGCTCATCACCCCTGCGCCGCCGATATTTACGCCGTTCAGCGCCTCCACAAGACACTGCTCGATGTTGACGCTCCGTGCGTAATCGTCCGTCCGAGTGGTGGTCTCATGTCCGTAGTTGCACAGGATATCGAAATAGACCCCGATGGCGGCGGTAAAGGCGCTCTGTGGGATCACTCGCCCGATGTACACCTTCAGCACCGTCTGCGCCATGGTCTGCGCCTGCCCCCAGTATTCCAGCGGGTAGAGCCTGTACCCTTTTGGATGCAGCTTTTTTTGCTCCTCCGTGTCCAAAACCGGCATCTCCCCGTCAAACACGATGCCCAGTTTCTCCGCCGGGGTGGGAAGCTTTTCCGCCAGCGGGTTCGCCCCGTCATAGCACAGGTACTTCATAAGCCTCACCCGAGGGCGCTTGTTGTCGTCTACCGGTACATATCCGTTCTTGTCCGGCATATCCAGCAGAAAATTCACGATCTTCTTCGGCAGCTTTTCCTCGCCCCTGTAGGTCGCGTATCCGCTCTGCACTTTATCAAACGGATAGAATGGGCTGTCAAATCCCGTGTTCACTTCTCCGCCCCCCTTGCTTATCTATTTCCGAATTGTTTCACATGAAACATCGCCATTTCCGTTATGTTTTGTGTATTTTTGCAACTTATCTTTCCGTTTCGATTCAGACATTTTCTGCATTTTCTTTCAGTGCTTCCGCCATCTGCGCGATCTCCGCCATGCTCTCCGGAGACATGGCGCTGGACGCGCTCATGGCCATCCGTGCCACCACGTCATTCATGATCGTCAGGTTGGCATTGATCTCTGTGTTCAGCATCCGCTCCATGTCCCGGTAGTCCGCCAGCAGGTCATACGCCTTGTCCCGCAGGGCGTCGCTCTGCTTTTTCATCCGGTCGATCTGGTTGATGAGCTGTACGCCGCCCACCAGGTCGTAGTCATCGGCGCTGAGCAGCCACTCGTCCTCCTCGCAGGGCACAAAATCCAGCCGCAGATAAGCCCGCACCAGGATCCCCAGCAGATACCGCCGTTTTCTCTGCCCATTCTCCCGGTACATGGGCGGCACATCGCCCCGGAACTTCTCACCGGTGTCCACCACCACCCGGTCAATGCACCGCTCCGCGCAGTGGCACACGATGGTCGCCTTTTCCATCAGCGGCACATAGGTGTTCGCCTTGGAAAACACCTCCTTTACGGTTATGGACTTACGCTTTTTGATGCTGTCTTCCATCGTTTCCGCTCCTTTCAGATTCAAAATGGAATATGCAGTTCCTTGCTTTTCTTTTCCCGCAGTCCGCAGCTCCGCCACGGCGCCGCATTTTCGTTGCGGCAGCTGTCCGGGCAGTAATACTGGTAGCAGCAAAAATCCGTGCCGCCGCTCTGCTTCCTGCACCGCAGGGATATTTCGCCCCGTTTCCGATAGGCGTTTTCACAGGTGGGTTTGCTCATTTACCAGCCCTCCATCGCAATGACCGCGCTCACGCTTTTCCCCTTGCAGGTGGCCGTCACCGTCAGCGGATCCACGCTGCCGCCCCAGCAGGTAACGGTCACGGTATTTTCTTCCGTCTCGGCGGTGTAGCTGTCCTCCGCCGCGCCGGAAAAGCGCCACTCCACCGCGTCCCCAGTCGCGGCTCCGTTCTCGGTGTACACCGCCGTCAGTGTGGTTTTTTCATAGACTCCCAGCCGTTCCGCCGGGTCGGTCTGCCAGTGAATGCCGCTTACGCTCTGCGCTACCGTCACCTCATAGGCGCCAGTAAAGCTCTCGTTCTGCACCAGCACTGCCGTGATGGTACAGCTGCCTTCTCCCACCGCCGTTACGTTGCCCGCCGGGTCTACGCGGCACACGTCTTTGTCGCTGCTGTACCACAGATAGCGCACCGGATGTGCCGCGTTGCCGTCCGCCACCGCGCCGTTCCGCAGGGAGACCGCCGTGAACTTTGCTTTCTCTCCTACGCTCATGGCCGCCCTGCCGCTCACGTTCACTTCCCAGGTGAAGGGATAGGCGTTTGCCACCCGGCGCACAAGATCGTCCTTTTCCCTGTCCGGCTCCGTCATCCGCGCCGTGAACCGCAGCAGCCGACGGCTCTCCTCGTCTCCGGTGAACTCCTGAGACACGTCGCTGTATCCTGTGATCTGGTAGGCCATCCGCCCCAGTATCAGGCGGCTGTTCACGTCCAGCTCCTCTGTCTCGCAGTTCCGCTGCATGATAATGTTGAAGTACCCCTGCATCATCAGGACTGTCTCCTGAAAGTCGTTGGCGTTGGCGCTGAGCTTCACATTTTCCACCACCATCGGCTCTTTCCGCAGGTTTCCGTACCAGTCCGCATGGTTCCATGTGGCGTTGCAGCGCCGCATGATGCCGCCGCCCACGGCGGAGGAAATGTTGGCGGGATTCGTCACCAGCCATGTGGAGCCCATGGTCTCCATTTTCGCGCCCTCCGGCACATACTCGATGCGCCGGTCTACCATCAGGAACTCCTTATAGTTGTCTATGGGCCGGTCTATGGCATTGCCCTTCTTCCGTGCGTCCGCCAGTCGTATCAGCTGGTCGCTCCACTTGTAGAAATTGGCCGGATCGCTGTCCAGCCCCTGCACCCGGCAGGCGGTATAATTGCTGGCGTACTTGCCGTATGCCTGCACGAACCGCGCCGTTGGATCTCCAAAGTAGGGGTTGCGCCTGTCGTTGTACTGTGCGGGGCGGTTGGTGGGTGCCTGCGGTCTCTCCGCCATTGCGGCGATATTGCCAAGATTGTTCTTTACGTCCGCCATCGCCCGTCACCTCCCCGTTTTACAGAAACTGGTATCGTCCGTACCCGCCGCGTCCGCGCCGCACCACGTTCAGGTGGGTGCAGTCCTGCTCATACTTGTGCATCTCGTCCATCAGCCTTGCCCGGTTCTTCTCCTGCTTCGCGGCGCCCTCCTTCATATAGGTGCCCTCGTTCACCGTGTCAAAACTCGCATCCTTTATCTTCATCTGGTCGTTCAGCCAGTTCCGGAAGAACCGCTCATCCCATACGCTCGCCACGCACAGACCAAGTATCCGCTTCTGCTCCATTGTCAGCTCGTGACCAAATTCACCGTCTGTGTAAAAGTCCAGCGTATAGTTGACGCCTGCCATGTCCTGCATAGGGAATGTCACCATGCCTGTTTCGGCGTTGTAGCTCGCCCCGGTGTACGGCACCGCCGTCATGCCGCCCGTCACATCCTGCTCCACAATGGCGCAGGAGAATAGCTCGTAGCCCACCATTCCGGTGTCCACTTTCGTTTCTCCCACCAGGCTGTCCTCGCTGCTGGTCCAGTAGTAATCGCCGTAACTGGGCTGTACCAGTCCCTCACCCAGATACGCTCTCATCTGCACCGGCAGGGAGAATAGGGGGATGGCGTTCACCATATATAAGCTCATCCGCCGCAGGAACGCCGCCGGGTCATTGGCTGCCTCCTCCTGCAAGCGCACGTCGTCGATGGCCACCATCGCGTGGTTCGATATGATCTCGCTCCACTTCGTCCCCATGTTCTCCCCTCCTGTTCTTTCAAATTCTTACCGCGAACGTGCCGATCACATCAGGCGGGAAATCGCCGTGATTGTCCACTCACTTCATTTCAGTAACGGACTACTCGATGATCTGGTCATAGTTGTTATGCTGACCAAGCAGAAATGCCTTGTTGTTTTTGATTGTGTAGATGTACATTGATTGAACCCCTTAGTCGGTGTTGTACATTTCGATTGCGGAAATGACTGTATCTGCTAATGGAACCCAGCGCGCCGTTGAACCATTACCGAGGAATGTTCTTGAAGATTCGCCGTCAACCGCGATACTGGCATACACAGTGCTATAAGCACCGTATGTCAGCATAATTTTCCCGGTCTGTACTGTCATACGCAGAAAATAAAAATTTTGACCCCAATTGCAAATCTCGACGACGTTAGGTATGGTTTTTCCCGCCAAAGTTGAATAATCTTTCATGTTTATCACAGTACCATCCGCTTGTATAATCGCACTTGAATCAAGTTTATTCCAATTCGTCGCAGTAGCAGGAAACGTCACACTAAACCCAACAGTGCCTCCAACTGTGGGAGGTACAATCACTTTGCCTCCAGTAACCAGCGGCTTACCATTTAAACCGAGTATGCTCATGCTGTCACCTTCGCCTTATCTGTTGTTAAATAGAATCCTGTTAATGTATAATTGCCAGTTGCTAAGCGCTCATCGTTGACTCTAACAGCAACATTGTCAGAGTCCATAAAGAATTGTGTTTGGTTGTTTATCCATACTCTATCAATCGATGTGTATGGCATTTCAAAAAGTGTAAACCCATAATTTGTTGAAATTGCCGTCCCTACGTTAATCTGTACGGTAAACAAGCATAATTTTCCCCAGCGCCTAAATGTTTTTACTACAAATGTAAGATTATCGGGCCATTTGTTGACAATCAACGATGCTGCATCTTGAATACCAACTGCACCATGATCCGTAGTCCAATTGCCTCCTATTACCGTAAGCGTATCCAAATTGTTATCAGCGGTTACAGTAGGTAATTTCGGAACAGTAACCGCGCCTGTTTTGCCGTTTACACTTGTCACAGGATAAGGAGGTGGATTGGTAGCACTATACTGCTTGACATTATCTACATTGCCTAATCCAACAGCAGCTGAATCAAGTGGAATAGCCTCAGCTATCTCAGGCTGCACCGGCTCCCACAAGGTAGGTTTTCCACCAGAATCAACGCTTAAAACCCGAATAAAGTCACCAACGGCAGCGGAAGTCACGCCAAGAGACAGATCCTCTTCTGCCGTGCCAACAATTTGCTGACCACTATCTGCGTGAGCTGTAACTCCCTTTTTCAGGGATCCGGGAGTTACTGTATCAGACCGGAGGTCTAAAACAGTTTCTCCATTTATCACCACATGGTTTACTTTTTTTGCCATTTACGGTGATGCCTCCTTTGTATTATAAACAAAGTGATTTCGCTGATTGTTTTCGTACCTCTTTTGGTTCTACATTTTAAGATCCTACCTTCAAGGTTTGCCCACCTTGCTCATTGTCCGTGTAGGAAACGGGGATAGCGTTCACTGTCACACTGGACAGGAAGTTGTACTCTGGGCTGTCCGGTGTGATCTCCTGCGCCTCAAACGTGGGAGTAACAGTCTTAGCCTGCGGCTTTGCACCCTCCGTGCCAGTCATAGTACCAGCTACGCCCAAAATGTTGATGCCGTCTCGGATGTTTTCGGGGATGATCTTGGCAGCCTCTGCGGGGTCTACCTGCGCCTTGCCGCTTCCGTCGTGAAAACCCATGGGAATTGTCACCGGTACGCTTTTTTTGGTCACATTCAGCGTCACCGCGCCCTTGTTGGGCATAGTACCTGTGACCTTTGCACCCTTTGCGTAGGCTGTTTTTCCCTGCAAAATTTCCGCTGCCGTGGCAGTCGCGTCCGTAGTGTCTGCGTTATATGTGTTGGTTCCTATAATGGGTGCGCCAGACTTATCGTGCGCCTTGATGCCTTTCGCCAGTTTATCCGGGGTTACGTCGTCCCCCGTCAAGTCCAGTTTTACTTCCGCGCCAATGATTACCTTGTTCACATACTGATTAGCCATAGTACTCATCTCCTACTATAAAAGTTTTTCCCCCCGCCTCGTTGCTCACCTCGTACTGGGGTATCTTCTTCACCGTCACGTCATCGTTCATGCGTTTGTCCTTTGTGGGCAGCACGACCGGTCCGTTCACGCGCGGGGTTATCTCGTATGCGCCCTCGTAGACGGGGATGGCCTCTCCTCCGGCCTGTACCACGACATCGTGCAGCTCTATCTCTACTACCGGCTGTATATCGCGCAGCTCTATCTCTACTACCGGCTGTATATCGCGTACTTCTATCTCTTCTGCGTTCTGCCCCACGGAGAATTGCTGCGGTGCCATTTACATCACCCCTTTGGATCTGCTCTCGCAGACAAACAGGGTATTTCCCTTCGCCCCCACCACGCTCCCGTCGTTGAACTTGATCCGCGTCTGTACAGGGAGCGTCCTCCCGGCCTTAAAGGCGAAGGTCTGCTCCTGCGTCAGAGGAAACAGCCATTGTCCGTTCTCCTCGTCGTAGTTCACCGCGCCGGGGTAGGTTTGGGTCAGGTTCCCTATGGTGATCTCCACCTGCTGCACCATCTCCGGCGTAATGAGCAGTCCCCCCTGCCGCAGCACAATGGGCAGCGAATAGGCGTCGCCCTGCATCATGGCCGTTCCCTCCTTTCGCTTATATGCTCAAGGGCTTTTCTTCTTACTTGGCGTCCTTCTCGTTCATGTCCTCGATAATGGCGATGAAGTCGCCCTTCTCGTGGCCCTTGCGCTTGCTCAGCGCGTTCAGCTTCACCGTGCGGTCTCGCGTCACATACCGGCTGCCCTGGCGATAAGCGTCGGCGTACATCTGCGCCGCCATCACCTTGTGTCCCTCGCACAGCGCCGGGTAGATGTCCAGCAGCTCGTCGCCCAGCTCCACCAGCTTGGCAAAGGCTCTCTTGTCCAGCACCTCGCCACTCTTGTAGTCCACGCCCAGCGCCTCGCGCTCCTCGTCCGTCAGTCCGCTTACCACCAGCAGCCACCGCTGCGCCATGAACCGGCGGTTCATTTCCGTCAGTATGCGGCTCAGGTCCGGCTTCGGCACATAAAAGCTCCCCGTCTTGCCCACGATGTTTCCGTACATTCCGCCGTCGCCAAACTGCACCACGTTGTCGTCCGCCACCGGCGCCATCCACAGGAAGTGCACCTGCTCCGCACTGGTGCTCACCTGCACGATCTGCGGTGCCGTCTGCTGGGGGATGTTCTTCAGCGCCTCCGCCACGGCGGCAGCTGCGGCCTTCTCGCTGGCTTCCTTCACCATCCGCGCCACCTGATCGGCGGTGTACATCACCGGTGTCTCCGGCGCCGCCACAACGGCATCCTTTTCCACCTGCACGGCTTCGCCCTTCAGCGCCGGCTCCAGCTCCGTCAGCGGCGTTTCACTGCCGTCATTGCCCACCGCCGTCACATCCTCCGCCGGCACCGTGAGCATCTCATCCTCGCTCTCCTCCGCCGCGATCTGCGCGGCCAGTCTGTTCCCGCTTTTCTTCTGCTTACCCATGCTTTCTGCTCCTTTCAGATTCCTTTCATGGTCTGTTTCTATTTGCCGCAATGCGTCAAGGCTCCCACCGCTGCCCCGTTTACACGTCGGCGCATTGCACACCCTCCGGTTTCCCGGCACTGCCTTTTATTTGCTTTGACAACGTCTCCTCTGGGACACACTTTTCAGGAGGTGCGAGGAGTCCTATATGGCACGGACGCGAGGACTCGAACCCCGAACTGCGGTTTTGGAGACCGCCGTTTTCCCGGTTAAACTAAATCCGCATGATTGTCTTGCATTGTCTTTCTATTTGTGGTATAATCTCAAGTGAAAGGAAGTGATTTTTTATGCCTGAGAAAACCGAATCTTACACGTTCCGCATCCCCTCTGACCTACGGGAGAAATTGGAGCTTCGCGCCGCCGAGGAAGGCCGTACTCTATCCAACCTCATCATCTACATCCTCCAAAGGGAGATGAAGAAAAAGTGAAGTCGTACACCGGAAAAGGCTACACCATTTACTGTCATGAGAACCGCATAAACGGTAAACTCTATATCGGCCAGACCCGCTGCCAGGACTTAACTCGTCGTTGGACGGGAGGCCACGGCTATGAGGGCTGCCCACATTTTTACGCCGCAATCCAGAAGTACGGTTGGAAGAACTTTTCGCACATCATTCTTAAAACTGGATTGACTAAAACCGAGGCGGACGAATACGAAAAGATTTACATCAATTTTTTTGACACAACCAACCCCGATTTCGGCTACAACATTCAAGAAGGTGGCCATCATTCCGGCACCCTTTCCGTGGAAGGCCGACAAAGGATAATTGCGCGCTTTTCCGGAGCAAATAGCCCCATAGCTAAGAAAGTTGTCGTGTTTTCGTGTGATGGTGTCAAATTAGGCGTGTACGACACAGTTACCGCCGCCGCAAGGGCATATAACACAACCGCTGGCTCTGTTTCCGATATTTGCAGCTGCAAGGAAGGCTCTCTAAAAGGTCGCTTGTTCTTCTTTGAGTCAGATGTCCACGGTTTAGAAAAACTACCGATAGAACTGTTGCGAAAACCGCGTGATATGCGCCGCCGCTTTTTGCCCGTTGCTCAATACGACCTATCCGGAAAATTTCTCTCGTCTTACGGTTCCATAAAGGAAGCGGCTTCTGCAACAGACTTACGCCCTGCGGGGATTAGCGCCGTGATTTCCGGCAACAAGCGGACAATGATCGGGGGATATATGTGGCGGCAATTTTTCGGAGACTGCTCGGACATTCCCCCGTACAGTCCTCGCAAAAGCAACAACAAAATCTTCCTATCCAACAACAATGTCTGTATGATGGACCCACACACCCGTGAGCCGATTCGCGTTTATTCTTCCGTGGAGGACGCTTCTCTCGACTCAGGCATCCCGGAACCTGATATTGCCCGGTGTCTTTCCACTAAATCCGGCACTGCCGGTTCTTTTGCTTGGGAATACGCTGGCGAATATTCGTCCCGGACCGGTAAGCGGACAAGAGGCGTAAATCTTCGCGCTCCCGTTCTCCAGTTCGACGCCTCTACCGGCGATTTCATTTCCCGATACAGCAGTATCGCCGAAGCATCCTTAAAAACCGGCATTAACAGATCATATCTTTCAGGCGCATTGAACGGTCGTTACAAAACTTGCCACGGGTTTGTCTGGAAATTCGCAGAGCGATGAGGGGCGGGGCTTCCGCCCCTCATCATTGTTAAATCTGGAAGTGTCCAATTTTGGACGCAAACGTGGCCACAGAGTCCAGAGCGATGGTCAGGTTCAGGCCGATCTCGAAATCCCCGGTGCGGGTGGGATCCATCTCGATAGAGATGGGCGTGCCGCTGGTGTAGCCGATGGTCAGCGGCTTTCTGCCGTTGCCCGCCAGCATCCAGATGTCGTTCTCGCTGAGCATGGTCTCCACGGTGGTGTTCTGGGTGCCGGGGATGATAACGTCCCGCATGGGCATCAGGCGCACCGCCATGAACTGGCCCAGGTAGCTGGCCTTGGTGTAGTCGGCGCCCAGCAGCGTGGCGATAGCGGCATCCATGTTCACGTTGGTGGAGCCGGTCACGGTGTTGGGCAGCACCTTGCTCAGGGCCACGGTGCCGCCGGTGGCAAACACGTCGGAGATGGTGGTGTTGTTCAGCGCGGCGATCTTGTTGGCGCCCTTCACCCAGTTCTGGTTGTTGAAGGTGAAGTTCAGGTTGGTGGGGATCAGGCTGGTGTCCTCCGTGGCGGTGGTCATGGCCTCGTTCCACATACCCATGGTCTTGGCGTACATACCCGCCACCATGTTTGCGAAGAAAACGCCGAAGTCCATGTTCGTGCCCACCAGCTGCATCCACTTGGCGGTGATCCAGCAGCTCTTGGGGGTGGGGTTCAGCGTGTAATCGCGGGAATAGAAGCGGTTACGCGGCACGCTGCGGCTGGCGCCCCAGCTGGAGTCCTGGAAAACGGGGATGTCGTTGCTGCCGATGCTCACGGCGTAGGTCTGGCCCAGCTCGATCTCCACGGTCTCGGCGAAGTCGCTCAGCGCCTCGGAGTACACGGCGGGCAGAATGGGGATGATGACCTCCTGCCAGATGCCCTGCAGCACGGCGTAGAACCGGGCGTTGCCGTAATACTCACCGCCGTTGCGCTTGAACTCCTCCCAGCTTTCGGGGGCCTTCTTTCCGGTGCTGGCGCAGGCCAGTTTGGCGGCGTACAGCAGGCTCTCCCGCTGGAACTGCTCGTTCAGCTGCTTGTAGCCCCGGTCGTTCATGGTGCGCTGCACGGGGGTGTTCTGTCCTTTGGCGCTCAGAATGGCCATCTTGCCCTTCAGGGCGTGTTCATAAAACAGCACGCGGCCCTTGGCTACGATGTCCTCGCGCTGGTCGTTTCCGTTGATGGCGAAAACCTCATTGGAAACGCTGTTCAGGTTCAGCTTTGCCATTTCTTGCTCACTCTCCTCTCTTGTCACGCGGTCGCGGTGCTGACCTTGCAGGCCCACACGTCGTAGTACACGAAGCTCTGACCGGCGCCCTCGGTGAAGTTGCCGGTGCCCTTCAGTTTGAAGTAGATGGCGCCGGTAGCAGTGGGGGCGGCAGTGGCGGGCACCAGCAGACCGTTGGCGATGGTGAAGATGGTGTTCGCGCCGATGGCGGTGCTCAGGTTGCCCTCGCCAAAGCGGTAGGCGTGCTTGCCGTCAAACACGATCTCGGTGAAGGTGCCGTCCCGGCCCGCAGGAACGCCCAGTCCCAGCGTGGCGGTGCCCACGGCGTAGTTGTTGCCGTTGCGTCCGCCCAGCGTGGGCCACTCGTAGGTGTTGCAGGCGTACACGCCGGTGTCGGCGTTGGCGGCAGCGCCCGCAGCGGTCATATAAAAGGCGTTCTCGTTCTTAACGCCCTTGAAGCCCGCACAGGGCAGCTGCTCGCCGCGCACCACCAGCAGGCCCGCGGAGCAGTCCGCATCCGCCTCGGACACCTGATAGCGTCCCGTGATGTTGCACAGTTCGTTGAACTCGTTGTTGGTGATCCGCGGCTCAAACGCGGTTTTCTCGATGTATGCCATGTTTGTTCACTCTCCTTTTCGTTTTACTTGCCGGTGTCGATGCCCCACTTGTCCAGCAGAGCGTCCACACCCTCGCTTCCCTCGCCGCTGTTGCCGGCGATGTGCTGCCAGGCATAGGTGGTCTTGCGTTTCTGTGCGCTGCGTTTATCGCTCTCCATCACGGCCTCGCCGCACACGGCCAGCACTGCCTCGCGCACCAGCTTCTCTCCCAGCCACGCACCGTTCTTGTCGCAGCTGTTGGCGTACAGTCCGGCCTCGATGTTCTCGTTCACGCCCTTAATGGCGTCCTCCGCCACTTTTTCCTCGCGGTTGGCGTTGAAGGCGTCCAGCGTTGCCTTGGCGGAAGCCTTGCAGGCGCTCAGCCGGCGCTTGCTCTCCGCCTCCTGCATGGCGCTGATCTGCTCATTGGCGGCTTCCAGTTTGGCGTTCAGGCTCTTCACATCGCCGTCGGTCTCCTTCACGGAGGCCACGGTGTAGTCCACCACGTCCGCCACGTCGGCGTTCAGTTCCACCTCTCCCACGCTCAGCACGATGTGCGCCGCGCAGGGCATGATCTTGCTGGCGATCACCTCGCCGTTGTCGTCAGCGTTAAAGGTGTAGCTGAAAAGGTTGCCGGAAGCGTCCAGCAGACCCACGCTCATGCTGTCCTCGCTCAGGGCGATCAGCTTGTGGTTGGGGAACTTGGCCTGTACGCTTTCCATCATTTGCTTGTTCATGCTTCTTTTCAGTCCTTTCTTGTTGATTTTCCCGCTGCCCTCTGCGGCTGTGTGCAGCGACGCGGCCCGCAGCTTCAATTCCTTAAATTCCTCCTGCATGGCCGCCAGCTTTGCGATGCTCGCACCCGGTATCGCCGGGTTTACTCTGTCTCCCAGAATGGTCACGCCTATGCCAGACCATTTGGTAAACACGTCCACATCGCCCTCTTTGTGGCTCTCCGATACCATTGTCTCGGCGGAAACATCCATCGTGCCCTGTTCCACGATCTTCCGCGTCAGCTCCGGGGCGTAAAAAGCAAATAGCCGTCCCTTCGCTCTGAGCCATGTATGACCGCCCCTCTCCACAAGGGTAAAGTCCTTTTCGTCATCGGACAGCGTTCCCACGATGCGCTCGGCCGTCCCCTCCATGAAGGATTGGTACTCCTCCCCGGTCTTGGGATCCCGGCGCTTGCTCATGTTGTGTCCGTCCCCCACCTGCTGCCCCACATAAGCGATCAGGATGGGCTGCCCGATGAAGGTCTTGTAGTACTTGTCCAGATTCTTGTACGACCAGTTGTTGCGATTCAGATCCTCTCTCATTACCCAGAGTTCGACTCCAAACTCATATTCACTGAGTCTTTGCAAGACCTTGAGTGTGCCTGTCGCAGTGGTCTTTTGGGGAATTTGTTTTGTTTTGATTCCCATGTCACTCCCTCCTATGGATTTGCTTGTTTGCCGCCTGCTCCTCCCATGTTGCCCAGCGGACATTCCCCGGTTCGTAGTCCCCATCAACATTGATTCTGTCAATGGTCATCCCCGGTTCTCCGTAGTGCGGCAATCTGCAAACGTAGTCGTAAAACGCTTCAAAACTGTCGTGCCACTCTTTACAAACCCGGATGCCTCTACCGCCATACCACTTGTACCCGGCGGCGTTCGGGTTTCCGCAGCGTTGTTTCATCCCGCACCACACGCCGTATATCTTTTCGGCAGACATTCCGTGTGTGGTAACTCTCTCTGCCGTCAACCGTGTCTCAATGCTCTTGCATCCGCAGCTCTGCGATGTTCCAAAATTCAACGCACCGGTATGGACTACCGAAGTCCGTCCGCAATCGCAAATACAGTTCCATGTGGAGTTTCCTGCGTAAGAAAGAACCATCAGGCGTCCAAAACGCCTACCTGTCAGATTTTCTTTAGGCCCCTGCTCAATCTTTGCGTTACGCTGCAATCTTTTTGCATCGCATCCGCAAGAGCGCGTCCCTCCGCTGGTCAGGCTATCTGTTCGCACAACTTTTTCTGTGCCGCACTCGCACTCACACAACCAGTGTTTTCTGTCTACAGGACTAATCAGCGTCCAAAGCCCATAGCGCTCTCCCGGCACATTCTTTCTCGGTCTGCCCATATTCAATTACCGCCTTTCGTAATCAGCCTTCTTTTCAAAACAAGGGGAAGGCGGCAAGGCTAACCGCTTTTCGGGAGCTACCCTATCCCCATGTTTTTCACTCGTCCTCGTCGGCAAACAGTTTTTTGCACCAGCTGTCAAAGGTGGCGCGACTCATGCCGCCGTTATCAAGCATGGTCCAGGCATCCAGCAGCTTGCGCCTGTCGTCGGTGTTGGCGATCTGCAGCTCCTCCGCCTTCAGGGAAAGCGCGTTGAACTCCCCATCCGCCGTGGCGCGGATAAATCCGCCCAGTGCCTCGTTTACACCGTCCACAATGGCCACGCACACCTCGAATACCCGGTCCAGGTCGTTGTCAAAGTCCTCGTCCAGCTCCGGCGTACCCGGGTACATCAGCCGCAGGTGGTAGTCGTGGGGTATCTCCGCGAACTCGTCTATCCGCTCAGGCTGCTTGTGCTCCAGCTTGTGTATGGCATCCGACAGAAACGGCATACCCATGTCGCACAGCACCCGGTCCTTGATGTCCGCGAACCACTTTTCCGCATTGCCGTATGCTTCCATCACCCGGCGCATCGGCTCCCGCATAGGCGCGAACCGGGGGTTATCCCAGCTGGCGTATTCCTGTGCTCTCATGTCCTCACTCCCTCTCTCCGAAAAATGAAAATGAGGCCGCAGCAGGTGTTCTCCACCGGCGCAGCCCCATTTGGCTTTCCCCGCAGCCCCTTTGCCGCGGTTATCCACTTTTCACGGCCATTGCGCCTACCTCAATACCCCGCGCATCCGCGCAAGCCTTCGGTCACAGCAGCCGCATTCTCCGTTTTCGTTCCCCACTGTCGCAGGGGCTCTCGCCGCCCTATCGGTCTGTCGGCATCGGCAGTGCCGTGCCTTTCTTTTTCTTCACCGTGTGTACGGTGTGTGCCTTTATGGCCAGTCCCTCCGCCGTCCGGCGTATCTCCACGTCGTTCCCCCGGGCCAGCTCCCGGTTGATCTCGTGCAGGTCGTCCGCCGTCAGTATTGCCGTCATGCTCATTTCTTCTCAGCCTCCCGCGTCCTCTGACGCTTCCTGCCCCTCTGTCGCTGGTTTCCCCTCTGATTTCGGTCTGCCTCCTGGATTGGTTGCTCTTTTAGATTCCGGGGTTTGGTTTCCATTGCCACCGTTTTTTGCTTCCGTAAACGTGGAGCTGAGAGGTTTCCTCAAATCCATAATGC
>ERZ1035037.115-NODE-115-length-33126-cov-17.216081_pt1 | contig 33126 bp, 24 predicted proteins | sample MGYA00520618_ERZ1035037 | MGnify/ENA primary metagenome ERZ1035037 (study PRJEB33766, sample SAMN09781741) | gut metagenome | biome: gut microbiome | host: Homo sapiens | place: Madagascar | study: EMG produced TPA metagenomics assembly of the PRJNA485056 data...
AATTTCGGGAAAGCATGGCAACAGAGTTGCTGTGATGAAAGAGAGAATGGCAGCTGTGTTTTTGGCTTCAGCATTATTGTTGGGCGGCGGCTTGACAGCAAAGGCTCAAAACACGGCAGTAACCACCTGCTCGCAGAGTGCGGCGACCGCCATTCAGCAGAATCCTAACTGGAAGGCGAATGCTGCAGAATGGCAGAAGTTGAAGGGCGAAATCACACTCTACATGACCAACGACATGGGCCGCAACGGCTATTACGACCAGAAACCCATTGCCGAACTGATGGGCGAGATGGCCGACGTGGTAGGTCCTGAGTGCGTGATTGCAGCAGGCGACATTCATCATTTCAACGGAGTGGCTTCCACCCAGGACCCATTGTGGCTCACCAATTACGAATGGGTTTACTCTCATCCCGAACTGATGCTCGACTGGTTCGCCGTTTGCGGCAACCATGAGTATCGTGGCAACACACAGGCTTTCATGGACTACGGCAAGGTGAGCCGCCGCTGGATGATGAGAGAGAAATATTACACCAAGGTGTTCGACCACAAGGGAACCACCCTTCGCGTGGTGTTCCTCGACACCACTCCTCTCATCGACTCTTACCGCAAGGCCTCTGTCAAATATCCCGATGCCTGCAAGCAGGACGTGGAGGCTCAGCTCGCCTGGCTCGACGAGACCCTGAAGAATGCCAAGGAAGACTGGGTGATTGTAGTGGGCCATCATCCCATCTATGCCTACACCACGAAGAAGGAGAGCGAGCGTCTCGACATGCAGAACCGTCTGTTGCCCGTACTCCATAAATATAATAATGTGGCCATTTACGCCTGCGGACACATCCACAACTTCCAGCACATCCAGAAGAAGGGCGACAACATCGACTACGTGGTCAACTCCTCTTCTTCTCTGGCCCGTCCCGTGAAGCCTACCGATGGTACTGTGTTCTGTAGTTCAGCCGACGGTTTCTCGGTCATTTCAGCCGACAAGAAGCAGCTCCGAATGTCGATGATCGACAAGGACGGAAAAATCATCCACACCATAGAAAAGGTGAAGAAGTAAATTCAAATCGAAAAAATCATTATACAGGAAAATTTTATGAATCTCAAGAAAGTATTATTCTCGGCCCTGATGCTGACAGCCACAGGCGCAGCAGTCGCCGTGACAGAACCCGAAAGTAATGTCCTGATGGGCGGAGTCATCAGCGGACGTGTTGTCGACGCAGAGCATCAGGCTTTGCCAGGAGCAACCATCATGGTGGAAGATTTGCATACAGGAGTAACAAGCGATGTGAACGGTTTCTACACCCTGCCCAACATGAAGCCCGGAACCTACAAGGTGAAGGTGTCCTACGTGGGCTATTCGCCCAAGACCTACGTCATCAAGCTGGTGGGCAAGAACGTGGAGCGAAACATCGTCCTGAGCGAGGGCAACGAGCTCAAGGAAGTGGTGGTGAACGGAGCCTTCTACGGTCAGCGCAAGGCCCTGCAGATGCAGAAGGAGAACATGGGTGTGACCAATGTGGTGAGCGCCGACCAGGTGGGCAAGTTCCCCGACTCTAACATCGGCGACGCCCTGAAACGCATCAACGGCATCAACGTGCAATACGACCAGGGTGAGGCCAGGTTCGGACAGGTGAGAGGCACTTCTGCCGACCTTACCTCGGTGACCGTCAACGGCAACAGAATGCCTTCGGCAGAGGGCGACACCCGCAACGTGCAGCTCGACCTGATTCCTGCCGACATGATTCAGACCATCGAGGTGAACAAGGTGGTGACCTCCGACATGGACGGCGACGCCATCGGAGGCGAAATTAACCTCGTGACCAAAAACACCCCCAGCCACCAGGTGCTCAACTTCAACGTCGGTTCAGGCTACACATGGATCAGCGGCAAACCACAATGGGACCTGGCAGCAACATGGGGCAACCGATTCTTCCAGAACCGACTGGGCATCATGGCCTCTGCCTCTTATCAGTATGCTCCAGGAGGTTCCGACAATACCGAGTTCGAATACGAGGAGAACGACGACAAGGAGATAGAGCTGAAGGAGGCTCAGGTGCGCCAGTACTACGTCACCCGTGAGCGTCAGAGCTACTCCCTGGCTTTAGACTATAAGTTCAACCCCCTGCACAAGATTTCGTTCAAGGGCATTTACAATCGTCGCAGCGACTGGGAGAACCGTTACCGCATCAGCTACAAGAAGCTGAACAGCAAGGTTTCCAAGCAGAGCGTCGTGTTCCAGACCAAGGCGGGCTCGTCCGACCAGAAGAACGCCCGACTGGAGTTGCAGCAGACCATGGACTACACTCTCGACGGAGAGCACCAGCTGGGCAACCTGAAGATGGACTGGGCTGCCAGCTACTCGCGAGCCACCGAGGAGCGACCCAACGAGCGCTATGCTTCCTATAAATATAAATATGGTAAGAGAGAAACCGAATTCATCGACTTCGGCGACGGCTTCCAGGACGTGGGCGGCAAGCAGCCTTACTACGCCAAATCGCTCCCTTCACTCGACGACAGCCACTGGGTGCTCGACGAGCTCAACAACTCCAACCAGGACATCGTGGAGAACGAGTGGAAGGGACGACTCAACTTCACCCTGCCGCTCTGCAAGGGTCTCTACGGCAACACCCTGAAGTTTGGTGCCAAGTACACCAGCAAGAACAAGAAGCGCACCACCTCATTCTTCGACTACGACCCCGAGGAGGTGCTGGGCGACGACTGGCGCAGCAACACCTCGCTGCAGATTCGCGACGGCTTCATGCCGGGCAGCCAGTATCCTGCCAACTCGCCATTCATCTCGATCAGCACGTTGGGCAAAATCGACTTCAGCCAGTATGAGGGAACAGAGAACTACGAGGAGGAAGCCGGAAACTATAAGATCCGCGAGCAGATAACAGCCGGTTACCTGCGCTTCGACCAGAAGATAGGCAAGAAACTCTCAGCCACCCTGGGTCTGCGCGTGGAGCGTACCGACCTGAAGACCAGCGGCTACAATGTGGACATTCCCGAGGACGGCGACCCAACCATGAAGCCCACCGGCGACATCAAGAGTCACTATACAGACCTCCTGCCAAGCCTCTTGCTGAAGTACAAATACTCGGACGACGGAAGCCTCAGAGCCTCCATCACCAAGACCATCTCGCGTCCTAAGTATTCGGCACTTATCGCCAACAAGACCTTCAATATTGCCGACGAGGAGGCTACCATCGGCGATCCTAACACCAAGCCGGCAAGAGCGCTCAACATCGACCTCTCTGCCGACCACTACTTCAAGAGTGTGGGACTGGTGAGCCTGGGACTCTTCTATAAGGACATCAAGAACGTGAACGTGGAGTGGGCTTCCAACAAATACTTGGGCAGCGACCTCGGACTCTCGGGCGACAATGCCGACAAGCAGTTTGCGGTGACTCAGAACATCAACGCCTACGACGCCCGTGTGTATGGTGTGGAAGTGGCTTATCAGCGCGACTTCGGTTTCATCACACCAGCCCTGAAATGCCTCGGCTTCTACGGCAACTACACCTACACTCACAGCACCACGCGCAACTTCAACGAGCGCCTCGGCATCGAGGACGGCGACGACGTGAAGGTGGCAGGCTCGCCTGAGCATACTGCCAATGCCTCGCTCTTCTTCGAGAAGAGTGGACTGAGCCTCCGTCTGTCTTACAACTTCGCTTCTTCGTTCATCGACCAGATGAGCACCAGCCGTGCTCTCGACCGCTACTACGACAACGTGAACTATCTCGACCTCAACGCCAGCTATACCTGGGGAAAGAAGCAGAAGTTTACAGTCTACGCCAACGCCAACAACCTGCTCAACCAGCCTTTGCGCTACTATCAGGGTGAGAAGAACCGCACCATGCAAGTGGAGTACTACGGTGTGAAGATCAACGCAGGTATTAAGGTCAACCTGTAAGAGACACAAGCAGCACGCCCTGAAGGGGGCAGTAGCTCTTAGCCCAGGGCGTGCTGCTTACAGGAGTTGTTGTCTTAACTCCTGAACAAAGATAAAAATGTCATACGATTGTAACACGTTCTACATCATGGTGTAATATGGCTCTTGTATTTTTGCATCAGAAAAAAAAAACATGAATTAAATGATTAGGCTTATGGAACTGACAATGAATCAAGCCAACATGAATCTTGGCAACGCAAACGCAGAGTGGGGCAGTACGGGATGGAGAATGCCCGAGTTTGGCTTTCAAAAGTACGTAGCTGAGGCTGTGAAAAGCATTTTTCACACCATCCACAGCAGTTTTGATTATCACAGCAAGGCAACAACCCGCGAGCTGCTTGTCTTCCTGGTCTACGCCGTTGTGCTTCAGGGCGTTCTGATTCCTACCGAGTCCTACACCACGCTTCATGCTGATGCGAGCATGATGGCAGCAGCAGGACTTGCCGACCTCGTGGCCTGCATCATTCCAGGCGTCGCCTTGGTGTGGAGATGGATAAAAAGCCATTCGAAACTTCAATAAAATTTTTGCTGGTTGCAGGAAAAAATGTAACTTTGCAGTCGTAACATTTTCAAAAGACTCAAAGCTGCATTTATGAAAAGTCCCCAAACCATCGTCGCCCTTACGGCAGCAACCCTGTTGCTGGTTGTGCTCTTCGTGCTCAACCTCGCCATGGGAAGCGTCAGCATTCCCCTGTCCGACGTATGGTCAGTTCTTACAGGAAACGTTACGGGAGAAGCGTCCGACACCTGGCGCTTCATCATCATAGAGTCGCGACTGCCTCAGGCCATTATGGCGCTGATGGGAGGAGCGGCTCTTGCTGTTAGCGGACTCCTGTTGCAAACCACCTTCCGCAATCCTTTGGCGGGTCCCGATGTGTTTGGCATCAACAGCGGAGCAGCCCTTGCGGTGGCAGTCGTCATGCTGGGCATGGGCGGCAGTCTGTCGGCAGGCTCCCTCTCCCTGGCGGGTTATGCGGCGGTACTGTTTTCGGCTTTGGTGGGTGCCTTGGCGGTGACGGCGCTCATCTCGGCACTTTCGGCTGTGGTGCGCAGCAGCACCATGCTGCTTATCATCGGTTTGATGATCGGTTATCTGGCCAACAGCGCCATCACGCTGCTCAACTTCTTTGCCACGAGCGAGGGCGTGAAGTCTTACACCGTCTGGGGAATGGGCTGTTTCGGCAACGTCTCGCTCGCCAGCATCCCTGTGGCAGCCGTGGTGATCGGTCTTTTCCTCCTGGCGGCTTTGGCGCTTGTCAAGCCTCTCAATGCCTTTCTCCTGGGCGAGCTGTATGCAGAGAACCTGGGTTACGACACCCGCAAGCTCCGCCTTCTGCTGCTCCTTGTCACAGGCGTTCTCACCGCCACGGTCACCGCCTTCTGCGGTCCCATCGCCTTCATCGGTTTGGCCACGCCCCACATCGCGCGTCTCTTCGTCACGACCGAGAATCATCGAGTTCTCTTGCCCTCCACGATGCTCTTGGGTTCGGTCATCGCCCTGCTGTGCAACTGGCTTTGCGCCCTTCCCACCCAGAACGGCATGATTCCCCTCGGAGCAGTCACCCCACTTCTTGGTGCCCCCGTCATCATCTACGTGCTGCTGAAAAGGAGGTAGGGGAGTAAAAGAAGTTAAAGGAGTTAAGGGAGTTAAGACAATAGTCGTTCCATTTCTATTTCTTTTTAGAGGCTCTTTGACGGTTCTTCAGTCCCATATCCTGCAATGCCCTTCCGAGTTTATCATCCTTTGCCAGGAGCAAGATGTCGTCATCCAGCTGAAGTGCATAGAGCACACGAAGATAGATTCCGATGGAAACCGTGGGGCATCCCTTCTCCACTTTGCAAAGCGTTACTTCCGAGCAAGTGGCCCTTTCTGCAACTTGTGCCATGCTCAGGTCGCGGCGCAATCGGGCAAGCTTGATTTGCTCTCCTACGATTTCCATTTTCTGAAGCAACTTCCTGGGAAGTTTGTTTGCCATTGTGTCCTTTGCCATAATCTTAACCATTAATATAATGTGCAAATATACGCAAAACACTTCATTATAATATGGGTTATCTTGAAATATTATAGATAATTAACTCAACTTTCGCAAAAGGGGAATTTCACTCCTCCCACTTTGTCCAGTATGCAAAGCACTCGTCATGCGAATCATCAAGGAGCTCGGACAGGCGGATGTCGGGGAAGGCGATTTGCGGACAAATCTGTTTTGTGATAGGGGCGGAAAACACCCAGTTTTTTTCTCTACAATGCCCGAATTCTTGACTGAATGATAGATTTGCCTGCTAAATAATAAAAAAAATACGTACAAGATTACCTATTTCTCAAAAAAATCTATTACCTTTGCGATTAAAGCTAAAATTAAGTAGAGAAATTTGACTTACATAGAGCCTTTCTTGGAATTTATGTAACAACATAATACATGCAGATTTAACAAACAACTATGGCAAACTTACCTTACGATGAAAAAGACATTTCGTCAATATTCAATTATAGCAAGCAGTTGGTGAACAAGTGCTTGCGAGATTTTGCACCCAATGCTGAAGAGCATAAAGGCAAAGGAAGTTTGGGACAATTGGTAGAAGAACTGTTCTTTAAATACGACCTCAATTCCCGACAAGAGGCAGATTTTGCGTTTGTTAATGCGGAATTGAAGTGTACTCCATTGAAGAAATCCGCTAAAGAAGAATTACTGATAAAGGAAAGGCTTGTATGCAGTATGATAAATTATACGGCAGACTGGGATAAGCCGTTTGAACAATCACACTTTTATAAGAAATGCTTGATTATGTTGATTATGTTCTATCTGCATAATCCAAAGGTTTCCAAACTCGATTTGCAATTTCTTTTCGCTGTTCTTTGGAAGATACCTCAAAAGGACTTGTTGATTATCCGTGATGATTACGAAAAAATCATCACAAAGATAAGAAACGGACAAGCTCATACTTTGTCAGAAGGTGACACTATGTATCTTGGCGCATGTCGAAAGGGACAAAAGGGCGAATCTCTTATGCCACAACATAATAATGAGGTTGGCGCACCTCGCCGTGCGTGGAGTTTGAAAACTGCCTATATGCGCACTGTGCTCGATGAAGTGAAAAAGAACAATCAAGAAGGTGCTTACTGCAACTATGATTTCTCTAAATCTAAAATTGAAATGATGTTCTCTGTCAGGGAACTAAAGAATAAGACCGTTGATGAAATTCTTTTGGGCAGATTCAAGAAATATTGCGGTAAAACATACCAACAAATATGTAACATGCTTAAAATTGAGCCTTCAAAATCGAAATCAAAGTACTTTATTATTTCCAATACGATAGCAGGAAAAGGTAAAGTGGGCAATGTCAATAAGTCGGAAGAGTTTTTGAAGTCCGGTCTTACGATGAAGACTATCCGAGTGAAAAAAACGGGAAGCATAAAGGAAGCAATGTCTTTCGAGAACATAGACTATCAAGAAGTTTTAGATTGCGAAGAATGGACCGATTCAAGGTTATACGAAATTTTCACTAATCGTTTTTTGTTCGTTATTTTCCGTGAGACAGATAATGTACTGCAATTGCCCGATGGAAAAACTGAGCCTGAATATAAATTGGAAAAGGTCGCATTTTGGACAATGCCACAAGAAGACCTCCAAGTGGCTCAGCAGTATTGGAACAATATACGGCAAAATATTTTGGACAACCACATCGCTCCAGAATATTTTTGGAGTGCTAAGAAAAATCAGAACTTCCATGTCCGTCCCAAGGCAATGATTGCAGATGATTTGACGAAGAATCCTCATGGAGGAAAGGTCAAGAAATATTGTTATTGGTTTAACCAGAAATACGTAAAAAACATCATTGAAAATGAATTATAATATTGAAGATACAGAAAAAAATAGTGACTCGATACTTTGCGAACCAATCGCAAGATATTCCCAAACGACACATCAACGAGTAAGAGAGCTTGGACTTTTTGACAATAATCGCCCAGAGGTTGAAGATGATGACATAAAAGTTGTGGAATTGTTTGCAGGTGTAGGTGGCTTTAGAATTGGATTAGAACGAGCCTCAAAGCATTTTAAGACTATTTGGAGCAACCAATGGGAGCCTTCTACCAAGCGCCAAGACGCAAGCATCATCTATTGCAGACAATTCGGAGCTGACGGTCATTCAAATGAAGATATTTCATCCGTACCAACGGAAGAAATCCCTGATAGTGATTTGCTTTGTGGTGGATTTCCATGTCAAGACTATTCTGTTGCTACGACTTTGCAAAGATCTGGCGGAATTGAGGGAAAAAAAGGTGTACTTTGGTGGCAAATCTATCGCATATTGAAAGAAAAAGGTGACAAGCGTCCGAAATATTTGATGTTGGAAAACGTTGACCGTCTTCTTAATTCTCCAGCAAAACAGCGTGGTCGTGACTTTGCCATTATCTTATCTTCTTTGTCAAACCTCGGTTACACCGTGGAATGGCGCATCATCAATGCTGCTGACTATGGAATGCCACAGCGTCGTCGCCGTACCTATTTAGTGGCTTACCGTCATGAAACAACACTCGCAACCCAATTTGAAAAGTTGGGTAACAAGTTTGATTGGATACTCCAAGATGGCATCATGCCACAGGCCTTCAACTGCCAAGAGAAAGATGGCAAGACCTGTTCTTTTGACATTAGCGATGACATTGCTGAAGTTTCTGACAACTTCAACAAAGGTAAGAAAGAAAGCCCATTCAAAAACTCAGGTGTAATGGCAAAAGGCAAGGTTTATACACTTGACACACTTCCTAAATATGATGGCCCTTACCTTACACTTGGCGATGTGCTTGTTGATGAAATTACTGTACCTAAAGAATTCTATATTTCAGAAGAAGACTTGCCAAAATGGGAATATCAGAAAGGTTCTAAATCATTAAAGCGTATCAATAAAACCACTGGATATGAGTATAATTATAGCGAGGGAGCAATGGCTTTCCCCGACTATCTCGATCGTGCTTCAAGAACTATCATAACAGGCGAAGGTGGTGCTGGTCCTTCACGTTTCAAGCATATAATCAAGACTGAAAGCGGCCGTTATCGCCGACTTGTTCCTGTTGAATTGGAGCGTTTGAATATGTTCCCTGACAACCACACTTTCGGTTCGTCCGACCTGAGACGTGCATTCCTTATGGGCAATGCGTTGGTTACGGGTATAGTAGAAAATATTTCATTGGTGTTGAAAACAAGAATGTAAAACATCTGTAAGAAAAAAATAAATAATGCCTACAACTTTCGCAAGTGGGGTAGTAAGATAATCCAATACCCCCCTGCGAAAGTTCAGCTAATCCTAAAACATCCAAGAAAGTGGAGCAAACAGGAATGTTTTTTTCTGTTAAAGATTGTCTTTCTCCTTTGTAATTATAAAAATAATGTTATTTTTGCATGAAAAACAACACAACAAATAACAATCTTTTTAAAATCAAATAATAAATGAATAGTAATTCAAAAAAGATGATAAAACAGGCTTTGGTGCAACTCTACGCATCACAGGCAGCTGTTTTTGTTGTCAGACAAATTTAGACTGTTTTAATATTTATACAAAACCAATAACAAAGAAATAATGACAAAGTATGAAAGATACATTGTACGCTATATATAAATTTGATTTTCATCAAGCTACAAACCGTTCCGTTATTGCAGAATCCAATGGGGTGGACGGTTCCAAGAATGTTAAGTTTGCACAAAAATGTTTTGATAGTTTGTTCGATAAAAACACCATTGACAATCTTATAAAAACCAACAATAAGGGAGAGTCGACGCGTTTGCCAAATGACGTTATGGCAAAAATCGGAGAAATCTATATCTGGCGCGTCAATAACAGCCAGATAAAGGACTGGTGGACAAAAAACGGCAAGGATAGAAAAGGTATTGACAATTATGAAAAACAAGAAATCGAGTCAAACCCTTATTGTAACGTACTTATAGATAATCGTCCTGGGTGCTGCCTGATGGCCATCGAAAAATCTGCTGCGTGGAATAGTGACCCCGACAAACTGCGTGATATGCTACTTTATAATTTCAACGTGAAGCTATCCGACCTGTTCGACCTTGAAATGCGCATAGAAGCCCGGATGAATCCGACAGAGATTTGGGATTTTGTTCATGAGCGAATTTATGAACATGATGACTATATCCGTAAGGTTTCATTCATATTCCAAAATCCAAAGAAAATCAATAAAACAAATGCTGCGGAGGTGAAGTCCTCACGACTCAAAGCGATGCTTCGTACGGTTGAGATTTCCGATGCCTTAAAGGGATTTTTTATGATGGAGTTTGACAGAAATGCGAAAAACAAGATTTCACCTAAAAACAGAGACTTGGCTGAGATGGTACGGTTATGTAGTGAAAATGGTTACGACATCTCTATCACATTCAAGAATTTCAAAACATATCGTATCAACGATTATGTAAAGGCTTATTTTCGAATGTCAGCTGATGTCTTGCAATCATTTAGCATAGGTTCACTCAACCTTGATGGAAAGACTGGATTGGAAGATTGGTTTGACCTTGTAGCTAAACAAACAAAAAATTACACAAATGAATCAGAGATTCCAAAACGCAGAAATAAGGCTCGTAAGTGAGCAATATGCGGATAATGAATTGTACCATGCTGTTTCTTCGATAGGGCAACAGTTAGAAGCTGAGCTTACAGGATTTGGGCTTTGCCCAGAAGAGTGCTTCATGGAAGTACTTGAGTTGTTGTCGGCTGTCAATAACGAAAACGATTTTGTGAGTGACATAGAAAATACATGGTTGCGCAAATACAACGAGTACAAGCGTTTCAACCGTGTCGAAAATGGTAATGCAAATGAAGACGAAATTCGTAAAGCTGTGGGCATAGTCTTCGCTTTTGCCGTACTTGCCATAGACAGTAGCCGGCATCGTTTTTACCGCTACACCCTTGCTGAGCAAATGATGTCTACAATAACTGCACATAAATTTGATGGTTGGACAACGACGCTCCAAACGATATTTTCTGTACCTCTTACGGATGGTTGGTTTGACAACTATATTGATGAAGAGCCTGAAAACGGGGGAGAAATGGCAGAATTTGCCAAGAATATAGACACTCTGAGAAAACAAGTACATGGTAGTAATATCATCATACAACTTGTCAACAAGCAATATAATGAGGGATGTCAACAGTTTATGGGTAAAATGGAACACCCTAAATTTATAACACCACAACAAAATGAAGCAGAACGATAATGAAACTATTGATACATCAATGAGTTGTAAGCCTACCTATATCAAGGTGCAAAACAACCACAACTGTCAACAGTTCTTTGGCGAGATACACGATTGCGTATTCATGATGCCTGCGCAAGCAGACAACAATAGCCCGAAGAAGCAAACGACAGTAAGGAAAGCTGGCAAGAAGCCGCAGCCTGCCAGGCCGATGACGTTGAAATACTATCGTCACGGCAACAATGGTGTGCTGACTCAACAGAGGCAGCGGATATACATTCTGTACCGTAAATGGACAGAATGGAAATGGATAGACAAGGACACAAACCCCGACGACTTTGACGCTTTATTTGAGGGTGAGCCCCGGCATTGCAACATCACATGGACGGCAAACACAACGGTGCTGACCATCCTCCTTCAAAAACTTCTTAAACAAGACTATATTGACAAGCAAACAGGATGTTCTGCAAAATCACTCGTAAATGAGCAGTTTGGCAAAACACCAAATTTTGACCAAAATCGGATTGACTCAACCAACAAGAAAAGAATAGAGCTGTCGCTCTATATCCTTGACATTAGCACACCTCTGCCCTCCAAAGGTCAGACATCAGACGACGAAAGTGTCTTCGATGCGGTATTAAATGAGGTGTATGAAGGGCGTTTACGGGTGACAAAAGGCATATAGTATGTAAGCTGTTTATTGTATATGTAAGCGATTTTGTAAGCAAAAACTTTTTTTTTGAAAAATATTTTCAGCCGAAATTCTCTTGAAAAACAGAGTCTTTCGGCTTTTTTGTATTTCTGCGTGTTGACCAAGTAAGCAATTTATCTTAAATCGCTTACCAAAAAAACATTCTTTTCCCCATTGCCGAGAGCTGAACAGTTCTGCTCTTGGTTGTCTTACGCTATGGGCTAAGCAGATAACCTCACCGCCCTAAAATCTATAAGCATTATGGCAAAAGATTTTAAACTTCATGCAACATTCTATCCAAACACCGAGTCGTGTATCGACCTCAAACTGCTCACACGCAAGCCTGGACGAATTGGAATCGGCAACAGCCTTTCCGGTGCCCTTTCCCACGACCGTGAAGACCATTTTCTCTTCATCGAGAATGGCTCTGGAAACGATCGCAAGACCGGAAACCAACGCAATCCCCACATCTATATGGGGCGTTACATCAACGTGAACCGAAAGTCGGACGGCACGATTTATCCCACCTTCAACCGACCACACTTCACACCCGACTTCACATTCAAGCACTTCTGTCTGGCTGCTGCTGAGGAGTTGCTGATGATAACGGAACTATAGACAGGCCTCGGAGAGAAAAGGGACACGGGGGTAACTGAAATCTTCCAATATTCCAGTTCTTCCAATATTCCAATTAGCATTTGATTTTTCCAAATCCCTTATTATAGACTCTATAACTATCTAATAATCAGATATATATATAGAGATATAAGGGGAAAAAAGAATGCTCGAAAAATTAATTGGAAGAACTGGAATTGGAAGATTTTAATCTCAAATCCTCTTGTCTACTTCACCTAAAAGGCTATCAATCAGCAGTTTACGTTTATTGAACTAACCCTTCTGTTGTGGACAATATTCCAGAAGGCAATTGATTTCTAACCAAAAAATGACATAAAACATGCAAAATTCAAAGTACGACATCAGTAAATCGACCGCTCCAGCCATGCCTCGGCTCGGAAAAGGTACAGAATGTGTTCGACTGTTGCTCTCGCAAGTGTCCAAAGATATGCACGAACCGATGGTTCCGATGCTATTTCCGATACTTGGAGCGCAGATTAGCGAGGCAAAATTTCAATATCCTGACCATAGTTGGAAGGAAATGTGCGGCATGATGGGAAACCTCGTAGCCGATTCGGGATGCAACAAGGGACAGCTCTCCAACGTGGTGGAAGCTCTCTGCCGAAACCTGCGTGCTCATGATGATGAGGAGCTGGAGAAGTTGGTGGAATGGCAGAAGATGATGAAAACGAAGTCTGCTAACAAGGAGAAGCCTGTGCGACCCGACGTGGCTTTCTGGTTTCCACCCTCGGACGTGACCAATGCGGCTTTCATCCAAAATGCGATGGGATGTGAGAAATTAGGTGCCCGCACCCAGTACCTCAACATGCCCGAGGTGGAGATGGCAGACCGTATGTGTGGCGGGCACAAGCAGGTGAGCCAGATGCTGCGCAACATCTACGACAGGACACGTGCAGGAGCTCTGCGAGCCACGGCTGACGGCGTGACGGGCAACCCTTTGCTCCGGGCTAACATCACCATGTCGGCTACTCCTTTTGCTGCTCGCAAATTCTATAAGAACGAGCTCTTCAACGGCACTTTCGGCAGAATGGTCTTCTCGTATAAGGCAAGAGAGGGACACAGCGGCAGGATACCGAGACAAGGCAAGTACGACGAGTCGTTTCTCAAGAATCTCGATGAATACATCACCCGTCTCGCCATCTGCAAAGGGCGCTTCATCATCAAGCCGCTCAATAAGTTGGTGGATGATTTGGCGGCTGATATGGCTACGCTTGCTGACCTGACCGACGACGACACGCTGTGGGACATGTCGAAGCGTTCGCTCGTGTCGGCATGGAAGGCTGGTTGCATCCTGTGGGTACTCAACAGACAGTCGTGGACAAGAACTATGGCGGCTATGGTGGAATGGCTGGTCTATCACGACCTCTGGAGCAAGATGCGTATCTTTGCCGACCTGCTCGGACAGGATGCTGACAGCACAAGTGAGGCGCAGCGTCGAGGACCGAAGAACTTGCTGGATGATCTCTCTAATCCTTTCAACGAGGCGCAGTTGGAAGCACTACGTATCAGCTTAGGAAAGTCGAAGGAAGGAACCAAGAACCAACTTTATAAGTGGGTTCACCGCAAGTTCATCACTTATTCTGCCCAGACGGGACTCTACTCGAAGACGCAGGAGTATCTGAAGGGGTAGGGGGAGAAGTGCTTATGGAAAAATATGAAATTCAAAAACTCCGCGACCTACCCATTGAGGGGGTCGCCGAGCGAATAGGACTGCGCGTGGCGAGGCACAAGAGCCTCTGCCCGTTCCACGACGATCATCACGCCAGCCTCGTCTACAACACCAGGCGGAACACCTGCCGATGCTTTGTGTGCATGAAGGAGAGCATGGGTACCATCGACCTCGTGATGCGACACCTCGGGCTCGACTTTCCGAAGGCGTGCCAATGGCTTGCCGACGCCAACAGCATCATCCTCACGGAGTGGAAATCGTCGACACAGCCGCAGACCGAAAGCCATCGCTCCTTCGATGCCTCGCGATATGGGAGGCTCTTCGAGCACCCATGGCTCAACGGGGCGGCAAGGCGCTTCCTCTTCGACGAGCGACGCATCCACCCGAGGGTGGCGGCTTGGTGCCGACTCACCTCCTGGACCGACCGCCAGGGCGTCAACTGGCTCACCACGCCCTACTACGACCGCCAGGGCAACCTCATCGGGGTGCAGAACCGGAACCTCGACTACGGCAAGTCGGCTGACGTGCCCCGCTTCCGATTCCCACGAGGGGCGAGGTGCAGCATCTACAACCTGCCCGTAGTCAACCGTCTGAAGGCGGGCGACGAGCTTTTCATCACCGAGGGTTGCAGCGACTGTTGGGCGATGCTCTCGTCGGGGCGTAAGGCCATCGCCATTCCTTCTGCCACGCTGCTCTCGCAAGAGGACAGGGAGACGTTGCGCTCGCTCAGCAGGGAGAAATCGGTCTCGTTCCACATGTTTCCCGACTGCGATGCTCCGGGCGAAAGCCTCTTCATGCAGCTGCGCGACGTGTTGCCCGGGCTTGTGCACCACCAGCTGCCCATGGGCTGCAAGGACTTCGGGGAGGCGTATTCTTTGGAGGAGAAATCTCAGGAGTTAAGGAGTTAAGGGAGTTAAGGAGTTAAGACAAATGCTTTTGTGGACTCAAAATTTAAACCTCAAGGCTATTGTCTTAACTCCTCAGCGACCGCAGGGAGCGATAACTCCTTTAACTCCTTTAACTTCTGAGCTTGCGAAACTTGAATTCAGTAAATAAAAAAAATCATCATGGAAGAATTTAAAATTAGAACTTACACCAAGAAGGAGCTGGCGCTCCTTTACTTTCCCGACAGCACGCCACAGGCTGCGGGAAAACACCTCAAGGCGTGGATCCAGCGCAACAAACCGCTCATGGATGAGCTCGCAATAACGGGCTACCAAAGCAATAGCAAGTCGTACAACCCACGACAGGTAAAAATCATCATCGACTACCTCGGAGAGCCGTAAATCGAGGGCAAATATCTTTTTTTAAAGAAAATGTGCCCTTAAACACCCCTATGTACCCGTATGTGCCGACTGCCAATTCGGGATGTCGTAACTTTGCATTGTGATTCAAAAAGACGTCTAAAATCACTTCCCTAACTGGAAAGAAAAAATTCCCCAGTTGGAAAAGGTAAAAAAGTAAAAAGGTAAAAAGAGCCTTGATGCCTTAAAGTAAACAAAGTGTCAAACCATTAAAAAAAGAAAGGAAACAAAAAATGACAAACATCAACTGGAAAGCATTCATCCGCTACCTCGTAGTAGCCGTCTGCTCCGCCATCGTCACCTTCCTGTCGAGCTCGTGCACAGCCGGTCTCGTCATCGGAAAGAACCAGCGACAGCAGCAGGAGAACAACATCTCCACCAAAGCCGACTCCTCGCACTTCGTACCGACAATCACCATTCGGTAAAAGGCTTTTAAAGGTAAAAAGGTAAAAAAGTAAAAAGGTAAAAAAACAATCCTGCTGGTTCTTCTGGTCTTGACGAAAAAACGCACATGATGAAAAACAGCAGGAATGAAAAAGAATTATTAACCATTAAAAATTAAACAATTATGTCAATCAATTTGAAAGCAAAAGAGACCCTCATTCAAGTGGGCGATTTGAAGGGCACTTATCGTTTTGTGCTCGTAACAGAAATCTACGGCAAGCTCTCAGCAGCCAAGGTCATCAAGGAAGCTGCCCTTCGCAGCGGTATCAGCAGAGGCGTGATGCAGGCTTGTTGGGACGCAGCCGGAGAAGTCATCAAGGCGTGGGCCACTGAGGGCCACTCCGTTGCAATTCCTGGTCTCGGAACCATGCGCTTCGGAGTCCGCGCCAAGAGTGTGGCTGCTGTAGCCGACGTGGCCACCAACCTCATCTCGGCACGACGCGTCATCTTCACCCCCAACGTCGACATCAAGGACGAGTTGGCAAGCACCTCCATCAACATCACTTGCTACGACCGCAACGGCAAGGAGATCAAGAAGGTGACCTCTACTGACGGCGGCAACGTGGAGGATCCCGACAACAAGGGCGACAACCCTGGCGGAGGCAACACCCCATCGGGCGGCGATACTCCAAGCGGTGGCAACCCTGGCGGTGGCGACACTCCAAGCGGTGGCAGCGATGGCGAATAAGCGTCGCTTCGGAACAGACAACATTTCGGATTAATCAAAAAAGGGGTCGAAAGCGACCCCTTTATTGTGTTTGTTGATTTCTGTTCTTTCTTATTCCGCCTTGCCCTGAGACTCCCTGATGATCTCGGCAGGAACCTCGCTGCAACGCTCGTAACGGCAGACGTTGGAGGCGTCGTCCTTGGCAATCCATGTCATGGAGCCGGAAGGGAGCAGACGCGTCACGATGTACTCATGATCCCAGTCGCCCACGCCGTTGTCGTAGGCTCCGTTGATGATGCAACCCACGTAGGGGTCGGTGGTGAGGGCAAACCATCCCGTGATGTAGCGACTGTACATGCTGTCGTAGTTCTGGTACATCTTGACGGTCTGGTCCTTGCGGTCGAACACAATGTAGCAATAGATGCCCTCAGGCACCTGCTCGCCATTGTTCCACTCCACCAACTTCCATGCGCCATGCAGGTTGGCAGGAGTAACCTCTATTTCCTTCTCCTCAGGAGCATCGTCGTCGCTACTGCACGCTGCAAAGCTGCAGGCAAAGAGGGCTATCACCATGAGGGTGAGGATTTTATTCAAATATTTCATAGTCTTACTTTTTTTGCTGTTTACTCTTTTTTTGTATTCTCTCGTGTGCGGAAGTTGAATCACTTATTTCGGGAAACTTTCACCTGCAGGGTTCTGTCGGAAGGACGTGCGTCTAAGCCTTCGAGGATGACAGGGAAGGTGAAGTCCTGCGGCATCGTGGCAGGTATCTTGTCCGCCAGGATGGTAATCACCAGGTCGGCCTCTTCGCCAGGTCCGATCACCTCGGGCTCGGTAGTGAGCCGGGCATAGGGTGGGAGGAAGAGGCTCCTGATGCGCAGGGCCTTGTCGCCGCTGTTGCCGCAGAGGATGCGTCCCGAAGGCTCCGTGCCCGGCTGCACCTCGTCGATGAGGAGCCGGGACTGTTTCAGCCTTAGGGCTCCCATCTTGTGCGGGAATCGTGCCCACACGTCGGCTCCCGGCAACACACGGCCCGTGAGAGCCAGTTTGACGGCAGGCTGTCCCTCCACCTCCTTGAGATAGAGGAAAGCCCCCGTGTTGATGGTTCCCGGATAGCGGTTGGGCGAGAAGGTGATGAGCACCTGGCAGGAGTCGCCCGGTTGCATCACGTCGCCCTTTACGAAGGAGGAGGTGCATCCGCAGGTGGTTCTCACCTCGGCGATGTGGAGCACCTTCCTGCTCACATTCCTGCCCACGAAGGTGTAGGTGCGGGGAGCATCGTCCTCGGTCATCGTACCTGCGTCGATATGGGGTTGGTCAAACTTGAGCAATTCCTCCTGTGCCCAAGCCCTTGTGGACGAGGTGAGCAGAAACGCCATGATTGATAGGATGTAAGCTTGAATCTTCATTATTTCTCGATTTTTTTTTCAAAAAGTGACTGAACTTGCTAAAGTTCAAAAAAGGATGGAGGTTAAAGCCAACCGTTGTTGCCTGCGCCCTTTCGAACCGTCACCACTACTGTCTGGCTCTTGCCGTTTGCAGAGGTCACGGTGAGGGTGGTGTTGCCCGCCTTGAGGCCCTTCACGCTGAGAAGGTTGCCCTCTGCTGTCGCCTGAGCCACTTCGGCGTTGGCCACTGTACAGGTGAAGCCCGAAGTCTCACCGTCGAAGTAGAGCGAGAGGTTGAGCTTGACGGTCTTGTCGAGACCCACGTAGACATTGGGCAACTTCATGTCGGAGCTGAAGTCCTTGTTCTTGATTCCGTCGAGAAGTTTGGCGGCGTCTATCAGGCCAGTTCCCATCTTGCCCACATACTTGCCCAGCTCTATGGTCTCGGGCGATGCGCCCATGGTGGTGTGGTTCAGATAGTAGGTCTTGGTGGCACCATTCTCGTAATAGCCGTCCAGTTTCTTGACCGATTTCTTCATCAGGGCGATGAAGTCGGCAGCACGATAGTGACGGTTCTGCTTCACGGCGTAAGCCAGACCGAGAGCCGCGACACCCGATACGTGAGGACAAGCCATCGAGGTGCCCTCCATGTAGCCGTAGGCAGGTTTGCCGTTCTTGATCATGGTAGAGAGCACGGCGCCCTTCTGTTCGGCCGTCTCGCCCCAGTATTCATCCTCGGCTTCGCCTATCTTGCCGTAATACTCCAGGTCGCCGCCCGGCGCACTCAGCGTGACGAGCGAACCATAGTCTGTGTAGCAGGCAGGAGTGTAGTCGGCCGCCAATGACGCCACGCATACACACTTGGAGTAAGCGCCGGGGAAGGCAGGGTTGGCAGCATACTCGTTGCCAGCCGCAAAGACAGGAATACCTCCGTCGATAATGCCGTTGGGCGAACCTGCGTTGTTGATGAAGTAGTCGAGGGCTTCCTTCTCCAAAGGATAGGTCTCAGCCCATTCCTTCTCGTCGGCAGGACCGGGAGTGTAACCGCCCAGGATGCTGCTTTCGGAGGAGTTGTAGCCCCAGCTGCATTGCAGGATGACGGCTCCGTTGTCGGCCGCATACTTGATGGCTCTTGCCTCTGCGGCAAGTGTGGCCAGGTTCTGTCCCGAGAACAGCTGACAGGTCATGATCTTCACGCCCGAGTTGGGAGTTCCGTCGCCACCAGCCACGCCGCATACGCCCTCGCCGTTGTTGTTGACGGCAGCAATGGTTCCAGCCACGTGTGTGCCGTGACCCGAATCGTTGGCGTCGGCCCAGGTGATGTTGCCGCTGTTCTCCACGAAGTTGTAGCCATGGAGGTCGCCCTCATATCCGTTTCCGTCGCGGTCGGTTTTGTCGCCCTGGGCTGTCTCGCCCGGGTTGCACCACATGTTGTCCTTCAGGTCGGGATGAGTGTACATCACGCCCTCGTCGAGCACCGCCACGATGATGGAAGGGTCGCCTGTGCAGGTCTTCCACGCCTCGGCTGCATTCACGTCGCAACCCGCCTGGGCCTTGGCCTCGTTGGGGTTGAGGTTTTCGAAACCGTAGTTGCCTTCGCCCAGGTTGCGATAATGCCACTGGAAGTCGAAGCCGGGGTCGTTGGGCAGTCCGTCGCCAGCGCCGCGTGTGGCTTTCTTCTGCAGGGCTTTCTCGCTCAGGAAGATGCGCTTTGTGTCGGTATTGTAGGCACGCTTGATGCGTCCGTTGGTCTGCACCTTGGAGATTTCGCCCAACTGCTGCAGGCGCTTGGCAGCCGCCTTCAGGTCGGTTCCCTTGTCAAACTTGACTGTGTACCACAGGTGGAGTCCAGCCTCGCGTGTACGCGCCTCGTTCTTGGCGTCAACAGGGAACACTCGCTCGAAGCTGTAGCTGCCCAGAATGTCGAGCACCTCATCGGTAGAGGGAATGCCCGAACGTGTGGCCAGGGCACCGCGAGTCTTGCTCATCTGTGCCTGGTCGAGTATGTCGCTCATCTCGGGGCTGAACTTGATGATCAGCTCGCCAGCCTCGGCGTCAGCAGGGATGGTGACGTCGGTCTTTCCGCCTGCATTGTCGATGGCCGACAGGTTGTCTGTGCAACCCGTCAGAGCCATAGCGAACATAGAGATATAGAAAAATATTTTCTTCATTTTCGTTGATTTAGAGTTGAGTTCGTTTACTTCTTGCTTCTCTTGTACTTGGCGAGCACCTGTGTCTCGTCGATGTCGCCTGCAGCCACAAAGGCTCTATAGTACAGAGGGTAAGCCACGCCCGGCATTTCCCACTTGGAGCCTGGGTCCTTGCTTCCGTAGTAGTACTCGAAGCTGAAGGTGTCCTCGGCCATGTTGGAGAATCCTGCCGGCTTGCCTGTGGTGCCGTATCCACGTTCCTGCTGATTGAAGATCATGATGGACGGGCTCCACAATACCATGCGAGGATGGAACAGGAGCCACTTAGGCACAGCACCTGTGAAGAAGTTGAGGTTGAGCGACAGCGTGCGGCACTTAGGCAAAACACGTGGTACGTCCCTCGGCAACACGTCCTCGTAGACGATGGTTCCGTCCTTCTGTCGGCAGGTCACAGGATTGCCGTTGCCCGAGAGCAGCCACTTGCAGGTGTCGCCCACGAGCTTGTCCTTCCACTCATTCTTGTTGGCAGAGAAGTCGGAAGCCTTGTAGCGGGTAGGCTTGCCTGCTGCCTTCAGCGCATCATCCATCTCCTTGTCGGTAGGAAGCTCGCCCTCAAGGAAGCAATACGAAAGCTCCAGGGCACGGAGGTTCTCCCAGGTGAGGAGCGAAAGGAACGCCTTGCGCTCGGTGTAGTCGCCGCTGATGTTGCCATACAGACCTACGGGGTAGCTGTTGTACGTGTAGTTGCCGTTGGCATTGTCAAAATTGCGCATGTCGATGCAGACATCGGTACGGCGCTGGGCGTAGAAGATCAACGTGTGCAGGTGAGGGAAGTTGGCCTCGTTGACCACCTTGGTGATGTCGGAGAGCCTGTTGAAGTTGTTGCTCACCAGGTTGAGTTGCTCCAGGCTTCTGCCCAGCTTCTTGAAGTTGGCAGGCAATCGGGAAAGACCATACGCCTGAACGGTAAGATACTTCAGGTAAGCCAGCTCGCAGATGTCCTCGCCGAGCTCTACCTCACGAATCTGGTTGTTCTCGTTGCTTGCGATCGAGAAGCTCTCCAGGAACTTCAGGTTCTTCACCTCCTTAGGAAGGGTTTCGCCAGCCTTGAGGTTGAACATGCTGAACTTCACGCTGCGTACGCGTCCCAGGGCCTCAGGATGCTGCTTCACAAAGGCGTCGTTGGCTTCCCAGAGGGTCACGTTGCTCCAGTTGCGCATGTTGTCGCTTGTGTCGAAGGTGGCCATGCTGTTGATCTTCTGGTTGATCATGATGATCGAGAGCGAGTCGCCGGCACGGTTGTCCTCTATTCTTGGCGCGGCAGCCTGTCGCACGGTGAGCACCACGTCGTCGGTCTCGTTGCCGTCGGCATCCACCAGTTTGTCGTCGGCATTCTGCGGCACGAGGTGCACCTTAGCCACACGTTCGGCAGGAACGATGTTCATGTTCCAGCGGAACTTGAACTTGACGCTTCGCGGACGAGCCTTTCGGTCGAGCTCGATGCCGAGGTTGGTGTTCTTGAGCTTGTCCTCGTTCTTCGAGTTGAGAAGCCAGCCTTCTCGCTCGCTCTCATAGTCGGCTTTCTCGCTCTCGCTCAGATTGCCCTCGAAAGAATACTCTATCTCGCCGATCTTGCAATCCACGTTGGCTGAGATAATCGACTCGAACTCACGCTTGTCGTAAGCGGCAGAGTTGTCGATTTCGACCACAGGCTCCTTGATGTCTATCTGCTTGCCGAAGCCGAACTGCACGACGGTGATGGTGCGGCGCTGGCCATTCTCGCCGATGAAGTCGATGTCGGTAGAACGGCGTCCGTTCATCAGGGTTGTGTCAACCACCACGTTGGCTGTGGCAGAGCCTACACCGTTGGCAGGGTTGAGCATGAGCCAGGGCTCGTCGACGCTGCTCACCCAGTTTTGTGAGGCCGAGATGGCGAGCTGCTGGGTTCCTCCCTCAGCACCTATTTCTATCTGCTCCTTGTCGATGGCGAGTCCGCCCGGAATCTGCACATCGTCGCTTTCGCTACAGGAAGTGGTGGCAAGACCAGCACCTATGGCGAGGAGCCATGTAAGTTTCTTAATATATTTCATATTTTTCTAACTTCCTTATGGTTTTAATTTTCGAGATCCAGCGCATCGCATCCACGGATGTCCTGCGTCTTGTCGTAGAAGAGCCTGTAGGCACCCGCCTTGATGTAAGGACAGACGCTTGTCACATCGATAGAGATGTTGGGGTTGCCCTTGATGTTGAGGATGTAGAGGTGAGGAGTCAGCGTCTCGTCCACCTTACGGATGTCGTTGTCGCCTATCTGGAACTGAATGAGGCTTGGGCACTTGGTAATGCCTGTAGGCCACGTGCGAAGCGTGCGGCTCTTGGTGACGTGGTCGCGCTGGTGATTGATGCCGAAGGCACGCAGATAGCCGCTGTTCAAAGGCTGTGGAGGCACATCGCTGAAGCTGTTGTAGCTCAGGTCGATGTTCGACAGGTAAGGCAAGTTGTCGCTCATGAAGTCGTCGGAGAGCGACGTCAGCTGGTTGAAACGCAGGTCAACGACTTGCAGCAGCTTGGCGTTCTTGCCCCTGATGGAGCCCTTGGGGATGGTGGTCATCTGGTTGCTGCTCAGGTCGAGTGTGGTGATGGGCGAACCGGCCGAAATCAACTCAGAAGGGAACTTGCTGATCCTGTTGTTGGCCAGCGACACGCTGCTGGCGTTAATACCCTTGTATCCGCCTGTATTGTCTACTCCTGTAATCTCGTTGTTGGAGAAGTCAACCGAACCCATTACGTGAACCGAGCTTGCGTCGAAGATGTTGGGAATCTTCTTCAGCTTGTTGTACGAGAAGTTCAGACTCTCAGTATTGTCCGAGAAGCCACACAGGTCGGCAGGGATTTCCTCTATCTGGTTGTTGTTGAGATAGAGCGAAGCGAGTTCCACCTCCTTGCCGAAGGCGTGCACCTTCTTGATGTTGTTGTTGGCGAGGTCGAGCAAACCGAGTTTCAGCATGTTGCGGATGGCCCATGTGTTGGGGAACTCCTCCAGGTTGTTGAAGCTCAGATAGAGAATCTGCAGGGTCTTGCCAATCTTGGTGGTGGCCATCTGTTCCCAGTCGTCGCGCAGCTGGCGGGCAGAGATGCCCTTGTTGCGGGCCAGGTTGAAGGCCTGTACGTTGGGCAGCTCATAGTAGAAGTCGGGCAGGCGAGTGAGCTTGGGACAGTTGTAGAGCTCCAGGTCGGTGAGGGTTGTCATCGCATCCCATGACTCGTCGGTGAACTCCTCGGCAAAGCGATGATACTCCGAAGTCTCGTCGTCGTAGAACTTGGTGCACACCTCGCCGGCTGTGATGGGCGAGTTGCCGATATAGAACTGCTGCATCTTGGTGAGGCGATAGATAGCCTTCGAGATGCCTGTAATCTTATTGGTGGTAAGACCGATCTGTGCGTCCTTGAGCTGAATGCGTGAATCCTTCTTGATGAGGTTCTTGGCGTTTCGGGCGTCGGAGTTGAAGCTCTCCTTGATCATGTCCGACAGGTTGTTGCGTGGGTCGTACTTGAGGAACTTGTTCTCATAGTCATGGCGCATCGCCAACTTGCGGCTGGCGTTCATGCGGCTGGCATCGTACTCGTCGAAGAGGTTGGCGCCAATCTTCTCGTCGTGCGAGCCAAAGTTGAGCACCTGAAGCTCGGTAAGCTGACCGATGGCATCGGGCACAATGCCCTTGGCTCCGAAGCCTGCTATGATGACGCCGATGACGCGTCCCTGGTTGTTGAGAGTCACGCCGGGCTGGTCGCCCCACATGTCGAGCTCCTTGTTGAAATTCCAGTTGGCACCATGGAAGGTAGCATCGCCATAGAAGCTCCAGTCCTTGCCTCCGAGTGATTCCCAGATGGCTTTCAGGGCCTTGTAGTCCTTGATGTACTCCTTGGTCTCGGAGAGGATGACTGGCACCTGAGCGTCGTCGGTGAGCTGATTGTCGGTCACCACGAAGGCCTCACCCTTGACGGGCTGAGTCTCGAAGGTGGTCTTCACGGCACCGGTCTTGCCGTAAGTGGTGTAGGAGGTCACCTGGTAGGTTCCGGCAGGAAGCCACAGCGTAGAGTCGCAATGGGCGGTTCCTGTGCTCATATACTTGTCGTCCGGATTGTCGGGATCCTGATTCTCCTTGTTGCCTTCCTTGTACTTCACCTTCAGGTCGGTAAAGGTAAAGGTCTGACGTGTAAAGAGATTGGTGACGCTCACGTCCACCATGCGGATGTTGGAGAAGAGATACTCCTCGTTCGCGCCACGGGTCTTCTTCCAGTCCTTCACGAGGTCGAACTGCACTCTTCCGCGCTCCACGGTAGCCACGGTGAGGTCTTGCTTGGTAAGGCCTCCTCCCACCACGGTAAACTCGTTGCCGGCAGAAGAGGCGAGCAGCTGCTCGTCGACACCATCGTAGAGGTAGAAACCGATGATGGTGTAAGTGCCTGAGGCCAGCTGCAGTTTGTCACTTCTCAAGCCAAACTTCGCTGTCTCGGCGTTGTAGGCGTTGAGGTTTAATGTCTGCGACACGGTAGTTCCATCATGCTCCATCACCACCTTGATCTTCTTGGCGTCGGCCAGCTTCTCAAGTTTGTCGACGGCGACGGCGCGTGTTGCCCTTGTCGATACTTTCTTGGAGAGCATGAACTGCACATATCCGTAAGTGCCGTCCCAGCCCTCTGTAGCATCGTCGGAGCAGCTTGTCACGGTCATGGTAAGCATCGCCACCATGAGCAACAAGAATGCCTTGCTGTATTGATAGATTGTCTTCATTACTTTCTGTTTTTCTTGCTTCTAAAACCCATGTTATTGATAATAACCACACGCTTCACTTTGCCCGTCATGTCTTGGAATACTGCGATGATAGGGAAGGTAAGCGCATCGGTGTACACACCGGCATAGATACCTGTCTCGTCCTGTTCCAGCGAATAGTTCTCGATGATGTTGCTTGAGCCGTCGGCGAAGATCACGCCGTCGCCAGCCATTGGATTCCAATCCTCCAACTGAGGATAGACAGCCACGAAACCACCATATACGTTAGCCTCGAAGATGTCGTCGCCAGTATAGCCGAAGTTGTCTCTCAGGAAAGCCTTGTAGTCTGCGTTGTCAGACTTAGCGCAGTCCACCTGCATACCCATGCTGGTGACGATAGGGAGCACCACGTCGGCATCGTCCTTCTTGGCTTCCTTCTGCTCGATGTTCATCAGGAAGTAGTTGTCGTATTCGCTCTTCACGGATGTGAATTCCTCATCCAGCATTCCGTCGAGTCCGTTCTCCAGGTTCTCGTACACACTCTTGGGCAGTACGTAGACGGTAAACTCGCGGCTGCCGCTTGACAGAGGCTTGACAGTGAGCTTTGCATTACCATTCTCGCCGGTGAGCTGAACCACCTGGCTGTTGTCCTCATAGAGATAACCCTTCTTTTTCTCGAAAGCCACCAACTTATAAGCATCGTTCAGGGCAGAAATCTTGAAAGGTACAAAGTTGTGATAAGTCGTGCTGCTGGTTGTTTCGCCAGTCAGACTGCTGCTGTTCTGTGTGAAAGTCTTACCATCTGCAGAAACGCTCCATACAGCCCAGATGGATGATGAAGCAGGGCGAACGATGTCGATGGCCTCTTCAGGCATTCCCTTGAAGACAACGGGTATGGTCTTTTCGGCCTTTCCATCCTCTGATGAGAATGTGATGGCGTATTTGTCCTCCTTGCTGACGGCATACTTGGCGCTCAGGCCCTGGTTCTCCTTGAAGGCAACACCACCCTTGGCGTCAACGTTGGGCTTGCCTACGAGGAAACCGCCCTCGAGGTCAACCCACGCAGGAGTGTTGGTGACGGCGAAACGATAGTTGGCCTTCACGATGAACTTGTTGTAGGCAGGCTGACCGATGACATCCTTGTAGCCCACCACAATCTCGTCGATAGGGTTGCCATTCTCGTCGCACACTTCGAGCTCGTAACCATCAGCCGAACGGACGATCTCGGCAATAGCCACCTTCTGGCCACCCATGTTGAGGAAGAGCAGAGCCACAGTCTTGTTCTTGCTGGCGTCGTCGTCAGTAAGCTTCACCTTGATGGTCTGCTTGCCGGCTGTGCCATTCAGCACAAAGGCTTCCTTGCCGTCTTCGCCCTGAACCATCTTGCACCAGATGGCAGACGAGGCGAGACTCCAGTTCTCGTTGGCCTCGAAGGTGAAGTCGAACTCGTCGCCGGCATTACCTGCGATGGTCTGTACCTGTGGGAACACAGGGTTGGAGGTGGCGTCGTCGTCGCTCGAACAAGCGCTTAACAGGGTCATGGAAACAAGCACCATGAGTACGAGCCAGTATTTCGAAATTATTGTTTTCATATCTTTTTGTTGTATTATTAAAATCCTTGTTCTTTAATTCTCTCAGCCTCGGCATCGCTGATCCACTCATAGAGCGTGATAAAGGTGCCTACGGTTCCGTACAATGAGCCTTTCTTGTCCTTCACACTCATCGTGACATACTGCATCACGTAGTTCTGGCAAGTGTTGAAATAAGAAGGATAGACAGAAGGCTGACTGATGCGCAGTTTGCCGTCGCCATGGATGGTGTTGAAAGCCTCGCCTGTAGGTCCGGCTATCTGGTCGTCCATCTCTACCTTCGGCTCCAGGGGATTGCCCGGCTTGAATTTCAGCTTCAGGTCGTAACCGGCGTAGTAAACGTCCTTCAGCCAGACCGTATTCTCCTCGCCCTCAGCAAGCTCGGTCCTGATCAGACGATGCTTCACGTTGTTGAGGTACTGGTTGTAGAAAGTGGAGGTTACCACACACCAGCCTGTGAAATTGTGGATGTCGAAAGGACAGGATTTCTGCATTACTACGTGTGTGTAGTCCTTATAGAGTTCGGTCCAGTTGTACTTCTCGGGAATCACCAACTTGAGGGTGAAGCCCAGGGAGTCGTTCTTGCCGATGTGGTCGTAAATACCCTGAACCTGTACATTTCCTACCATCTCGCCCGCCTTGATAGTAACGGTGTTGTCGAGGATGCGGTAATGATAATCCTCGATGGCGTTGCTCTCTCTGTCTACCACCTCAACGGCAAAGGTTCGGTCGTAGTCCGCTCTCTCTGTGGCTGATACAGGAACATTGAATATCTCGTTGTTCTGCTGTACAGGATACTGATAGAGCGTGTCAGAGAACATGATGTGGCTCGGACCAGAATAAGTGGTGTAGTCTTGCGAACAACTCGCAAGAGCGATGATTGCAGCAATAGCCGACAAACATCCCATCATTATTTTCTTCATGATCGTCTCTTTTTGTTTTATTATTTGTTACTTTCGTTAGGCTCAATCTCCGAACCGGGCGCCTCGAGCTCATGCTGAGGGATAGGCCATACGAAGAGTGGGTCGTCTTTCTCTACCTTGAGGCTGCTCTGCACGAAGTTGGCAGCAGGCTGGTCGCTCATCTTGCGGGCGAATCCCTTGTGCCAGCGCTTCAGGTCGTTGAGGCGGAAACCTTCCATGTAGAGTTCCTTCACGCGCTCAGCCTCTATCACGTCCATGGCGTTGCTCTTGCTGAGGGCTGTGTTTCCGCCGTATGACGAATAGCGGGCAGTTCTCAGCGTGGTGATGTCCTTTCCAGCCTTGGTGTACTCCTCGTTCATGGCGTAAGCCTCAGCACGTATCAGGTACTGCTCTGAGAGGCGGAGCACGGTGGGGCGGTGAACATGCAGGATGTTATTTCTTCTGAAGTCTGAGTCGCCCATATACTTGATGAGCATAGGCCAGCTCAGCGCATGATCGTAGCCTGTGGTTACTGTGCGGAATATAGAAGGTGCACGCAAGTCGTTATTGTCGTATGAGTTGATCACCCATTTAGCAGGTACATAGTCTGGACGATAGGTCGCAAAGTTGTAGTTGCTAAATATGGTGCCGAGGGCTCCTCCATAGCTGTTGAGGGTGAAATCCACTTTCCAGATACCTTCTGTCGACTTACCTTCTTGCCACTGATAGTCATACATACTGGTGCTGCCTATCTTCTGTGTGCAGCTTGCCATGAAGTAGCGCTTGCTGTTGATAACCTTTGAAGCATACTTGATGGCATCGTCCCAGCGGTGCATATATAAGGATACGCGCGCACGCAAGGCATGACAAGCGAACTCGGTGAAGTAAGGCATGTCGTAGAGGTCACCCTTCTCATCCTCGTCTACCTTCAGGTATTCAGTAGCCTTATCCAGGTCTTTCAATACAAATTCGTATGACTCCTTCAGGGTAGCTCTCTTCTGAGCCTCGTTGCCCTTGTAGTGCTTGGTGATGACCACGCCAAGCTCCTGTGCGGCCTGCTCGTCGTTGTCGTAAGCCTTGCAGAAGCATTTGATCAGCTCCGAGTAAGCCAGAGCTCGTGCAAACAGGGCCTCGCCCTCATACTGCTCCAACTGGTCGAGCTCTGTGTCGCTATTGGTGTTGGCTCTCACGCGCTCGATGTTGTCGAGCAGGAAGTTGCAGTTGTTGATCACCTCGTAGAGCGAGGCGTACACAGCCTCTATGTCAGTATTGGTAGGCTTGATGTCCTTCCATCTGAAGATGTCGCCATAAGTATTCGAGTAGCCCTTCACGCAGAAGACGAAGTCTGCCTGCAGGTCGGGCAGGATAGTGAGGTTGCCCGAATACAAGGCGCTGCTCTTGAAACTGTCGTAGATACCTATCACTAACTTGTTGACGTCTTCTGTTGTGTTGATAGCCTTGTCCATGGGGATAGAGTCCTCAGGATACTTATCAAGACAGGAAGACAGCGAGAGGGTAAGGATGCCCGACAGAATGTATGTCTTTATATTTTTGATATTCATGTTCTTTTCTCCTTTCTTGCTTAGAATTGCAGTTCTACACCCATAGTAAACTGGCGTGAAGCCGGATACTGCGCCTGGTAAATGTTGGATGAAACCTCTGGGTCAAGACCGTTGAAGTCGGTGATGGTGAAGAGGTTCTGTGCCTGTCCGTAGATGCGCACCATGTTGAAGAAGTGAGTCTTGCGCAACCAGGTCTGTGGAAGCGAGTAAGACAGACTGAGGTTCTTCAAACGGAGGAAAGCCGCATTCTCCAAGAAGCGGTCGTCGAGCTGAGTGATCTCGCCCCAGCGTGGGATGTCGGTAACATCGCCAGGCTGCTTCCAGCGGTCGTACAGCAGGCGGTTGGACTGGTTGTAGGCAGTACCAAACATGATACCGCTCTCTTCGAAGAACCGGTCGTTGTTGATGACGTGGCGAGTGCCTATCCAGCTGAACTGAGCCGAGAGCTGCAGACCTTTCCAGCGGAAGCTTGTTCCGAAACCACCCATCCAGGGCGCATCATAGGTCTTGCCGGTCATCACCTTGTCGCTCTCGCGGAACTCGTTGGTCACGTTGCCGTCCTTGTCGTACCACAGCTGTTCGCCGTTGGCAGGGTTGACACCTGCATAGCGGTTCAGGAAGAACTCGCTCACCGAGTGGCCCACCACATACTTCAGACCCGTGGTAGAGTTCACATATTCGGTCACTCCGTTGTAGAGCTCTTTCAGTCGGTTCTGGTTGTATGATATGTTGGCGCTTACGTTCCAGGTAAAGTCGCGTGTGCGGATGATGTCGCCGTCGGCACTCAACTCGATACCCTTGTTGGCCATCACACCCACGTTCTTCCAGCGGTAGCCTTCTCCAGTCACGGTGTAAGACTCAGGCACGCGCATGAGCATATTGGATGTGCGCTTGTAGTAAGCCTCGAAGCTGAAGTTGATGCGGTCGAGGAAACCCAAGCGCAGGGCGAAGTTGCTGGCCCATGTCGACTCCCAGCCCAAGTCCTCGTTTCCACTCTGCGCAGGATAGAAACCAGCCACGTCGTCATAGTTGGCTCCACCCGAAACGAGTGCGAGGTGATAATAGTTGGGAATCTCAGAGTTGCCCGATGTACCCGTGCTGACAGCGATCTGTGCGTTGCTGAGCCATCTCATGTTCTTCAGCCAGTTGGTCTGCTTCGCATTCCACATGAAGCCCAGCGACCAGAAAGTACCCCAGCGATGATCCTTACCGAAACGTGAGGAAGCATCGGTACGCAGCGAGAAGTCGGCATAGTAAAGTTCCTTGTAGTTGTACTCTCCGCGCATGAAGAACGACAGGTAAGAGTAGTCGGAAGAGGAGTCTGCCCAACGGCTGGCGCGAGTACCCGAAGACACATTCGTCAGCAGGTCGCTGGTCTGACCCTTCGAATAAACCTGGAATCCCTCAGAGTGGTAGCTCACAGCCTCCTGACCCAACATCACATTGAAAGCATGAATGTCTTTCAGGCTGAAACGATAGTTGGCAGTTGTCGTCTCTGTCAGGTTGAGTACATCGCTGCTCTGTCGTGCTGCCGTACCCTGGCCATTGTTGGAAGAAAGACTTGGGAACGACTGCATGAAGGCAGTAGAGTGGGTGAAGTCGGCACCAAACTGGGTGCGTACTGTCAGATTTTCTATAGGATAAATCTCAGCATACATGGTAGAGAGCACCTTGTACTTCTTGTGCTTGATGGGGTTCTTGCCCATGTACACGATAGGGTTCTCGGTTGTTCCAGCCCAGTTCTTGTTCGTCAGCGAAGCCAAGCTTCCGTCTTTTGCATAAGGACTCCAGTATGGCAACATGAATCGGCAAGCCGAGATTGGAGTCACGGTGGTGTAGCTACCATCGTCGGCCTGCTGGGCTTCCTCGTAGGCAGCCATGGTGTTGGTGCCCACCTTCAGCCACTTGCTCGCCTTCACATCGGCGTTGGTGCGGATGTTGTAACGACGGAAGGTAGAGTTCTGCGCAATACCGTCCTGATCGTAGAAACCACCCGAAACGTAGTAGTTCAGACGGTCGGTAGCGCGGTTGATAGAGAGCTCATAGCTCTGCAGGGGAGCGCGGTCGTTGAACACCTCGTCGAGCCAGTTCACGTTCACCTTCGACAGGAGGTTGTAGTCCTTGCCGGCATCCAGTCCCACTTCTTTCTCAAACTGTATGCGCTCAGCTGTGTTCATCATCTTCCAGTTGTTCTGAGCCAGCTCCGAGAAACCATACTGAGCACGCAGGGTGATTTTGGCCTTGTCCATGGCAAGACCACGCTTTGATGTGATCACCACCACGCCATTGGCAGCACGTGCACCGTAGATAGAAGTAGAAGAAGCATCCTTCAATACCGAGATGCTCTCGATGTCGTTAGGGCTCAGGGTGTTGAAGTCGGAACTTGAGATAGGCACACCGTCCAGGATGAACAGAGGCGCCTTGCCCGAGTTGATGGAGTTGGTACCGCGAATCTGGAAAGAGGCAGCCTTGCTGGGCTCACCCGAAGAGGCGATGACCTGCAGACCGGTACTCTGTCCCTGCAGCGCCTGGTCGAAGCTGGCAGCAGGAACGTTCTCGATTTTCTCAGCCTTCACGGCAGATACAGAACCAGCGATAGTTCCTTTTTTTCTCACACCGTACGCCACAACCACCACCTCGTCCACAACTTTGGATTCAGGGTCAAGCGTAACATTCAGAGTTTTCGTCTCTGCGCTGACGGGAAGCTTCTTTGTCACCATGCCGATGTACGAAACGACCAGCGTGGCTTTCGAAGCACCCTTTACCTCAATGGTGAAGTTACCGTCTACATCGGTAGCAACTCCATTTGTTGTTCCCTCTTGAAGGATTGTTGCTCCAATCAGAGGCTCGTTATCTTCCGAAGAGATAATCGTGCCCTTGACGCTGAAACTTTGCGCCAATGCTGTTTGAGCAGCCAACATAATAAGAGAGACAAGCAATAGGGAAATTCTTCTCATTCTTGTTTGTTTCTTTTGGTTGTTTAAAAATTTATTAATTAATATTTCTTTTTTTCTCGTTTGCTAATAAACTGTCATATTCCCGACGACACTTCGCCTTCACCTTATACAATTTTTACTAAAATGTATTCGTGGTCATACTAAGTCAATTAAAAACGCTGCAAATTTACGAATAATTTCTTATTTTCGCAAGTGATTTGCTTAAAATTTGTTGATTGTCAGTTACTACTGAATAAATATACGTTGATAATGCACTCTTTGCTTAACTTCTGCAAATATGTTCCATACGCCTACCTAAAAGGGAAAAAACTCATAGAGGCAGCACGCCCTGAAGGGGGCAGAAGCTCTTAGCCCGTACATAAACTACTTGCGGAACTTGAGTAAAGTTCAACTAATGTTTCATTGCGCAGGGTGTTTTCAACGCTGAGTGTTGACTCATACTCCTCTAAAATTCCCCTTTAGCGGTAGAGATTTCTCTGAGCGAAACGGGGGATCGTGGGAGCGAATGTGACGATTGCCGCATTCGCTCCCATGTATTTTGCATTCGCTCCCACGAATCTCTGTTTCGCTCCCATGAACATCAGATTCGCTCTGGCAGAATCGTCTGTAATCCTTAAACAGAGTGGGCTCTCTGCTTCTTCTCTTCTGAGGTTTCTCAGCTTCTCTCTTCTGAGAGAGAGGTAATCTCTGCTTCTTCCTCTGCCATTTCTCATTGGGCAGTGAAAGCACCTGTTTTATTTCTGCATCTTTGGCCATATGTTTGTTGTTTAGATTTCGATTGCAAAGTTCGGCATTTTTTTAGTAACCGATGTTATCTCCTATATGAGACAACAGCGTTAATTTTGTTACGAAAGTTTAGTATCTCTTAACTCTCTGAGCATCTTTTTTTCCATCATGCCAAAATGCCGGGCAAAAAACAACTTTGTGGATTAGAAGCACTTTTTCTAATCCATTTTTCTTGCGTCCCCCTTATTATCAATACTTTATACCATTTTTCTCGCGTTGTTTATATATAAATGTTGAAATGAATCGGCACGGCAGCTGTTTTGGTAGTAAAAACTGTTCAAAAAGGGTAGTAAATTCTGTTTTCATCCACTTTTTTAGTTGTGGATTTGGTCGGGTATAGCGAAGTGCATCCACAGGGGATGCGCCCTTTTTGGGAGTGCCCAAATCCCCTGTTTTTAGCCCCGCATCCCCTGTTTTTGGCCCCGCATCCCCTGTTTTGGGGTGGCAAATCCC
>ERZ1035037.116-NODE-116-length-33077-cov-31.127642_pt1 | contig 33077 bp, 32 predicted proteins | sample MGYA00520618_ERZ1035037 | MGnify/ENA primary metagenome ERZ1035037 (study PRJEB33766, sample SAMN09781741) | gut metagenome | biome: gut microbiome | host: Homo sapiens | place: Madagascar | study: EMG produced TPA metagenomics assembly of the PRJNA485056 data...
ATAAAGAAATTTCCAAAAACCTCTTGACAAAACAGTGGTTTCGTGGTATACTAAATATGAGTAAAAAGACGATTGGAGGATTGTTGGTGAAAAATAAAGAAATCAAGGCAGTTTATGATTCGTTTATAAAAGACGGAACGGAAACAACGGAGGAGCTCGAAGACTCTTTCCTTCCGTCTGTAAAAAATAAAGACGCAAAAAGAAAACTTCTTGGGAAGATGAAAGAGATTTGGCTTGAGAAAATTCAAAATCAATTGCTTGATGAGTTTACGATATCGTTTTACGATCTTGAAATTGAATTCTTAAAATCGCTTCCGAACGAAAAGATAAAAAGATTATTTTATTCATTACTTTGTTTCGAAAAACTCCACTGGCACGAGTCCGGTTGGATTCGTTTCGAGATTGATGAGCTTGCGGAGCTGGGTGGATTGAAAACTTTGAAGTGCGATGACTTCGCAGACTTGGTTCCGTTTGGATTGAAGATGAGAGTGACCGGGAGCAAGAATGCCGTTTCGACATATTATTCAATTGGTTGGACGATAGATAAGCAGACGGGAAAATATCGGTGGAAGAAAGTTATGGATGTCTTGGGAACCGAATGTGCGGAGAAGTTTTGGGAGGTTGTGAATGCTTCCAATTGACAAAGAAGAAAATTGCAAAAGGATGATTGAGACGGGACAATACCAAATTCCGAGATCTCGAGGAAAAGAAGATAAGTGGCTTTTCGCGTATTTGAAGAAAAATGGTATTGGACGAAATGAGGCTTATCAGATTTGGCTTCCAATATTTCAAACAAGATATTTCTCGTATCGCGGACAGAGCGACCCGACATTTATTTTCAATGATTTGTGGGAAAATACACAGAAAGTTAGATTCAAGCCAAGAGATGAAATTGTTTTTTATAAAAAAGAAATTTTGTTCTTAAAGAGTTTGGATCTTCCTCGTTGGGAAAAAGAGTTCTTTATGATGCTTTTTGCCACGATAAAAGCTCGCGGCGTAAATCGGTTTTATTATCTTTATATTGGCGACATAATTAAATTTACTTCAATTTCGAGTAGGCGTGGAGATGAGTCTTATAAAATATTTCACGATGGTTTAAAAAACAAGGTCTTCAAAATCAAACACGAAAAGGTTTGGGATTATAAAGATGGAAAATATAATTCCGTAGAGTATAAAGTAATACCGCTTTTAAAAACAAGCGGTGATGAAGAGTATAGGTTTAAAAGTCTCGTAGATGTTCCAGATTGTTTTAATGAAATGTTCGGGTTTAGAATTTGTGAAAACTGCGGGAAAGAGTTTGAAATTAATTCAAAAACTAAAAGAAATATTTGTAAAGAGTGTTGGAACAACAAAGAAAAGGAAAGAATTCGTATCGCGGTTAACAAATGCAGGAAGTGTAACGGGGAATAACGCAATATCTTATATGGATAAAAGAGTAATAAAAATAATTAATAAAAGCTGAATTTTAAGAAGTATGTATTAAAATGATGTTTTCCCATTAACTGCAGGATGGGTAAATATAAATAAATTTATAATAGGAGATTGATGAAAGATGACAAGTGTAAATTTAGTTACGGCAGAAGAAGCAAGACAGATTATGATGAGGGCAAAGTCTCTTCGAGCAACAATTGAAAGGGACGTGCGCGGCGCAGCCGGGAACGGGAAAAATGAGGCTATTTTTTATGTGGAAAATATAGATGATTCCGTTCTGCAAGACATCCAAAATGAATTAAGAGATCGTGGGTTCAACACAGCCATCAGTGTTCAGGAAGATAGCTCTGTTTTTGTTGTAAACTGGGAAATTCCCTGGAAAACTCCTGTAAATTAACTAATTAAAATGCCGGGGTGTATAAATCCGCCCCGGTCCATATTCCTCCTTAGCTCAGTTGGTAGAGCGCATGACTGTTAATCATGATGTCGTTGGTTCGAGCCCAACAGGAGGAGCCAGATCGTCCCTCGGTTTCCCACGGGTCCGAGGGCAAATATTGGAAAGTAGCAAATCGGCAACTGCGGCGGACTGTAAATCCGCTTCCTTCGGGAGTAGTGGGGTCGGCACCCACCTTTCCAACCATAACAAAATTCGTCTGCCGACAGCAGACAATAAGATTAAAAGGAGATTAATGGATGGTAGACGAAAAGTATCAAATAAGAGACGGAGAGTCGATCGATGACTATATGATTCGAGTGAGCGCACTCGGTCAGCAGAATCGTTTGACTTGGCAGGAAATTGCAGACATTATCAACGAAGAGACAGACTTGTCTTTTAGTGAGTCAAAGTATCGCAAGAATTATCGCACATATTGTAAGGGCGTTGAGGCTGGAGCAAGAAGCGTGGAAGGGGAATCGATTGTTGAAGAACCCATTGCAAGTTTTACGGAAGAAGATTTTGAACTTCGTCAGAGATATCAGACGGCGACCGAAAAGATGCCGTATTATCGGCTAATGAGACAGGATTCTCGGTTTGAGAGGTTTTATCGACTGATTGCCGATCAGATCAAGCAACTTCCTCCTCCGGATTATATCGAGCCGATTGATTACGACGGAAACGACGAAGAGGATATGGAATATGTTCTTGGTCTTGCCGATCTACACATTGGTTCTTGTTTTGAAGGAGTAAATAATTCGTACTCTATTGCGGAAGCAAAGAGACGCCTCGATGTTCTTCTTGGTTATATGATTAATTTTGTTCAGAAGAAGCGTATTTCAAAGTTGAAGATTTTGTCGCTAGGCGATGCCATTCAAGGAATCCTGCGGCTTTCCGATCTTCGTTTGAATGAGGGTCCAGTAGTTGACTCGTTCGTTGTTGCGGTTCGATTGATCGCTGACTTCTTAAATAAGTTGAGTGCGTATTGCCGAATTGAGTTTTTAATGGTATGTTATTCCAATCACGATCAGCTTCGTCCGCTTGGAACGAAGGCGAGCGAACTCGCATCGGAAGATATGGGAAAGATAATGTTCGCATATTTAACCGATGTTCTTGCGTTGAATGAAAGAATCCAAATTATTGGAGACACAAATCGAGACAGTCTCGAATTTGACATTTGGAACTTCCATTGTAAAGCAATGCACGGGCATCAGATTAACAATCCGGCGACTGTAAGCAAAGACCTTGCCAATAGAGATCGCAAGTTTTACGACTATGTATTCTTGGGCCACACTCATTCTGCTCGTGAGATTATTACGGCAGAAGGAGAGCATCATAATATTCAAACATTGACACTTGGAAGCTTTATTGGTTCTTGCCCGTATGCGGATAAGTTGATGGTTGGATCAAAGGCAAGTTGTTCGATTTACGGATTTCATAAGAAGTATGGACACGTTGAAAGTTACACGTGTATTTTGAATTAATATTAAAATGGAAAAAGTTTCAGGAATATATTGTATAAGAAATAAAATAGACGATAAGGTTTATATAGGACTGTCGAGCAATATATATGCAAGATGGCAAACACATAAAACAAAATTGAATTCACTAAGTCATATAAACAAACATCTTCAGAGCTCTTGGACAAAATATGGGGAAGATGCATTTGAATTCAGTATTTTGGAGTTGTGTGACGATATTAATTTATTACCGGATATGGAAATAAAATGGATAGCACGGTATAATTCATCGGATAAGAAATTTGGATATAATATGACTTCAGGTGGAATGGGCACAAAAGATCTTTCAGAAGAGAGTAGGGCTGAAGGACGCAAAAAATATAAACATTTGGAAGAATGGGATATTAATAAGCTAAAAGACGGAAGACGCAAAATAACAGAAAATGAACTGCGTAAAATATGTGATATGTTAATCAATACGGACATTCCGTTTTATCAAATAGCAGATAGTTTTGGGTTATATACAAACGAAATTTATCAAATATATAAACATAATTACTATAAGTTCTATACCAAAGATATGGTTTTTAAAAGCAGAAAGCGTTGTATCAATAATAAGTTGGAAGAAGATGACGTTCTTGAAATAATAACAATGTTAAAGAATAAAGAGTGCGCCACAGACATAGCAAATCTCTATGGAGTAAGTCGTTCGACAATTGGAGATATATTATGTGGCAGAACGTGGACGTCTTTAACAAATGGTATAAACTTTCCAGACATTAGCAAACATAAAAAACCCCATCCAAAGCCCGTTGAACAATATGACTTGGATGGAAATTATTTGAATTGTTATGATAGTGCGAGAAAAGCTTCGGAAGAAACCGGCGTTGATTGGAAAGTAATTTCCGCTATTTGCAATGGTAGACAAAAACAAAAAGATGGGTTTGTTTTCAAATTCAAAAAAATGAATTAAAACAGAACCAGGCAAGCCTCTCATAGAAGCTCAAACCGCCGGGGCTTTCATAGGACAGGACTTCTCGCTCTTCTCGTAGAAGAGTCCCAGAGAAGACATTTATACGAACCACTCGGAATTTCCGGGTGGTTCATTTTGTTAAAAGATGATTGAAAGGGGGAAAATCCTCATATGATTTATAAAAGAAGAGTTAGCGACCGGAAATATGTTGGAAACAAACCTCCGGAATTGCCAGCATTAAAATATCAACCGATGGAAATGTTTGACAAACCACGTAAACAGGCGGTTTGCGATTGTTGCACGACAACTCGTGCGCTTGAAGAATTTCCATATGTTTCAGATCCAGATATTTATCACGTTGGAGAAAACGGTCGTAAAAGAGCAACATTTTGCACATATTGTTGTGTGAAGTTTTGTGAGCGTATGGAAGAGAAGTATGGAAGTCAATACAAAGCGCTATATCGGTTGTGTGCTTTTATTGGACTTTACTACGATGACGCTCTCGCACATCGTGTGTGGGAAGAAGACAGAGAATATGAAAACGGAGAAAGGGTAAGCCAATTTATTTCTCCGTATGAACTATATATAAGAGCTGTTCAAGACGATCCTCGACTTGAACGTAAATCGTTTATGGATGAAGGAGACGTGCCGTTTGAATATATAGTAAGAAAACAGAGGAATAGCTCTTCTCTTGATGAAATGTCAGAAGCTGATATTGAGGCGAGAAATAGTGTTATTGAAAAGTTTCACAAAGATCCTTTTCAAGATGAGCCTGTGGCAGACCGAGGAAGGCTTTATGCCGACCTCGTTACAATGTACGATGATGCTATGGCGGAAGACCTTGTAAAACAAAATGCAGCCATTGAAATTGTGAAGTCTTTTTATCGCGCAGAAATCATTGGACGTACAATTCAGAGATTGCAATCAAGCGCAGAATCTATCGTTGATAACTCTAAAGTTTTGAAAGAATTGGCAGATCAAAAAGATAAGGAAATCAAAACGGTCACGCAATTCTCGAAAGACCATGGATTTGCGCAGCGTTATGCTACGGCGAAAGCTAAAGGCGCAGGAACATTGTCAAGCGTTGTGCGAGATGGCAAGGAAAAGCACTTCGATCGTCTTGCCGTGAATAAATTCGACATCGAAACCGGAAATGCTATGCAGCAAGTGGCGAATATAAGCTTTCGTGCAATTCAAAATCAAGTCCAGTTTACCACTGACGATTATAGAAAAATGGTTGAGGAACAAGCCGAAACCATTAAAGAGATGCGTGAAACAAATGCCAAGTTGCAGGAAGCAAATCGTCTGTTGAGAGAGAAACAAATTAAGCAAGAATTAATTGAAGAGTATGTTGCCGATTTGAAAGCAAAGAAAATAGAAGATCCTGACGTTCTTCGTGTAGCTATTAAAAATGCGGAAGTGAAAACATATTACTCAAAGGATGGTGAGTAAGTGTGATTTCAATATATAATAAGCTTTCGGATGCGGAAATTAATGCTAGACGCAGAGAGCAATTAGACGATTGGGGAAAAATTGTTCAATATGGCAGACAGAATCCTGTTTGGTTTATTGAAAATATTTTTCAATATCAATTATTGGATTATCAAAAGTATGCTATTATGGGTGGGTGGACTGCGAGAAAAGCTGTATATGTTCAATCCAGAGGTAGCGGAAAATCATTTATAGCGGCCTGTATTATTATGACAAAATCCGTATTATTTCCGGATTATGTTACCTGTATAATGGCCCCGTCTGATCGTCAGGCGAGATTGTTATTTGACAAAATAAAACAAATTACGTTAAAGCAAATTGAAACTCTTGTCGGAAATGATGTTTTTGCGGCGGAGTTGCAGAAACCAAATGGAAACCAAGATGGATTTGTTACATCAGGCGATGCACATTTCGATCTTTATAATGGATCCAGGGTTATCTGCCTAAATAGTAATGAAAAGAAAATTGTTGGTCAGCGTTGTAATCTTTGCGTTTATGATGAGGCCGGTAACATTACTGAAGATTATTTCGCAAGAACTGAAAAGTTTATTACTGTTAGCTCAGACTTTAAAACCGGCGTGGGCTATGATAGCACAGTATATCCTTTGAAGGTGCCTAATCAGTGTATGTATTTTTCATCTGCTGAAAATACCGCGACTTATTTGTGGAAAGTATACAAAGAAGGCGCTCGTCGCATGATGATGGGTTATGACGATCATTTTGTTTGTGATGTCACTTGCGAAATGCCTCTTAATCCAACGCTGAACGGGAAGCCGTATGGCGCTCTGTTCGATAAGTCTGAGGTGGAAGATGCGCTTCGTTCTAACGAGTATCGTGCAAGACGAGAATATTACAATCTATTTGACCTTGCCGGTGGAGCAGATAATATTATTTCTTCTGATACTATTTTTAGAAACCAGCGACAATATTTACCACTAACAGCAAACCCCGACCCAAAGTCGGGTAAAAAATATATTATTGCAATCGACCCAGCTCACCAGATAGACAACAACTTTTGTCTTGTTATGGAAGCAGAGAAAGTAAAGGGGAAAGGGTGGGTTGGCCGTGTTGTAAATGGGTACAACCTTATAAAGCCATTGCCTGACGGGGAAAAGAAGTTAATGACAACCCCAGAAGCAATTGACTTCATTAAGAAAATAATGCTCGCTTTTAATGGCGGAGCGCCAAATTGGGGAAACATTATTATGTTTATTGACCCGGGTTCTGGTGGAGGCGGTCAAATTATCGCAGACTATCTTCGTCAGGATTGGTATGACGACAATGGAGAGCTGCATTATGGAATAATCGATATGGATGATGAGAATAGCTCCAAAGAAAGAGTTAATTACCCTCACGCGGTTGAAGGCGTTCTCCATCTATATAGCCCTCAAAAGTTTAAAACAGATATGTTTTCGGCTTTTGCAGATTTGTCCACGCAGGATTTAATTCAATTTCCAGAATCGTGTCCGAAGGGCGATACTGCATATTTCGACGATGGAGAGGTCAAATTAACATCAGAAGATCGTCGAGGATTAGTAGAAATAGACTTGGCAAAAGAAGAAATTAAAATGTTTATTCGCGTTAGAACGGATAGCGGAAAGGTCATATATAAACTTGGGCCGTCCGCTTCAAAATCTGCTCATGACGATAGAGGATATTGCCTTGCGGCTGCATCTTTTATTTTGTCTAATTTGCGCAAAGAAGATGAATTCGGTGGGAAAGGAGTCTCTATGGACTTTTCCAAGCTTTACGGAGCATCTTCTAAAACATTAAACAAAATAAACAATCAAAAAAGAAGAAATCCGTTTGCTGGCGGTTCTAATCCGTTTAGGAGACGGTGAGGAGATAAGAGTGAAAGATAAAGAAAAAGAATCAAAAGATAACTTTTATCCACAATGTTATAAAATTCATTTAGATATTTCAACGATAAATGTTAATAATTTAATCGAAGAATTGTCTAAAATATCCAATATTATTTTCGACGGATTAATCCCTGTCGTATATTTGCGATGGGGATATTTCAAAAAAAATCTAACCGACTTGTTATCAAAAAAGATAACAAAAGAATTTTTTTGCGAAGAAGTTAAACCAGAGTCTTGCGTCGGTCAATCTGACCTTGTTTCGGTCTTCTTTAAGGAAAATTATGAAAATGCTTTTGCGGAATATATTAATCAAGAAAAGCAGAAAGAACTTCTGAGAATCGAGGAAAATATTCGCAGGGCAAACGAACGTTTAAATGAGCGCATTAGAGAAGCGAAGGCTTCTCAAAACAACTAAAAAAAAGAAAGGAGCAAGATATGGCAGATAATGTCAAAAACGGGCAAGAGCCCAAAAAGCGCGGCAGACCGCCGAAGGTCAATCCGGAGCCCGTGGTAAATGAGGCTCCTGAACGGCTGGAAATGGTTTCAAAATCTAAAGCACCGGCTCCGATAGAAAATGTGATGAGAGATTTGACGGGTCTTTATAAACGAGCTTTCGCTGGAGGTTGGTGTGGCGGTGTGGATTTCAATCAATATAATCCGTTCCTTCAAAATGACAGATTAAAGATGTTAAATACTCGTCCGGGAACGATGAGTAGAGAAAAACTTACAGAGGCTCTTAAAAACCCCGGAGAAAGCGAGCTTGGACTTCGTGCAGAAGCGTGGTCAATTAGTTCAACGCAGTATCTTTATTACAAGATTTTGCGTATGGCAGCAGATGTTCCGATGTTCAAATATTATGTTACACCGGAACTTTTGGACGAAGCGGAGTATAAAAAAGATGGATTTAAAAACGATGACAAACTTGTCGACGATTGGCTGAATTGTTTTAATCTTCGTAAAACTCTTAAAAGAGTTGCGATGGAGGTGAAACGCGAAGGGAAAGCGACTTATTTGCTTCGTAGTAGTATCTCTGGCGAAGGGAAAAACAAGAAAGTAAATTTTGCAGAATGGCAAAAGTTGCCGAGCGAATATGTCAAACTTGTTAAAATCGGAGAACACGGATATATTGCGTCTTTCAACTTTATGCTGTTTTTAAATCCGGCATTTTCTGTTTGTCAATATCCAGAATTTATTCAGGAAATTTGGAACGATCTTGTTAATTCTGGAGCGTTTAATACTGGCGGTTGTGGAAGTGGATATCTCCCCTGTGGGAAGTATGCTGCGGCCGACGGAAAAGAGATTAATCCCGGAATAAATGTTGGAAAATTGTTGGATTATTCTTATGAATATTTCGGCGCAAACGGAAAAGAAACTTTGCGCGGGAATCTTGAGATTATTAACAACGGTCTCGCCAATCGCTCTTATTTCTTCTGGGTTCAAATGCCGCAAGATTTGTGTTATACATTCTGCAGCGATATGTCGAACCCGTGGGTTGTTCCCGACACCGCCGGACTTCTCCTTTCTCTGGACGAACTCGCCGATTACGATACGCTTCAGGGGCTTGTTGAAAGTACGCCGCTGACGGCACTTTTGACGGCAGAAGCAGAGACAATTCCAAACCCGAACCCCGGACAAGACCAATCTGTTTTGAACCCGGAGACGATTGCCGGAATCGAAGAACACTTCAATTCGTCTACTTCGACAAACCTTGAAGCATTGTTTGCTCCTTTAAAGAACTTTAAACTATTATCTCTTCCGAGCCAGCCGAATAGTTCAGAGATTTCGGCGAACGCAACGAAGAATGTTCTGACGCGTGCCGGACTTGGTGGTCTTATTACAACGACAGATAAACCGTCTGTTTCGCAGGTTAAAACAGCACAGCTGCTCGCAGAGGCAGAGGCAGAGGCAGTAACAATCCAGTTCGAAGATGTCTTGAATATGATTATTAACGACATAATTGGGACAAAATATAGTTGGAAACTCCACATTTGGGGTGGTTTGTTTACTTTTGCCGATGAAGTGAAAAGAGACAAAGAGTTGTTCTTTGCTGGAGCTTCGTTTGTTTTGCCGAAGTTGATTTCTTCTATTGGATATACGATGAGAGACACAAAAGCTGTTCATAACTATATAGACTCTCTCGATATATATAGCGGATTCAGAACGGTAACGCAGGTAATGCAGGAAAATATTAACAAAAAAGAATCAGTTACTGATGATGCTCCGAAGAGTTCTGTTGGTCGTCCCTCGAAAGACGATACTGAGATCGATAACGACAATACGGCGGCTTCAAAAGATGGTGGTCTCGATACGGCCGATACTCGTGAATATGCAACAAAAGATCCAGAAATTGGAACTTGCGTTGTTTGTGGCACAGAGTGTGATGGAATATTGTGCGACGATTGTCGTCAAAAATATGACGAAGAAAATATGGGGTGGTAATTATGAGAATAAAGAAAAATCCGAATTGTGTTCACGATTTTGGCAAAGAAAATTCCACCGTCCAAATTTTAGATAATTTTATGACTATGGTCGTTCCAGATACAACGTATGGTATTTGTGTTTGTTGCGGCAAAAAGTTTAAAATTAATAAAAATATTAAAAGGAAACTAAAAGGGAAGGAGGAACTTAACGATGCTAATGTCGGAGGAAACGAGAGCAAAGCTGAATGAGGTCATTACTCATAGTTTTTTGCTTAATATGATTTGTGATAATTGTGTTTATCAAATTGACTACTCAGTGTATCCCGAAACTGCGCATATTGTTCACGAGTCCTATGCTCATTATTGGCCGCAAGTGGCAGACGAATGGAGCGATTTGATGGTTCAATTGAATGCAAGACCAGTTCGTGGAGATCTTCACGCAGAGTATGAAGATTATAATGGAAACTTGGAAGCTATTTTTGCAGAAATTGCAAGAGCAACCGAAGATTATCGCAGAAAAGTTGTTGAGCTTATTGAATTGGCGGAATTAAACGAAGACAAAGAAGTTGTATTAAAAGGTGAAGAAGTCCTGCTTAATATTATGCCGTATCGTAAACAGGCGGATATCTGGGCTGTTGAAGCTAAAAGATATCGTGATAATTATAAGAGCTTCGACGCGCGGATCAAAACCTTTACAAAGATGATCCCGATTGTCGATTAAGTAATTATAATTATGGAGGCTTTTGTTAATGCGATAAATACGTATGGGTTTTTTGCTGTTTTAGTTGGTGTTGCGGTGTTTCTTGGATATATGTTTGTTAAATCTCGAATTGAATCGAGAGAAAAAAGAGAAAAACAAGATCTTGAAATAAAGAAAGAAGATGCGAGAGCCAAAAGAGAAAAAGAGCGCGATGCTATTGAAAATGATAGATATGATCGCCTTGTGAAAACCCTTGTGGATGTGATTCAAAGAGGGCCGATTCATACTGTTAAAGAACAAGAAGATGATAGAAATCTTCATGAATTGATTCAACATAATCTTGATTCACTGGTTGCCGCCGGAGCGGTGAGAGCATATTATTTTACATTTCATAATGGTGGAAGAAATGTTCTTGGTCACGGTCTTTTAAAAATGTCAGTATTTGCAGAAAGCGTTTCTCGCGGAGATCATATTATGGGTCGTTATCAGAGTATTCCTCGTTCAATGTTTACTTTTGGATATAAAAAATTAGATGAAATTGGCGATTATTATATTCTAAATGTAAATGATATAGAAAATGAAGATCAAGCATCGTATAACTTTTTGACAGAGCACGGGGCTAAAGCAGCACTTTTCCGTGCGGCAAAATCTGACGACGGTTTAATTATCGGATTTGTGGGGGCGGAATTTGATACGACAGATTTTAATTTTGAAGAGCAAAAAACAAATGTCGCTCGGAGTACCAGTAGAATCGCTGGAGCATTGCTTGCCCTGCATAGCGATGAATATACTATAAATTAAAAGGAGGAAAGATTAAATGAGCGAAAAAAATACTGTTTTGCAGTTTGATCTAACTCCACGTCAGATCAAATTTAAAGATATTCTCAATAAAGAGTTTGTCGAAATGGAGATTTATGCGATTTCGGATATTGATCCAAATCGTAATAATTCACATTTTACATACGAATCAATGAAGAGAGCTGTGGAAAATGGCTCTATTAAAAATAAGCCTATTGTTGGATTTTTTAAAAATCAAGATTTTACTACGCACGAGGGATATGCCGATTACGACATTGAACTCGGAGAAAAGTATTGGAATACTGAACGTGGTGAACGAATTCTTGGTTGGGTAAGAGAGTCTGATCCCGTTGAACTTGCGGAAGAAGATGGACTGCATTGGATTAAATTCCGTTGCATTTTGTGTGTTAGATATTGTTATTCGCAAGTTAAAAGACTTTTAAAAGATCGTCGTAAAAAAGTTTCCGTTGAAATTACCGTTCATAAATCGGAAGAGAGAGAAGATGGAGTTATTGATCTTTTGGATTGGACTTTAAACGGAACAACGATTCTTGGAAGTAAAAACGGGAAAGAGGTTCTTGAAGGAGTTCCTGGAGCACATTTGTCTATCCTTGAAAATTTGGATGATAATGCGATGATGGAGCAAAGAAAAATGCTTTCTTTCGCATACGAGCAAGCGTTCGGTGCGGATGAAAATAAATTGGATGATGATTCTAAAACAAAAATAGAAGAATCGGAACTTGGATTTGATCCTGACAGAAAGGAGGAAGAAAAGTTGGAGAATAAAGTAATTATCGATGGTGTTGAAGATTTTGTTAAAGATGATATCGGTACAAAAAGCGCTCTTAAAGTCGACAAGTCTAAAGAGGCAATGTCTGAAAAGCCTTGGGGAGAAGTTGACAAATCAGAACTTCGTAAACGTGTTATTGCGGCGGAGAATTTTAAGTCCATCGCCGACGATATTTTCCTTGATCTTCGTGAAGGATGGGAAGACGGAATTGAAGGCGCGCTGAAATATCCGGTTATGTGTCTCGAGGGCGAAAAGGCTGTTTACAATCGTGGCGGTCTTGCGTCTGCGAAGGCATATGCAGAAAAGAATGGCGAAAAGGCGATTCTTGAGAAGTTGGAAAAAATTTACAAACATCTCGAACTTGACGAAGGCGAGGAGGAAAAAGAGGCAGCCGAGCACTGTGATTTCTGTGAAGATTATGAGTGTGAGGAACCGAAGTCGGATCCTGCTGAAGAGTGCAAGATGGACGATGATTGCAAGTGTCCCGAAACCGATGGACTCGAAATGACAGAGGGAAAATCTGTCGAAGAGTGCAAAATGGACGACGGTCACGACGATGATGACCATGATGAGGACCCAGATGATAAGGACGACGACTGTCCCTGCGAAGAGCACGAAGAGTGCGGCGAAAAGGAAGAGGCTCCTGTTATCGAGGAAGAAGAGTGCAATGAACTTTGTAAGCTTTCAAAGCGCTGCGCAGAACTTGAAGCGAAATGCGAAGAGTATTGTGGAACAATTGCGCGTATGGAAAAAGAGTGCAAACTCGCAAAGGAAGACGCAGAAAAGTTTAGAGAATATTCTAACAAACTCGAAAATGAAGCACGCGCAAGATTCAATAGTGATCTTAAAGCCTACGCTGAATCGATTATGGAAAATGAGAAGATTGAGAAGGCTGATTATGATAAAATTCTTGAGAAATGCGAGCGCGGCGAATACGCTTCTAACGATGAAGTTATGAAAGACGTCGCCGTTGCTGCGTTTAAAGTAAAAGAGCATCCTGTTTTGGGTGCGAAATTCAGTTCCCCGATTTCCAGACCGACATTTGGTATACAGAAATCGGAAGATACAAGATTGAAAACCCCCGCAGAAAAACTTGCTGTTGGAGTTAAAAGAAAATAATCAAAAAATTTCAAAAAATCACTTGACAAAATGATATTTTTGTGTTATAATATAAATGCGAGAGTGGGACAGCGCCGGCCAGCGTTTCTTATTTGTTCCGTTAAACAATAAGATTACCACTATCGTATAAATTACTATTAACGGAAGGTAATTATTATGGACAGAATTGATTGGAAAACTTTTGATAAAAGTATAATTTATAAATATTATATTGAAGAAAATTTATCTTATGATGAGGCTTCTAAAAAAATTGGAATTTCTCCATCTCAAGTTAGAAGATTGTGCAATAAGTATGGTTTTGTAAAAAATAAATCTGATGTTATATCTTCGAGAGAGAAAACTAATATTGAAAAGTATGGTTGTGAAAATCCATTTGGCAATAAGGAAATTCAAAAGAAGATCGTTGAAACTAATCGAAAAAAATACGGTGTTGATTACGCTATAAACAATCCCCTTGTAAAAGAAAAGGCAATTGCGACATTGAAAAGTAATTATGGTTGCGAAAACTATAATTATGTCAATATTGAAGATTGGGTTTTGGAACTTATAAACTCTCCAGAAAAAATGAGAGAATTTGTTGTTTCGAGAAACATTAAATCACCAATGGAGCTGAAATACGCGCTTGGATTTGATGGAATGTGTACTATTTATCGTATTATAAATAGGACTGGAATTAACGATTTGATGGACGAATTTACTTCTTGCTATGAAGCAGAGTTTGCGGAACTTTTAAAGTCATGGGGCATTCGATGTTTTAAAACAAAAAAAGAGATTGCCCCGTATGAGATTGATTTATACTGTCCCGATTATAAGATTGGGATAGAAATAAACGGAAATTTGTATCATTCTTTTGTAGGAGATGAAGCCCCGCATTGTGATGGAAAAGACGAATTCTATCACGTAAGAAAAAGCAGAATTGCCGAAGAAAAAGGAATTTTTCTTTTTCATATATTTGAATATGAACTTTTAGATGAAAATAAAAAAGAGGTTATTATTTCTCAATTGCGAAATCTTTTTATGAAAAATAATAGAAAGATTTATGCGAGAGATTGTGTAATTAAAGAAGTTGATTCGAAAGAAAAATCAAAATTTTTATTTGAAAATCATAGGCAAAAAAATGATAATTCTTCTATTAGATTAGGGTTATATCATAATGAAGAACTCGTTTCTTTAATGACTTTTGGAAAACCAAGATTTAACAAAAATTATAAATGGGAACTTTTGAGATTTTGCTCAAAAGTGGATACTACGGTTGTCGGTGGTGCATCTAAATTATTTAAATATTTTTTAGATAATTATGATGGAAGTGTTATTTCTTATAGTGATAATGCTAAAACTCGTGGAAATTTGTATAAAACTCTTGGATTTTCCTTTCTTAGATATTCTGACCCAAATTATGTTTGGTGTAATAGTAGTAATGAAATAAAACCAAGATATCGCTGTCAAATGAAAAACGAAGTCAAAAATATGAGAGAACAAGGCTATTGGCGCATATATGATTGTGGCAATAAGGTTTGGGTTCTTGATAGATAGTTAAAATGTCCGGATAGAAATATCCGGGCTTTTATTTTTATGTTTATTTTGTGCGAAAGCACTTAAATAATAATATTTTATTTTAAAAGGAGAAAATTAATATGGCAACAAAGATTTTTGATGTCGCCGAGATGGTCTGTGAAGACGTCCAGGCTTACGTTAAGTCTGCTAAATTCTGCACTGGCACTGATGATAATGCCACTTATGCTCAGTGCGATGACGGTGCGTTCGTGACTCTTGGCGGTCTGTGCGACGATGCTACCTATGAGGGTATGAAGGATTACAACTGCAAGAAGGCGTTTGCTCCGACTGCAGAGAATCTGACTGTGGACAAGGTATGGGTTATCGACCTTGCCGATGTGTCTGAGGGTATTATCGCCGGTAACACCTATCGCATTGGTAACAAGCTGGTTGACCTGAAGATGGAAGCTGGCTATCCTGCTCGCGTTCGTAAACTGAAGGTTGGCGATATGTTCTGGCTGGGCGCTGGTTGTTTTGCAACTGTTCCTACTGTTGGCAAGTTTGCTAATCTGACTGCTAATAAGGTTACTCTGACTGCGGCCGATACTGAGACGGCAGATCAGATCAATTTCGCTATTCGTGCGTCCAAGCCTATGACGATTGGTACTCTCGTTCCGGGTGCTCCCGCATACGAGCAGGAATACCTCGTTGAAGTGCTCTAATTTAAACAGGAGGTAAAATAATATGACAATGTTTTCTTACACTCGTGGCACCGAGAACTTCAACGCTATTGTCGAGGAGTCGATGCTGTTTGCAGATGCATATCTGAACAACAAGTCCGTTGAGGATAAAGAGACCAGACTGTACAACCTGAACTATAAGATTGCACAGTATTGCGTTGAGGACACTCGTGTCCAGAAGATTTTTGAGGATAAGGGCCTTGAGGCTCTGAGAGATCCTCATGTGACCAAGAATAAGGATTTCCTTGATAATTTTGACGCTGTTATCGCGCAGATTATCAATCCTATTCTGCCGATGGTTTCGAACTTTGATATGGTTCGCTTCCTTGCTGATGTTCGTCAGATTGGTTATGGTGATACCGCAAGATTTATCGTCCGTTCTAACGAGCTGTACAAGGTCAATGAAATCGCTGAAGGTGTGAACCGTGGCGTTCTGCAGCCTATTCACGATGATGAAGTGACCGTCAACCCGCGTCCTATCGAGATCGCGGCTGAGGTCGACTGGTATCAGATGGCTGCTGGCGTTATGGACTTCGGTGACTGGGGTCTGCGTGTTGCTCGTTCTTTCGAGCACTACATCTTCCTGAAGGTTGTCGGAGCTCTGACTTCCGGCATCACGAAGCTGGGCACTGCTTACTCCGCTACTGGTTTCAGCAATCAGAACTGGACCAACCTCGCGCAGAGAGTTTCTGCTGCGAACGGCAACTCCGATGTGTTTGCTATTGGTTCTCTTGCCGCTCTCGGTAACGCTGTTCCTACGCAGGCTGGATTGCAGTATGGTCTGGGTGAGAAGATCGCTGAGCAGGGTTTCCTCGATCGTTACCTCGGTACTCGTCTGATTGTCCTTGATCAGGCTCTGAAGTTCAACACCGTTAACACCACTGCTGAATTCGCTCTGCCGAACGATATGATCTACTTCCTGCCCGTTTACGGCGACAAGCCCGTTAAGCTGGTTTACGAAGGTGATAATATCCTTGTTGAGCGCGAGTACACTCGCACTCCTGACAAAACCTATCGTGTTCGTATTCAGGAGCGCGTTGGTGTGGCTGCGGTTGTTGGTTCTAAGATCGCTGCTCTGAAGCTGTCGTAATTTTTTATAAGAGTTTTTTAAAAAACCACTTGACAAAACACTATTGATGTGATATAATATAAGTATAAAGCGGGACAGGGAGTAGCTACCTTTTCAATTGCCGCAACAGTTGGATTACCGCTTTTATATAAATACGATGCGCTTTGCGGAGGTGCGATATGAAACGAGTCGAAATTAATAAGGATTGGTTATTTGATCAATATATCGTCCAAAATAAAAATATCGAAGAAATAGCAGAACTTCTTGGAACTGGCAAAAAACCAATTACAAGAAGCTTAAAAGAGTATTCGATTAAAAAGGACTTTTCTTTGATTAATAAGAAACGAGCAGAAACAAACGTTGAAAAATATGGATGCGTAAGCCCGTCTCAAAACGAAGAAGTAAAAAATAAAGCAAAAAAGACCAACCTCGAGAGATATGGATTTGAAAATCCGATGAGAAACCAGGAAGTTAAAGACAGATTGAAAGCGACCAATATTGAAAAATATGGAGTTGATTCTGTTCTTCGACTGGATGAGTTTAGAAAAAATGAAAAAACCATTAATATTGATGAAGATGATCTTCAGAAATATTATATTGAAGACAATTTAACAATTAACGAGATCGCCGATATTTATAACTGTAGTAGAAGCGCGATTCAATCGCGTTTATATGAGTATGATATCAGTAAGTCTCGAGAGCTTATCACAAAAACGATTGAAAAGACCAATATGGAAAAATATGGAGTTAAAACGACCGCTATTCTTCCAGAGGTTATCGAAAAAAAGAATAATACCAATCTTGAGAGATATGGAAACATTTCTCCTGCTAAATCCGCTCTTGTAAAAGAAAAGATGAAGGTAACTTGTCTTGAAAAATATGGATGCGAATATTCTATGTCGAATCCGGAAGTTCGAGAAAAGGCAAAAGAAACGATGAGGAAAAGATATAATCGAGAAAGCGGAGGACAGGTTCATTTGTCTGAAGAAAGTGTTCGAATTATGTCTTCAAGGGAAACACTGCGCGAGTTTATGATTGCTAACAACATTCATACCGTTCGTGAGCTAACTCTTGCTCTTGGTCGCGGAAGTATGCCGAAAGTCGGAGAATATCTTCATAAATACGATTCTTGGGATTTAATTAATCCAAAAGAGAGTTATCAAGAATTTGAAATTATGTCTTTCGTTCGTAGTCTTGGTGTTTCTTGTTATAAAGATAAGAGTATGTTAAAACCTTATGAAATCGATTGTTACTGCCCCGATTATAAAATCGGGATTGAGTTTAACGGGACATATTGGCATTCCAATCTTCAAAAAGAGAAAAATTATCATTTTGATAAATCTAAACTTGCGGAATCTAAAGGAATTCGTTTAATTCATATTTATGAAAACGAATGGGAAGATCCTCGTACTCGTCCGATATTGGAGTCGTTGTTAAGAATTGCTTTTGGAAAGGTTGAAAACCGAATTTATGCAAGAAATTGTGAGGTTCGAGAAATTACCAATAAAGAAGCAAAACCTTTTAATGACACGAATCACCTTCAAGGACACAGAAACGCACAAATAACATATGGGCTTTTTTACGAAGGCAAACTTGTTCAGCTTATGAGTTTTTCCAGACATAAAAAATATGAATGGGAAATTATTCGTGGTTGTCCGGGTTCTAACAATGTTGTTGTTGGAGGCGTGTCTAAATTATTCAAATGTTTTGTCAGGGAAAATCATCCAGATCAAGTGTTTTCATACGCGGATTTTAATAAATTCGACGGAAAAGGATATCTCGATCTTGGAATGGAATTTATCGGGTATTCTGGTCCCGATTTGAGATGGGTTATTGATGGGAAAGTAATTCCTCGTCGCCCGTCTCGTCACAAAGAATATAAAGAATCTGCAGACGCAATTATTTGGGGGGCTGGTTCTAAAAAATTCTTGTGGAAAAATCCAGAACTAAACAAATAAAACAACAAAAGACCGTTTTGCGGTCTTTTTTATATTTATGAGATTAAAAGGAGATATAAAAGCTATGGCATATGTTAAAAAATCTATTGAAAATGCAGAAACCACAATGGATTCTGTCGAAGAAACTGCGGAAAAGGCAGCAAAGATCGAAGCAACTTCTGCTCCGGCGATCGATCAGTCATCGGAAATTGCCGCACTGAAAGCGCAGATTGAAATGCTTACAAAAATGATGGCAGCAGGTATGGGCGCGCCCCAGACAGCTACCAAGGCTCCAGAACTTGGCGAAGATAAGATCAAGATCGTCCACCTGTATGAATATCCGGAAGGACTTTCGACGCATCTTACCTATTCCAACGGATATATTGACTTTTACCATTTTGGTCAGGTCAGATCTCTTCCGTATGCAGTCGCGGAGGAGCTTATTGGGCGTTATCGCAAGCTTTTTGATGAAGGACTTCTCGCACTTGGAGAAGGTTCGGAAAGATATGCGGACCAGTTTGATGTCAAGACGACGAAGGATTATGCGTTTATGGGATCTGACTTCGTAAAGAGACTCGGAACCATGGATGTATATGAACTTGAAAAAATTTATAACAAACTTTGTGATTCTCTTCGTGGATTTATTCTTGAATATTTTAAGAGAAAAATTATCGAAAAGGATCCGGCATTCAATGACGCTCATAAAATTGAAGTACTTAATAGATTGAGTAACGGTGCTATGGAAGATATTCTCCTTGACCGTCGGCGTGATGCCAGCAAATAATCATAAAATAAAATAAGGAGGGTCGTCGTACTATGGCCTTAACTTTTAAATCCATATATGAGAAAGCGATCAACTTGTTTGACGACCCAATCATTCAACGTGCTTACGTCGAAGATACAGTGCGTTGGGAGAGAATGATGTATCCACATCTTGAAAATGGAGTAAATCAATTTTCCAATCCGACAAAAATTGCCTATCTGTTGGTTGACCAAAAACTTCCAGCTGGTCAGGTCGAAGTTTTTGAAGGAAATGGAACCGCCGTATATAATACTGGTGTTGATTTTGTTCCAGAAGCGGATGCGGATTTTTCTTTTCGCATCGGTACGCAGTATGATCGCTCTGCGACATACGAAAATGGCGTTGTAACATTTTCTCGTGAAGTTCCTGTCGGGTCTAAGTGTGAAGTTAGATGGTATTCTGCTGGTCAATTTAACACTGATTTTAAAGAGGCGGCAAGCGCAACCACTTCCGCAAGCGTTATCGCTTATAAAGTGAGAGATATTTTAGCAAGGGCTCTTGTTGTGTCTTGGGCTACAAATGAGGAAGATTTTGTGCTTGATATCCGCCGAAATTTAAATGATACAGACTTCAAGCTCTATAGCGAAGCAAATAGCATTCGCTCTAAGGTTGAGTGGGTTAATCAGTTGAAGTTTCAGTTGGATACGCTTACTACGAAGCTCGCGTGGGATTTAGTATCTCGTAAATACCACGGAGGTAACTATTATGGATGATATGAAAATAGTTATTTCTGATTCTGCGAAGAAAGAATATCTTTCTTCCTTGATTGGTAAAATTCATAAAATTCTCCATCTTTTTGAAGAGGAGGACGAAACTGGGTTTTCACCAAGGCATTTTATTTATGGGCAACTATTCGAGATTAATGCAGCAAACGAAATGTTTGACGGAAAGTTAATTCCAATTATTGTAAAAATTAAAGGAATATATGATAACGTTGAAACAATTGAATATCGAGATGTGAAAAAACAAATTTTTGAATCTGACAAGATCATTAAATCGATGTTGCGGTCATTGAAATGAGGTGATATGATGGCAGTCTATGATATTTCAAAATATAAAGATGACTCATATCTTTTTTCACAAACGCCGCCCAATTTTGTTAAAGATAATTATTATCTGAAAATGATTCAGATGAAAATCGATTCCGAGTGGCCTTATCGTCCCAATCGTAAATGGATTGAGGAAGAAAAAGAGGCTGGAACGGAATTGTACGAACCGCTTGAAGTTGTGATTCAGTCCGTTAAAAACGATAAAGGAGAAACCGTCAGCGATGATTGGTATCGTCTTGTTTTTAAAGATTGTCACAGACACAATAAAGTTGGTTATCGTTACCGTTTTTCGTATGAGTTTGATCCAACCGAGCCGAATTACCGAAAGAATATTTGGATTGGTCTAAACCAAACAACAATGGAGCCGACCTCTTCGCAGGTTGTGTGCCGTTGTAATGGAAATATCGGATCGATTTATACCGACGAAAATGGGCAAACCTCGTATCATTACGAGCCGGTTATTCAGCCGTCGAAGCTGTCTAACCCGATGTTTGACTATTCAGAGGTTGCGATTGACCCGGACGGTTCAATGACTCTTATTGCTCAGTTCAATAAATACACGAAGCAATATTATATCAACCAAAGATTTATTATTGGAACTGATCGCGTTTATAAAGTAAACAATATTATAAAATCCGATTCTCGTACCACATTTGATGTGGAAGACGTTGGGATTATGCGGATCTATCTTGCGATGGATCAAACTGGTAAACTCGACAACTTTGAAACGAGAATTGCATATAACGGCCACGAAGATGACCCGAATCCCGAAATCGGAGACGATGGAGAATATATTTTCACTATCGCAGAACCCGGTGCTATTCCTGATACGATTCCTTCGGATGGCCTTATGTTCGAACCTCGCGTATATAAAAACGGACTGCCTACGGAAGCCGAAATAACCTGTACGACAACGCTCGAAGGTTATGGGTCCGATATGATGTCTGTTGAAGATTATTGCGAGCTTATCGATAACAAGGACGGAACATTTATTCTGAAACGCAAGATGATTGATAACCAACTTCAAGTTGTTGTTAGTTGTATTGCTACTGTTGAGGGGCAGCCCGAAATGATGTTGGAGTTTAAGGTTTCGTTGAGGCCATTCTGATGAAATGGGGGATTTAAAAGGGTGTTCAATCAATATTCTGTGGACGGAAACGCATATAATCGGTTTGTCAACTTGGACAATATTGAATATCGCATTGCTGATTTTTTAGCTAAAAGCGATAATAAATATGCGGATTATTTATTCAAAATTTTAAAATATGATACGATGGATGCGCTTATGCGTCCGTCGTTGACTTACGAAGAGCGGATGAAACTGCTCTATTCAAACAATGGCGATGCGGCAGGTGACAGAATCTTTTTGTCGCCGTTTATTGACGACTCCTTCGAGGAGCAGTCGTCGCATCTGCACATATATATTCATTCTGTCGTACCTAAAGACCATCTTGTCTCTACTGTAAACATTGGAATTGAAACAATCGTCCATAACAAAATTTCCAACATTCAAGGCGACGCTGCTATGTATAACCCAGACACGAACCCATCTGAGATGGGGAATAACGGACAGCCGGAAATCATTCTTAAAAATCGTGCATCGGTTATGTTGAAATGCGTAATGGCGGCTCTTAACGGGTCGTTTGTTGCGGGAGTCGGAACTCTTCAGTTTAATACTAAAATGAGTTCATATGACGGCGCAAAGCTGTCGCTGTGGAATGGAAAGAAATTTTTTGGTTATTCGATTGTTATGTCAACATTTATTAGTGGTGTTTCCCAAACGCCGGAGTGTGGTTTCTAATGGCACAGATGCCAGAATCCGAGAAGAAAATTCTCGAAGAAGTTGAGTATTTAAGAGACAAGTATTTCACATACGACGAGCCCGTTCCTTTCTGCGGGCTTTATTTATATCCAGTAAGTGTCCGAAATTATAACGAATTTATGACTTCTAACGCTTGTTTGCTTTTGAATAAAAACGACGATCCGATGGGTATTAAGTTTACTCATTTGGACTATCTCTTGTCAAAAATTTCAGATGAAAAAGAGGGCGTTTTGTGGTCTATGCGGTTTTCTAAAATTATTGAGCTTTGTTTTCATATTTTGCCCGGAATGAAGTGTTCAAAATGCGGAAAGTATATTCCGTATGATCAATTTTTTACCGAAGAAAGAGTTAAACTCTATCAAGATGGAACTGATGAAGACAGAAAAAAGTTCTTTGATTGTGACTGCGGAGAAGGCAAAATGGTTGCTTCTTTGGATCAGAAGAAAGACGAAAAAAGTAATAAAACGGTTCTTTTAATTGATGGGCACGAAATCGACTCGAATAACTTCAATAAACTCCGCAAATTTATTCTTTATCAAAATCTTCCAGATTTTAAGGATGATTCGTGGGTGGATAAGGCGATTCGAGATGACCAAGCCGCAAAAAATGAGATTATGTCTCGCGACAGTGGAAACGCAACAATTGAAAGAAAAATTCTTTGTATTTGCGCGGCAACGTCGTATAAGTTGAAAGATGTTTACGAAATGTCAATTCGTCAATTTGTTTCTTTACTTGGCGTAATCAACGATCTTATCGAATATAAGATTACGAAAGCCGGATTGATGTCTGGGATGGTTTCGTTGAAAAAAGGACAGACGATTGACCACTGGATTTATAAGAAAGAAAAGGGCATGTACGGCTCTGCTGTTGATGCCGATGCGCTCACGCAGAAAATTAACAGCTTGTAATTATTATGAAAAATTGACTCCGTTAATGGGGTTGTTTTTGTATATAAAACAAATTCAATATTTAAAGGAGATTATTAACTATGGCAAGAAAGTTTTTCTTGGCTTCCGTTGGTAACGCTGAGGCGTATGCTACTCGCAATGGTGAGTTTGCTCACGTTCTTTCCTCTCGTACCCTTACGGAGTCAACTCTTGGATTTACTTCTTCTATGGAGGAAGTTCGTGCCGGTCAGGGTGCTAAGCTGTACGGTCGTTTCAACCACTCTGCTGGTATGACCGTGTCTCTGACTGATGCAATGTTTGACCTGAACTATATCGCGCTGCAGACCGGTTCTGAAATCGAGACTGGTGCTTCCGCTATTTATTCGAAGGATTCTTATACTGCTGTGGATGGTGCCACGAAGACAATCGCTCTGTCGAAGGAGCCTGTTGCTATCGGAACTGCTTGCGGTCTTGATAAGAAAGTTGTTTGGTTCCGTGCTTCCGGGTGCAACCCGACGCAGGACGACATCTCCATCGTTATTGATGGCGAGAAGAATAAGTATGAGGGTGGAAACCTGACCGTTGGTGAAACCGATGCGGTTAAGTTCGAGACCGGCGTTATTTATTGCATTTCTTATTTCGCAATGGATAGCCTTGCAGATCTGTTGAAGATTTCTGCGAACTTCATTCCCGCAGAGCTCGTTCTCGTTCTGACTGCACAGCTCTTTGAGGGTGATGCAAACGCTCCTGAGACCGGTAAGCCCGCTGGCGAAATCACCATCAAGATTCCTCGCTTCCAGCTCGACGGTCAGTTCGACCTGAGTATGGCTATGACCTCTTCTGCGTCTATCGCCCTGAATGGTACTGCTCTTGCAGTTGATGCAGGCGGATGTGATGACGACGGTATCTATGCTGAGGTCGTTCGTGTTCTTAAGAATGCTACCTATTCTTCTAAGGGCATTCGTATGATCGCTATTGATCCCGAGTCCGCTGTTGCTGGTCAGACGCCTGTTGTTTACGGTCTGTACGGCAATGGTTCTACTGGTTTGATTCCGAATGCAGATCTGACATTTGAACCCGCTCTTGCTGATGGCAAGTTCGCTACTAACACCTACAATGTGAGCCTGAAGGAGATTCCCTCTTTGAAGGATTCCGTTACCGTTGCTTAACTAAAACTTTAAAAACATAAATGTTTTCTTGAGATGGGACCCGCAAAGTCCCATCTCTTTTTAACATTTGAAAAAAGTGAATAAAAGAAAAATTTTATTATCAAAAATGGCTAATTTTTTCGTATATATTGGATAAAATTTAGCCAGCAAACACATTATATTTTGTGCAATATATACAAAGAAAATTTTGGCAAAATTTGCCAAAAATCTTGTAAAAAGAAAAGAAAGGATTTGGATTTGGAAAAATGGATATTTTGAATAACTTTTATGCCCTGAAAGACGCGACCGCTCCGATGGAGAGCGAAACAACAACCAATGTTCAGGCAGAAACCCTGACTGTTCAGGTTGAAGGAACCGGAACCGGGATTTCCCTGCAGCTTCTTGGGTGTTCTGATCTGAAGTCTGACGAATATCACGTTATGACCGGGTTTACTTCGGATTTTAAGATCACGAACGAAATGACCGCGAATGGAATCTATACTTTTCCTGTCGATGGTATGGGAAGATTCAAGTTTAATCTTGCGGCAGTTGGCGGCGGTTCCGTTACCGTGTTCTGTCGTATGACAACGGGGGTGTAAATTATGGCAGTTGATAACATTGCCCGTGCGTTAGCCGCAAAGGCTCTTGGGAGTTCTGCTGGGTCTGTTACTCCAGAAGACCTCGAAAAAAAGTATGACAAAACTGGTGGAGCAATCAGTGGAGATGTTTCGATTCAGGGCGATCTGACTGTCTCTGGAACAACCACTACGGAAAAGGAAAAACAGCTCCTCGTTGAGGAGAATGTAATCGCGACAAATGCAAACAAAGTCGATTTAAAGACGCTGCTGTCTGGTCTTGCGATTAATAAAAATTCAAGCGCAACATACGGAATTATGTATGACCCCGCTGACGATACGGTTAAATTCGGTGAAGGGACTCTCGATGCGAATCGCAAATTTACGTTTAAGGCAGGCGAAGGAAAGCCGCTTGCTGTTCGTGCGAATTCCGCAGATTTTACCGATGCACATCTTGTGAAATGGGATGCCGCTTTGATGAGTTTTGTGGACGCCGGTGAAACCATTGATGGAATCAAGAAATACGTAGATGATAAAATTGCAGAATCTATTACGACCGTTCTAAACACTCCTGTTTGATGAGGTGACATTATGGCTAAAAATAATAATTTAAAAGATTTTGTTACCGGTGTCGCAGGGGCAATTCGAGAGAAAAAGGGAACGACCGAATTAATTAATCCTCAAGATTTTGAAAATAAAATCCGCACTATTCAAACTGGCATCGATACATCTGATGCAACTGCTACTGCTGACGACATCCGCCTTGACAAGACCGCGTATGGTGCAGACGGTAAAATGACTGGTACTATTGCGGATTATGACGGCACAAGTGAGCCTGCAAGTGGGAAAAGCCTTTTCCAGCAAAGAGTGGACGGAACCTTGAAAAATGTGACTGCTGATGATTTAGCAGGGATAACAAATATTACAGCAAATGCATTCTACTATTATGACGGACTGATGAACATTACAATTCCAACCAGCGTGAAAAGTATTAGCAAGTCCGCATTCGGAAATTGTGGTAATCTATCAAGTGTCGAGATAGGAACTGGTGTAATGAGCATTGGTGATTCGGCATTCTCCAGTTGCAATAAGTTGAGGGACATTATGATTCCAGACAATGTGACAACCATTGGTGACTCTGTATTCGAATATTGTACTAACATGGTAAGCGTCAAGATAGGAACCGGTATAACAAGTATCAGCGATTTCGAATTCCATTATTGCAGTAACCTGACGAGCGTCACGATTCCGAACAGCGTGACGAGTATCGGCGGTTCTGTGTTCCGTAAGAATTCGACAAGCACGGAGCTTGGCGGAACTTATACTATTTTCGCTACTACTCCTCCTACGATTCAATCCGACACTTTTAAGGATGCTAAAATCAATAAAATTATTGTACCTGCCGGCACACTTGATGCTTATAAATCAGCGACCAACTGGTCGGCGTTGGCTGACTATATTGAGGAGGCAAGCGAATGATTATTAGAGAATTTTATATGACGAGAAAAGATGGAGTCAACCTTTATAAGACCTCGTCTGACAAGAATGTTTATATTATAAAACAGGGCACCAATGAAAAATACGATGCGGCAATCGATATTGAAAATGCCGATTATATTTATGAAGAAACGGAGGAGATAATCGACTATGGAAATAAACTTGAACTCGAAAAGAACAACGCTTAAAACTGCGAAAAAATATTGTCCTGAAGATATTACTGTTGACGCAGTGCTTCAAGACAAAACAGTAACGCCGACTGCGACAGCACAAACCGTTAAAGCAGACGATGGATATGTCGGTCTTGGTACTGTAGAAGTAACTGCGGCAGCTCGAACGGCAATTAAATCTATTGATTTTTCTTACGGAGAACAGAATGTAACATATAGTTCCTCCGATGGGATTGGTATTAGCGGAGCGGGTAAAATCACTTATGTCGATGATACCGTTGACGATACTACAAACGAAATCGAAATTCCGATTATTGCTGGCGATGGTCTTATTATGGATGCCGTTACTGATAATACGAAGGCCCAATTCAAACTCGATCCAGAACATTCGGTTTATATGGCGACAAAACCAGTGGAAGAAAACGCAATTCCCGTTTATGCGAAGTCGAGCAAGTCGTGGATTAGCCTTGCGGCAACTCCTTCTGCAACGGCTTCTTCTGTTGTTTCTCGAGATGCAAACGGAAGATTTCAGGCCGGAGCACCAGTAAATGACGGAGATGTTGTGATTAAAAGCACACTTGAGGCGGCAATTGCAGAGGTTAGTAAACAGGTTGGTCCGACAGGTCCTACCGGTCCTCAAGGCGTTGTTGGTCCTACTGGTGCGAAGGGCGCAGATGGGAAGGGCGCTGCTAATGGAACTGTTTTGACAAACCAAGATTTGGATGATTACAAAACCGAAGCACAGTGTGGATGGTATTATGCTGGTGGAAGCAATACGGTAACAAACAAACCAACGGGCGTTGACGCGTTTGGAATGTGGCTGTTGCGTACCGCAAGTGGATATTATACGCAGGAGCTCTACGGTTCTAACAATAATTTAAATAAATGTTATATGAGAACTTGGAAGTCTACCGCTTGGACAGACTGGGTCGAAAAGGGAGCTAACGGCGCTGCCGGAGCAGAAGGTCCCACTGGTCCCGCAGGTCCTGTCGGACCCACTGGAGCAACTGGACCTATTGGTCCAACTGGCCCTGCGAGTAATGCCGGTGAGGCTATTGCGATTGAAGGAACGGCAGAGGCAACCAATGGTAATTTGACAGAGGCACAGATGACCAAACTTCAGTCTAATGAGAATAACTATATTATGTTCAATCACAAGAAATATAGCTTGGAAGGAAAAGGACATCAAGAAGGTTATCTGACATATACTTATGCCGGTTATGAGAACAATCTTCATAATCTGGAAAGTATTACTATTACGATCAATACTCGTGCGTGGGTCCTGAATACAACGGATGTTTTGGACAGAGATGAAATTACAGAGCTCGTCTCTCCGTTGATCCCGACCATTCCAGCTGCTCCGACTTGGAAAACAACCGCGCCTACAACCGAAGCAGATCGTTCTAAGGTTCAATTTACAAAGGTAATCATTTCTACAACGGACGAAACAAACTTCCCCGGAATGAACGGAAAACACGCGATTGTTCCCGGCTTCACAAATGACGGTTTCCACTACGGAACGGTTGTCTGCTCGCAGGCAGATCCGGCATATGAATTCCCGTTCATTGGGTCGATTACCTCCGAAATGGCAAGCGGAACAATTGTTAAACCGAGTGTCGCTCCAACATATATCAGTGTCGTCGATCCGGCTGTTACATTTACTTATGAATATCTTTGGTAAGAAAGGAGGAGCATAAATGCCAATTTCTTACAAAGATAAAATTTATACAACGCTTGGTACTCCGACTGTATTGTCTGGAAATGTTGTTTCTACTACTGACAGTGCTGGGGTCCCAGCTAAAGATTATACCGTTAAGGGTAAGACGATCGTTTGGAATCAGCTGTTTGATAAGAGCAAGTTTGGTTTTGGCCAAACTTTTGAGGGCATTACATCGGTTAATAATGGGGACGGATCATTTACTTTAAGTGGTACATCAACGGGGTATTATCAATACGTTTTGTTTAATCCGACCAGCTTGCCGACAGATTCTTCTCATAAATATCTCTTGAGAGGTTGCCCTTCCGGAGGACAATGGGCTAAAAAATGGGGTCTTAGCGGATTAAACACTGAAGAATCAACCGATTTTGGAGAAGGTGTGATTATTACGGGGGCAACTTCGATTTCTCCGATTATGTATGTATGGTCGCCAGCAGGCGCTGTTTCTAATCTTGTTTTCAAACCTCAACTTTTTGATCTCACTCAAATGTTCGGTTCTGGCAACGAGCCTTCAACTCCCGCCGAATTCCGCGCAATGTTCCCGGACGATTATTATCCGTATAATGCGGGAGAGTTAAAGACAATCATTCCGACGAGTATGGAAGCGATCGGCATTAACCTGCTTAATCTCGTTGGCAGAAAAGAAATATTATCCGATACTGTTGGATATAGATCTCCCACGGATGCATATTCGGAAATCGACACATATGTGTATTATAAAGGAGTTTCTCCAAACGGATATTTGGCATCGGAAAAAGTTGTAGAAGCCACAGTGTTAAGTTCAAGCGTGATTACGAAAACGGCAGACAGTATTGGTACTGATGGTTATGGAGTCGGAATTCCGCTAACCGTTGTTCCAAGCACAACATATTATATAAAATATACAGCATCAACATCTGGCGTGGTAAGTATTGGATATTTAAATTCGAGTAAAATGGTTATAGATTATAGTTGGACTATATCAAATAATCAATTTACGACTCCGGGAGATTGTAGATATGTATTGCTTGTATTTAGACCGAATACTCACGGTACTTCGGCTACTTTCGAAAATATTTGTGTTAGCACTGTTCAAACAAATGAATATCAGCCTTATCGTAAATATCGCATCAACATCACCTCTTCAAAATATTTCCCTGATGGAATGAGAAGTGCAGGCTCGGCATACGATGAAATTAACTTTTTATCACAAAAGGCAATTAAGAAGATTGGAGTCGTGGATATGGGGACAATGGATTGGGGTAGCAACTCCGGAACGTATCCGACAAATTCATTTTATAGTATCGGTTTTACAAGCGCAAAGGGAAATACAACAAATATTATTTCAAATGGTAAATTTTATAACATATATGCCAATAGTGGAGGAAACATAATTGCTATTACTGACAGCGACGAAAAATACGATTCTAATGCCGCTTTCAAATCTGCAATGTCTGGTGTTATGCTCCATTATGAACTCGCAACTCCCGTCGAAACAGCAATCACGCCTTCGCTTCAAGCACTTTCCACTTTCAAGGGTTTCACTTCTTTCTTGGCTCCGAACTCGCTGACGCAGAACGGGCCGCTGTCGGTTACATATTATGCCGAAGGCGGAGCAAACCCGGAAAACGGTTGGCTGGCGAGCTATAAGAGAAAGCTCTATATGGGGCGGAATATTGAGTGGAATCAGTTGTTGGATAAAAGTAAATATCCTGCAACCACAACGACAAATGGTGTTACATTTACAAATAATGGCGACGGGAGTGTTACTGTAAACGGAACAGCAAGTTCGTCCGTCAACTACAGCTTAATACTCTACTCTGTTAAATTCGGTGTTACTGGACATAAATATATGTCATGTGGATGTCCATCTGGTGGCTCAAATGATAAGTATCGTATAGTTAATACAATTGCTAAATCAGGTGTTTATGTTGATGGTTTTAGTGATCGAGGAAATGGAGCAATTTCAAAAGCGTTAGAAGAGGGAGAAGCGATCTATTCTGATATTAATATTGCAAACGGCTATACTGCCAACAACCTTATTTTCAAGCCTCAGATTTTCGATCTTACACAAATGTTCGGCGCTGGCAATGAGCCTGCGACTCCCGAAGAATTTTGGTCCTATTTCGATCATAAGCTCTATCCGTATAACCCCGGGGAAACACAGCCGTTGTTTAAGATTTCGAGAAAGAGTCAGTGGGGAAGTAACGCTTAAATATTATATTGTTCGTTGGATAAGATCAATGCGACAATGATTAGATTTAATGCTGCGGCATTGTTGGTGACCAGATTTTCTCAGCGCGTACACGTCTCAAAGCCTCTAAGGGGATAAAATGTTATTTTACAAAAAAAAGAGAGCTCGTGGTTTTCACGGGCTCTCAATATTAAAAAATATTAAAAAATAATTCAAATAAAAACAGAAAGGAGGTCCTCAAAAATGGGGAAACGCTCGACAGTATACCATGAACTGGTCACTCCAGAAAAGTGGGACAAAGTTAATGAAAAAAATAAAAATCTAATCAACGAATTTACAGATTATTTGCGTTCTGCAAACAAATCTCCAGCAACAATTAAGCAGTATGAAGCACAACTGCGCACATTTTTTGTGTTCGTACTGGAAAGATGCGAGAACAAGTTTTTTGTTGATCTAAAAAAGAGAGAATTTGTTAAATATTTTGGATATTTGACAAACGAATTGGAGGTTTCTCCGAACAGGATTTGTTCGATGAGAGCCGTCCTTTCAAGTTTATCTAATTTTATTGAAAGAATTTTAGATGAAGATTACCCGCAGTTTAGAAATCTTGTAAAAGTTTTGGAGCCAGTGGATAAAGCGTTCGTTCGCGAACGTCCTGTTCTGACGATGGATCAAATTAGAGATTGTCTCAAAAAGCTCGAAGCGGACAAAAAATATCAGGTTGCTTGCTGTCTTGCTATTCTTGCGGCGAGCGGAATGCGCAAAAGCGAAGTCATTCAGATGAAAATGGAATATTTCGAAAAAGACAGACTGATTTATAACGGACTTGCGTATGAAACGGATAAAATTCGCACAAAGGGTCGTGGGAAAGCCGGTAAGGTCGTAACGAGAATTGTGTTCCGAAATCTTGTTAATGTGGATCATTATATTGATTTATGGCGTAAAAAGCGTGAAGAACTTGGTATTAAAGACGAATATATGTTTGTGGTTTATCACGATGGTTCGTATGAACCGGCAACACAGTCTACCATCAATTCGTTTGCGAAAACAATTGGAAAATATCTCGGAGAGGACTTTTTCGTTCATAATGTTCGGCACACGACATCGACTGCTCTTGAACTTGCTGGATACCCAATTGATGTTGTTCAGACAATTTTCCGCTGGGCAGATCCGAAGATGGTTAAATATTATTCAAATATTAGCGACACGCAGTCGCTGGAAAATTTCTTCGCAGGAATGAGCGAGGAAGAAAATAAAAAAGAAAAAGAAGAAAGTGAGGAATAACCAATGGCAAATACGGGTTTTACTAGCCAATATACAGGAGCAGATATAGAAAAAGCCATTGCGGCGTATTTGAATGGAGATACAAGATCAACTATTGTTGTCTCTGTTGAGTCACAAGACTGGCAACAAAAACAATCTGGGTCCTTAATCGATGGAAATTATTATATAAAAATCAGATGCACTGGTTCCGCATATGTTGGAAATGTTCCAGAATGTTTTTTGGTAATTTGGCCAACTGGAGAAAAGATTATACCGAATATTTATTATAGCAACAATGGTTCAGCCGAGACAACCGATATAATCGTAGCCTCTAACGCACAACTTGGTTGCGATATAGTTTTAATTGGTTCTTCTCCAATTAAAACAACTTCTACTACGGTGGTAGTTAATCCAACTTAATTAATTTATTTTTTTATGAAAGGAGTTTAACGGGAGATATGAAAGAAAATAAACAAATAAATCAAGAATTACAACAGGAAACAGCAGAACAAAACGAAGTTCCTGTTATCGATAAAGATTCGGTTGATATATTAGACCTGCTCGAAACAGCTTCATCGTGGCTTGTTTCTCCAGAAGATAAAGAGGCGGAAAAGAAATTCAATGAGATTAAAAATCAGATTATTGTGAAATCTTTTCTTCCTCTAACGATGAAAAACGCACTCGTCAAAAAGGCGATTTTCGACTTGCGAACATCAGATGATTCAATTGATGAATTTCCGCAAGCATTGGAAATTTCGCTTCTGTTCAACGTTCTTCTCGAATATACAAATATTAAATGGGAAGATGGGCTTGAAGTTAAAGATGCCGCATTTTATGATATTTTATGGGCGTCCGGCGTGTGCGATATGATTTTGGAATATTGTCGTTCGGATTATGAAAGAGTGGTTCGAATGGTGGAAAATATGTTCTCGTTTGAGAACCTTTATAACCTTGTTGAAACAATTAACAAGATGACTCCCGATAGCGTGGATGAATTAACGAAAGAGGTTAAACGGATTAGACTTGAGTCCGACCCACAGATTCTTCACGATTATGCGACACTTGCGAGGGCCGGTGATCCGGTTCTGCATAAGATGGCAGATGCTATTGAGGACACTGCATATAAAGCGGCAAAGGGAGAAATTCCGGAAGAGAAAGACGCAAAAGAGTGATAAGCGACAAATAAAATGCCGCTTTTATTCACAAAGTTAATTTTAGTGGGAATTCTCACCAAATAATGGCGTCTCCTTTAAATAT
>ERZ1035037.117-NODE-117-length-32738-cov-10.032525_pt1 | contig 32738 bp, 38 predicted proteins | sample MGYA00520618_ERZ1035037 | MGnify/ENA primary metagenome ERZ1035037 (study PRJEB33766, sample SAMN09781741) | gut metagenome | biome: gut microbiome | host: Homo sapiens | place: Madagascar | study: EMG produced TPA metagenomics assembly of the PRJNA485056 data...
CTCTGATACCTATACAAGAGGAGTTACGAGAGATTATTGCTGAATGTCAAACAATTCACGCGGCTGAACTTTGTTTAGACAAAAGCCTACTGCTTCTCGCATACCCAACGGATGCTGAAGAAGCTCGTGATTACGCATCAGCCGCCGCGGCACTACAGCGTGATAACGCGATACGCTCAAAACACCTGTACAAACGCTTAAAATCTCTTTACGACTGGGTAGATAAAGAGCAACGCATTCCGGGGCAAGCTGATAGATAAGAAAGGATGATAAATAATGGGAAACCCAACAAGAGCAAGATTAATGGAACTCGGAAAGACGCAAGTGGATTTACTCCGTGAAATCCGAAAGCGCGGCTATCCGAAATGTACCGAGCCGTATCTGTCAAAGGTAAACAACGGCTTGAATACCTATCAGCCGCAAGCGGTCGGTATTATCAAGTTAAGAGAAGAAATTTTATCCGAATGGGAAAGCGAGGTAAAATAAGATGCCGAGAGAAAAACCGTATTACAGAGAGATTTTGGCTGACTTAGCCGAAAAATTTGATGATAAAATGCTGGTGCGAATCGGCGAGGTGTGTAAAACAATGCACATTTCAGCCGATTCGGCTCGAAACCGTTTCAGCTTTGATAAAAACGGTTGGATAACACTGTACGCACTCGCAAGAGATATATGTAAGGATTTTTAAGAAAGGATGATTCAAATGACAAAATTTAAATTAAGCAAGAGAACAAGACGGCGGATATGCTTGTATGCGTCATCCGCTGCGGCGGTGGTGAGCGGCTTGTCAATACTTTCGGCAATCGGCTACTGCGAACTGGGAGTTATCGGCGTGGGTGAGATGTTGATGCGTGCAATCGTATCGATGTTGCTTATGGTGGCGTTTACGCTGCTTACGGCGGCAATATCGGCGGCAATCGCAAGGATAGAAACCCCAAAGCCGCAGCGGCAAAAAGCCACCAAAATAGCGATATTCCATATCGAACCCAAAAAGAAACAAATTAGAAAGTTGGTGATATAAAATGAATTTTAAAAAAATGCAAATTGATGTATGCAAGGCGATGTTAAACCCCGATTCAAGGGTAGCCGTCGGCGAAGTAGGCGATAACTATATCGCGGTAACAACCGATAATGTGACAGCATATGTTTTTTCAAAAGAGGAATGTATTTTTAACCCCGAAAAGATAGAAAGAAAGGTTGATATGTCCGAAATGTTCAAGTGGCGTGACGATGACAAGCTGCTCGAAAAAACACTTGATATGCAAGCGTACCTTAGCGGGGACAAGGCTGTAAAATTCGTTGCCGATGACCTCGAAGTTTGGATAAACGAAAAATACGTAAATAACTTTAAGGAATGTAATTTTTATGCGTATGCGCCGCTTAACAGAGTATTGATAACAGCACCGACAGGATTGTTGATTGCCCTTGTTATGCCAATCAGACCGCAAAAGAGGTGATGTAATATGAACACAATCCACGAAACGGTATTTTGCAACAGTCCGAAAAATGCGGCACTTGTAACGTTCTTGAACCTTGCCGGGTGCGCATACCAACACAAAGACCTAAACGAACAATACCGCGAATATAAAAAGTCCGCCCTTGCGGGAACAAGGAACGGACAGGCTTCAATTTACAGAAGCATTTGTGTTGAAAAACTACATTAATGATACCATAACACATCATTAATGTCAAGCAATCGGAGGAAATTTTTATGAAAGAATTATCTGTATATAAACAAATGACGATGAGTCCGAACGAATGTCTTTCGGCAATCAAGCGTGAAATCGGCTTGAAAATAACCTGTGTTCCCTTTGCGGTCAAGGTTATGGACGCACTTAAAACGCTGAAAATAAAGACCGATGATGACGCAATCAAGGCGGCAAACACACTTCTTTCGGGACTTCAAACCCTGTGGCAGGGCGGTATAGTTGCCGAAGATTATGACAAGCTCGATTTTGTGAATCGAGGCAATACCATAGTCCCGTCCGCGAGGGTCGAGGCGTTTTTGAGGGCGGCGGCGCGAAAAGGCTATCGGATAACCGATACAATCATTGCCGTACCGCAAGAGGACAGCGATACCACATATTTTAAAGAAAATTTTTATAACGGCGAAATCATATATACGTTAGAGGACAGGCGTATCAACTGTGACCGTGCCGTAACGGCACAGCGGCTGATTGACGGATATTTCGACAGATTCCTCTGTCGGCTCGAAGTCCGCAACGCAACAACAAATCAGCGTGTGGCAATGACGGTGTGCGAAATGTCGGCGGCGGATATGCTCGAAGTATCATCGGTTAGCGAACAGGGCATATATAAATCCCGCTGGGAGGAATACACAACCGGTTACGGCTATAAAAAGAAACGCAAGGTAATCACAAACGAAATCAACAGCGGTTCGATTTGGGTAAAATGGACGGGCGAAATGGTGAACAAAACCATAATACGCCGTGCGCTGAAACGAATAAAAGAGGTTCTTCCCGAACTTAAAGAATCAATATATGCGTTTGAAAGCGACGATAATATCACGGTCGAGGCAACCGAAGCAACACCGATTCCCGAACCCGATATAGAAATCCCCGTTATTTCCGAAAACGTTAATCTGCACAAACTCACGCCCGAACAAAAAGAAGAATATCGGGAAATGATTGAGATATTCAAGGCAAATCCCAAGCTTGCTGATGACAAAATGAACGAGATAACAAAGATGTTCGAGGACGGCGCGGACAAGCAGACCGTTATCAACGCCGAATATGCAAGCATACGCGCATTAATGGATTTCAAAAGCAAACGCGAACGGTTAAAGGAGTACTTAAAATGAACAGAACGAAGCTGAAACAAGGCACGCTTGCGTGGGAAAAGGCAAGGGAAACGCGAATCGGCGGCAGTGAAATATTCGATATTGTGAGATATTATGCGACCGATGACGAATTACAGAACTGCGGAATAAACGCCGAGAAATTCAGAGCGGAAAGACCGTACACCTCCGTATGGTCGCTGTATCACAAAATGCGCCGTGATGGAATGTATCACAGAGAAGCACTCGCCCCCGAGTTTGCCGAATACGGTCACGCAGTCGAACCGTACGGCGTGTATGTACTTCAAAAGGGCAGACAAAAAAAGGTCAAGCCGGGCGAAGTTTACGCCGATGACAGGCTGATTATCAGCCTTGATGTATCGGGTACGGCAGAAGAAATTGACAAGGTTCCGTTCGATTTCGGAAACGGAATGCCAAAAAAGGGTCAGAAATTCGCATGCGAACAAAAAACGATGATGCCCCAAAAGGCAAAAGGCGGCACGGTGCCGTTTAAATACATCGTACAAGCCCAACATCAGATTATGCAGACAAAGGCACATTTTTTCATACTTCAAATAATGGTTCTTGCCGAAGATACGCCGTTCATCAGAGGAAAGATATGTCAGATGTCACGCCGAAAAAAGTTTGAATACTTAGACGAAAATATGCTTGTCAAACATCTGTATTTTCAAAACAATCAACATCTCGGCGAACTGATAAACACGTGCACAAAGCGGTTTTTTGGCGCTGTTGAAAGCGGACAAGAGCCGACCGCATACATAGAGAACGACAGCCAACAGAATATAATCGAATGTATAAGACAAAACAGTCTTTATGACCCGGATGCGGTCATAGAATATGATTTAAAGCCGTACAAGACGGCAAAAGACGAAAAAGATAAAGCCGCAGACGTACAATCCGCAGAGCTACAAAAGATTATCGAAACAGCGAAGGCGAAAAACGCTTGTAAATTCGATTCGGCGGACGGCATTTCGGCGAGCTTTTCAAAGAACGGCAGATTTTTAATTAAGGAGCACAGAATATGAAACTTTATCCATATCAAAATGAAGCGGTAAACAACGCAGTCGAAATGCTGACAGAACGCAAAAACTCTTTGATTGTCGCAGGAACGGGCGCAGGCAAAACAATTATGATGGCGGCGGCAATCGGTAAATTCTATAAAGGCTTTAAATCCGTTCACGGTCGCAATCCTCACATATTGGTACTCGTTCACCGTACCGAAATACATAGCCAAAATCACACAAAATTTTCGCTTGTATGCCCCGATATTGCAACATCGGAAATAACATCAGCGGCAAAGAGCCTTAAAGGATATGTGCATTTCGGAATGGTTCAGACGGTCGCAAACATTATGCCCGAACTGGAACGTGCAAAAAGCTATTTCGATTTAATCGTGATTGACGAGGCGCACCACGCCAAAGCGTCAACATATGAGGAAATAATCAACATAAACCAAAAGGGCAATTCGAACGCCGCATTGCTCGGCGTGACGGCAACCCCGAACAGGGGTGATGAGCTTCCGCTGATACATCTCTTTGATAACTACTTTCAGATAACGACAAAATTTTTGATAGACAGCCATTATCTCACACGTCCGAAATTTTTGGATATGTCACCGACATTCTATGTTGACGGCAAGTGTGAAAAAGGGCATTTGGCGAAGAACTGTAAAAATGATGAGCGCGGAAACGCACTGATACAAAAGCTGTGCAATGACTTTCTCGCCTATAAAGAGGACGGAAAGACAATCATATTTGCCCCGAATCACGAGTTTTGCCAAAGGATATATGACCGCTTAAAAGAACTCGGACGAAACCCCGCATATCTCGCCCCGGGTATAGATGATACGGCGCGCAAAGCAGAGGTTGAACGCTTTGAAAACGGTGACAGCGACGAACTTATCAACGTTGATATATGCACAGAGGGCTACGACTTTCCGCCGCTTAGAAACCTTGTAGATTTCGACACCAACGGCACACACGGTCAATGGGTTCAAAAGGTCGGTCGGGTGCTGAGAACGGCACCGAACAAAACGACTTGTACGGTTATTGATTTCGGCGGCAATGTCGAGATGTACCCCGATGGAATAGAAACAACGGTGAACCTTTACGGAGCCGTTAAAAAGGAAAAGGGCAAACGCCTTGTCGAAAGGGACTTTTTCAGAGAAAGCGGCGAGGAAAAGGACACCGCCGAGGTAATAGGACAGGATGATACAAAATACACGCCGTATCATCTGCCGCAAGGCTTTGAAAGCGTGAATGACGCGGATTTCGGGATTGTGTTTGTTGCTTGCGGCAATGATAACGACTGTATCATAATCGGCAAGGACGAGCAATACACACTGTATTGCGGCAATAAGAAAAGTATTGCAAAGGTTCAAAACGGCACGTTTGACGAGTGTATGAGGGGTGCTGTTGCGGTTCTCGGCGATACAGACGTGACCGATGAACCGATAACGAAAATGCAGATTAAGCTGCTTGCCCCCGAATATCCGACAACGGCGCTTGACAAGCACGGTGCGAACTGTTGTATCTGCTGGAAAACGTGGAAAAGTGCGGTAAAGGGTGATTGATGAATGGAATCGGTCGGAACAATCTGTAAGGTGGTCGGTAATCAAGCGTTGATTTCGGTCGGGGTCAATCCCGATATACTCAAAAAACAGTGTATCGAAAAGTGTCTTGTCGTGTTCAACGACGGACGGACAATCACAGCAGACCAACGCAGAAAGGCATACGCAACACTTCGCGACATTGCCGATTACAGCGGTCACGAACCCGAATACTTAAAAGAGTGGTTCAAGTACGAGTATATGATAAAAACGGGCGGTGAATATTTCAGCCTGTCCGATTGCTCGGTGACGGTCGCAAGGGAATACATAAATGTTTTGGTTGATTTTTGCCTTAGGCACGGCGTACCGCTGTATGAACCTATGACGGAACGAACGGATGACATCGGTGCGTATCTGTATATGTGTTTGTATTATCGAAAATGCGCCGTATGCGGTCGGGCGGCAGATGTACATCACGTTACCGGTTCAAAGCTCGGAATGGGTGCAGACAGAGAAAAAGCACACCATTTGGGTCGTGAAGCAATTGCGCTGTGTCGAAAGCACCACAACATCGCACATACGAACGAAAACGATTTTTTCAAAGAAAATCATATTTACGGCATAAAGTTGGATGAAACATTATGCGAACGATTAAATTTAAGGAAGTGATAAAAATGAAAGATTTACAAGCACCGTACATAACGGATGCGGAAATATACGGAGTCGACAGCGGACAGAGCGCAGATGTACCCCTTGATGAATGCTGCGCATATTGCGGCGAACCGATGTATCGGGGTCAAACCGTTACGGTACTGAATGAATACAATTTAAAATTTTGTGACGGCGAGTGTTTGCGTGACTATTTCGCCGACATAAGCGAAAGAGAGATACTGTGATATGCGAGCGAACAAGAAACCGAAAAAGAAATGGAAGAAAGCCGAAATCGATTTTTTATTGAGAAATCGCGGCAAGTACGATTATAACGAACTTGCGGATATGCTCGGACGCTCATATGCGGTTGTGTATGACAAAATGCATCAGCTGAAAATCGATTACACCAAAGAAGAACTTGAAATCTTTGATGAAAAGCATAAGGCGCAGATGAGGGAAAAACAGCAGAGAGGATATTCACTCAAAGACAGAGAGGTTACATCGGCAACAATAACGGTCGTTTTGGGTGATGTGTATCACGGCACACGACAGGGTAAGAAACTTGATGATATATTTATCGAAACGGCAGAAGCAACCCACCGCAGTGTTGAGGCGGTGCGCAAGATTTATGAAGAAAACAAAGATTTCATAAAGGTGATAGAAAAACAGTGGGAAAGCTATGACCCACCGCCGCAAGACCGAAGCGCAAGCAAAAACCGCCGAACAGGACATTTAACCAACGAAGATTAACAAGCATTGCGCTTGAATGCTATCAATAAAAGAAAGGAACTAACCATATGATAAACAAAGTAATTTTAATGGGTCGGCTTACCAAAGACCCGGAACTAAGATACACAAACAACAAAACGCCTGTTTGCTCATTTACGATTGCCGTAAATAACGGCTACGGTGAGAAACAACAGACGGATTTTGTCAACTGTCTTGCGTGGAACAAAACCGCCGAATTTGTGACAAAGTATTTCACCAAAGGCAAGATGATAATCGTTATCGGACGAATCACAACCCGAAGCTGGGAAACACAGGACGGCAAGAGAGCTTATGCGACCGAAGTTATCGCAAACGAAGTGAATTTTGGCGAATCAAAAACGTCACCACAACTGAATACACCCCAAACCGCCGCACAACCGCCAATGCAAGACGATGACGATGATTTTACACCGCTTGATGAAGATGACGATTTACCGTTTTAAGGGGGCGTGAATGATGTATGATAAAAATACGTTGTCAAAGAGAATAAAAAAATTACGGCTGGAAAATGGCTTGACACAGCGACAGCTGGAAAGAATGGCAAATATCGCTCCGTCGTCTGTTTCAGGATACGAAAAGGGGCAAAAAACGCCCTCAATTGAGGTATTATGTAATATCGCAAACGCTCTTGAAACATCTGTTGATTGGCTGTGCGGAAACCTTGAATCCAAAGGCAATTATACACCTTTGGATGCTATAAGAATATTGGCACAACTGGACGGGCATTTTGGGGATATACTCAATTTTGCAACTCAATATCTACAGATGTCCCAACTGTTATCGGACGACCGAATAACGCAAGGTATATTCGACAGTTGGCTTGCCGGTGTAACACATAGTGAGGGGTGATATTGGATGAATGACCGAGAATTATTAAAATACTGGAATGATATTCCGATAGGAGCAAAGAACGCCGTATCATACGAAGAATTAAGCGCAAAATGGCATCGCACCTATCGAGGTGTCCGTAAGATACTGGAACTTTTGGGTACGGTTGACACGGGCGATGATTATATATTAATACGCTCATCGCACGGCCGGGGCTTCTTCCGTACAAAGGACAGAAGATTAATACACCGATACCGAAAAGAAATAATAAATCGGGCGAACAACGTATTAAAACCGCTCGATAAGATTTATAAGGTACAAGCAAGAATCGTAGGGGCGGGCGTCCCCGACCGCCCGAACAAACGAACATAAGGCACTAAATGACACTTTTATGTGTGATAAAATGTAAGAAAAACAAACAGGAGTTGAGAATATGGCAAGACCTATTAAAAAAGGACTTGATTACTTTCCTCTTAATGTTTTCTTGACCGGGAGCGTTGAATACATCGAATGTATGTACGGCGCAATCGGGGTATATGTTATTATTTCGTTATGGAAGCGGATTTATGAACATTCATATTATTACAAATATGATGAAAAGTCACCGCTTATTTGCTCAAAAGAATTCGGGAATCAGCTTGAACTCTGCTTCCCGAAAAAAAATAAACAGAGTTATGAAATATATGACGAGATAATAAAAAAATCGGTAGAGTTTGGCGTTTTTGATAAAGGAATGTTTGAAAAATATTCAATACTTACATCAAAAACAATACAAAAAATCTACTCGGAAGCAAAAAGAAAAGATGCAAACGAACTGATAGACGAACGCTATCTTTTAATTAATATACCCGAAAACAGAGTTTTTGCAACAAAAACTAAGGTTATTGCAACAAAAACCCCGATTAATGCGGAAACAATCCCACAAAGTAAAGTAAAGGAAAGTAAAGTAAAAGAAAGTAAAATAAATAAAAGTAAAGAAGATAAAAGCAAGAGCGCAAGAAAGAACGGCGGATATGATGAAATCCTATCCGTTGTCGATGATGAGGATTTGAAGAATCTGTATTATGAGTTTATAAAAATGCGTAAGCTGATAAAATCGCCGATGACGGACAGGGCATTAACAACGCTTATCGACAAGGTAAACACATTAGAGCCGTCAAGCATTGAACGTCAAAAGAAATTGCTTGAAAACTCTATCGTGAATAACTGGAAAAGCGTTTATCCGCTTAAAGATAACGAGAGCAAAGGTGCTAACATAAAATCATCGAAATTCAATAATTACACTTCCGAAAGCAAAACCGACTATGCCGAAATGGAGGAGCAAATATTAGACAGTATGTTGGACGGTGATTATGAATGAAAGGAGCAAACGAATGAACGAGATTAAACTGGTGATAAAATTGCCGCCTGTTACCAAAAAGAACAGTATGCAGATGATACGGAACAGCAAAACACAAAAGCCAATGCTTGTACCGTCAAAACAGTATCGCAGATACGAACGTGATTCGGGGTGGTTTTTAAAGCCGCTTGCGATTTCAAGCCCCGTGAATATTCGGGCGTTGTATTATATGGCAACACGGCGAAAGGTGGATATTACGAACCTTGAATCCGCATTGTTGGACGTACTGGTTAAACACGGAGTAATAACGGACGATAATTGCCGCATCGTAGTATCAACGGACGGGAGTCGGGTTCTCTATGACAAAGACAATCCCCGAACAGAGATATACATAACGGAATCGAAAGAGGTGACGGCACTGTGACATTATCTGATGCAATAGAGAAAATGAGAAAGCACCGTCTTTTAATAGGCATAACAGACGGCGAAAAATCGGACAGAGCAACGGCACTTGATATGTTGCTCGGCATAGCAAAGCGAGAAATTACAAAACAGGAAAGCAGGGAAGATAAATGAATAAAGCAAGCAAGATAAACACACCACCTATACCCGTATTCAGAAAATTAATGGATACAACCCCGAATGTAACAAGAGCCGATTTGGCTGAATATTTGGGCGTGTCAGCTGTGGCTATCGGTCAGTACTACAACGGTGACGCGCTCCCAAGTATGGATAATCTTATCAAAATAGCTAAATACTTTAACGTGTCAACTGATTACCTGCTCGATACAGATTGGAATAAAAAAACCAACTCGAATTTCAAGGGCCGTGACGGAATATTCGCGAAACGGTTAAGAGAATTAATAAAAACCAAAGGTATAAAGCACGGTGACCTTGCGGGCAAAAAGGTCTTAAACGTTTCAAGACAAGCAGTGGGACAATACTGCAACGGAACAGCGTTACCGCCTGTGGACAAAATTGTCATACTGGCTCGATATTTTGATGTTTCAGTCGATTATCTGCTCGGCTTGACTGACGCAAAAACCACAAAAGACACGGATTTGAGAGCAATAGTTGATTATACGGGGTTAAGCGAAGAGTGTATTAAAGAAATTTCACCCGGCATATCCGAAAACCCGTATGCGAACGAATGTGTGTATATACTAAATCAGCTGTTTTCAACAAAAGAGGGACAAACCATTACACACCGCATATTTGATATGCTATCACATAAAGGATGATAAAAATGGCAAAATACATAGACACGAACGAATTATATAACAAACTGCGCGGCAGAATCAGCGTGCGCCAATTAGAGATAATAAAGGAATTAATCAACGAATGCGATACAATTACCGTAGAAAGTGAGGAAGAATAATGAATGTATTAGTAGCTTGTGAGGAAAGTCAAAGGGTGTGCATAGCTTTCAGAGAATGCGGACACGAAGCATACAGCTGTGACATAATCGAATGTTCGGGCGGTCATCCCGAATGGCATATTATGCAAGATGTGTTACCTCTGTTAAACGGAAACTGCGGCTTTGAAACAATGGACGGGAGGACGCATAAGATTGATGGTAAATGGGATTTGATTATAGCACATCCTCCGTGTACATATCTGACTGTTGCGGCCAACAAATATTATAATACTGCTAAATATGGCGAAAAAGCTGCACTAAGGCAGCAAAAGAGAGAGCAAGCGAAAGAATTTTTTATGTGTTTTGCAAACACAGACTGCGACAGGGTTGCTATCGAAAATCCAATTGGTGTTATGTCAACAAGTTATTGCAAACCAAGTCAAATAATACAACCATATGAATATGGCCACAACGAACGCAAAGCAACCTGTTTGTGGCTTAAAAATCTACCAAAGTTAGAGCCGACAAAAATTGTTGAATTCAAACCAATTGTCTTTAAATCGGGAAAGACGGACAGTAAATTACATTATGAAACTTTTAAATTGCCGGCTGACGTAAGGTCAAAAATAAGAAGCAAAACGTTCCCCGGGATAGCCAAAGCAATGGCTGAACAATGGGGTTAGAAAGTGAGGACGAATGATGAAAATAAAAGGATTTGATAAGGATTTAAAATGCAGAGGGTATCAATTTGAAATAGGAAAAACATACGAAATAAAACTGCCTGACGGCTATGAGCTCACAAAAGAAGATTTGTGTTCGGATAAGGTGTTTCACTATTGTTATAGTCTGAGAAATGTACACGGATATTATTCCGTAAATCCTGACGACCACAATCGTTTTTGCGAGATTGAAGTTTTGGGGAGGGAAGTAACAGACGGAGATAAATGCGGAAGTAATAAAATTAAGGTAATTAGAGAAAGAGTCGGCGAAGAACTTGATATATTGAAAGGGTTGACAGACGAAAATACAGGTTTTTTTAACAGCGGAGGCCGCAATAGTGGAAACTACAACAGCGGAAACCGCAACAGCGGATACTACAACAGCGGAAACTGCAACAGCGGCCACCGCAACAGCGGCTACTACAACAGTGGAAGCTTTAACAGTTGTGATTATTCATCGGGGTTGTTCTGTACTCAAGACCCCAAAGTTAAAATATTCGATATAGAAACTGATATGACTATGAATGAAGTTATGCAGACGGATTGGTATCGTATGTTATTTAGAAATCCTTTAAGATTAAACGAGTGGATATATTACACCGATGAAGAAAGGAAAGCCGACAAAAAGAAAGAACTTATAGGTGGATATTTAAAGACGTATACCTACAAAGAGGCGTGCAAAAACTGGTGGGATAAATACACTGATAAAGAGAAAGCTGTTATAATGTCTATGCCGAATTTTGATAAGGATAAATTTAAACAGATAACAGGAATTGAGGTATAATGAAATGATGGCAACTCGATACAAAGAAAAATATGGTCAAAAGGGTGATGAAAATGAATGCACAAGAAGCATTGGAAACGATTAGATATGAAGTGGATGAAGAAGGACATTGCGGATATATAGAGGATGAATTACGGCTTGCGATGACGGCCCTTGAAAAGCAGATACCGAAAAAGGGAATTATGATAGGTGACAATTATTCAAGCGTATTGTCCTGTCCCAACTGTCGCAAGCCGATAGTAAATGTTTGGAACATTGCTAAATATGAACCGAACTATTGTCATTATTGTGGGCAGGCTTTAGATTGGAGTGATACAAAATGAAAATACCTAAATATATTGACAGATTGCTTGAACTACGAACAAAGCTTGCAGAACAACTTAACTCTGTTAGTACTGAATTGGATGAGTGGCTTGAAAATAACGAAATTCCAACAGACAATGATTACACCAGAACAGGTTGTATGATATATTGCGAACCATATACCGCAGAGAGATGCGTCAGAGATGATATATTGGCAAGGAGTGATACAAAATGAAAGATATTGAGAGATTAGAAAAAGAAAGCATTAGCAAAGAAAAAGCATATAATACTGAATATTTTCTAAGAAAAAAAATACAAGACGAATTGAAAGATTACAAAGCTGAGAATGAAAGGTTATTGCAAAAATTGCAACAGGCTAAATCCGAAGCACTAATGCACGCATTTTCAAAGTTTGCAGGACACAGCGATTATCACGGCGATACAATACTTTGCCAATTAACATGTATGGCAGAGGGTAAAGAAACAAAATCAGCAACACCAATTGACATGAACAAAATAAAATCCGAAGCAATAAAAGAGTTTGCGGAAAAGTTGACTGATAAGATTTCTGTATATAGCAAATATGTTGATGTTGACGGCATTGTTATTCTTAATCGTATTTTTAGAATGATAGAAGATATTGAAAAAGAAATGACGGAGGAAAGATAATGTATAAATTTACAGTTGAATATTATTATATGCGCTATCATACAGGGAATTTAGACAAAACTGTTACAAGAACGGCTACAGTATATGCTGAAAGCCTTAATGAAGCCAGAAAAAAGATAGTAAAAGCAGATAATGATTTTGAATGTGTTGCAAATGTATCTTTTGAAGAAATGACGGAGGTGGAAAAATGAATTTATGGAATGAAACTATTGCAGAATTAAAGAACAACGGGAAAACATTCGACGATGTTTTAACTATTTGTGGTAACGAATTTCAGATTACAAAAGATGATTTTAAGAAATACGCAAATACAGAATATGATGCAGGATATGGAAGTCCAGAGGTTGCAACTGATTTGCTTGTGGTCGGTGCTGATTTTTGGCTGGAACGATATGAGTACGATGGAAGTGAATGGTGGGAATTTAAGCAGATGCCAAAATGTAAAGGGTTACCATTTAAAGCAATAACTTCATTAACTGTGCAACAACATAATAAAAATCATAATAAAAATAGCGATGATTGTTATTGTGGGTGGCAAACATTATCAGAGTTACAGTAAAAAGAGGTGGAAAAATGAGTAAGAAGAAATATATAAATGCGGATGTATTAAAATCTGAATTGAAAGATTTGAACGAAAGCGAAAGGCTCTGCTATATGGGAGTGTTTGATATTATAAATTCACAGCCCATAATTGATGCTAAGGAAGTGCGGCACGGTAAATGGATAATAAAAAATAACGAACTCTATTGGCAAGATAAAGACTCTTCATCATACGAACTGGCGTATGTAATCGAATGGACAGGACAGCACTTTGAAATTGTGGAAGCTGTTGAACACGTAGAATCTGCTAAGCCTATGGTAAGGAGAAATAACAATGAGATGTAATGAAGTAAAAGCTGGCTCTTATGTGGGAACAAGATACAAAACCAGTATACAAACATTGCCCTAACTGTGGCGCAAAAATGGATAAAGAAATGACGGAGGAAAAAGAATGATAAAAATTGAAAATACAGAGGATTTATTATTTCAAGGAGGCAATTATTATGACATTTGATAAGATTATTGAATTATTAAAATCGGATGATTATAGGAGTAGAGCGATTGGAGAATATTATTTTGTTAAGGATAAGTATAATAAACTCCATTCAATGATTATAAAGAGAGAGGCCGGTAAGCTTGACTTTGAACCGAATTGTCCTATGGAACAATGGAAATCACAAGCAAGTGCTATGGGGGGATATTTGTACCAGCTTGAAATTAAAGCTGAGATCGAAGGCTATAGTTTAGATTTAGATTTACGTCAAGGATATTCTCTGGTAAGTATAGTTGAATCTTTGCAACAGTTAACTGCTCGACTTCAACAGGAGAGCGCAGACAAGGAGCGTGCATACACGGATGAATACATAATTAGAAAGGAACTTCAAAGCAAGCTTCAAGACAGTCAGAAGCGAATAGCTGAGTTAGAAGATGAACTTCGAGCTTCTAAGATTTTTACTAAAATTGAAGAATAAAATAATTATATTATATAAGAGGTGAATAGTAATGGTAGAATTTTGCAGACAAGAAACTCATATCGCTAGAAAAGTTCATAAATGCTCATTATGTAACGGTGATATATTACCTAAAACAAAATATTATGAAATTATAACTAAATGTGATGGACGATTTTGTGATGATAAATATCATAAATTATGTAATGATGTGATAAGAGATTTTTGTACAGAGTATGAAACTAATGAATTTTATACATATGAGGTAGAAGACTATTACAAAGATAAAAATTGTTATAATTGTATTAATGAAAAAACGTGTACTATGTCTACAAAACAATGTTTAAGTATACTCACCCGAGAGGATGCGGAAAAGAAACTGGAGGAATTGAAGAATGAATGTAAGTGAGGATAGGCAGTATGTAATTGTTTGCCGGGAACACAAAGCGCTACTTCCGGAAGCGTTGTTGTTTTGGGGTTCACTAACGGACGATAATGCGGAAAGGTCATATAGCGGATATACGATGGACATCAACAAATGCGAACGTTACACAAGAAATGAGCTTGAAAAATGGCGCGGAAATTTAAAAGAAGAATACCCATTTTTTGATGAATTAAAGGCTAAATCAGACTTTTACAGACAAGACGAAATACTTATACGAATATGGGAGTTGGAGCATATACTGGGATACCGAAAATATACGGTTTTAACGAGGTAACTGAAAGCGAGGATAACAAAATGACGAAATACATATTTCCGGTTGCGTTGATTGTGTTGGATTTTGGCGCGGCAATTGTATATGCCGCATATCACGATTGGCGAATGGCGGTATATTGGTTTGCGGCGGCGGTGTTGAACATAACGGTCACAATGGGAGGATAAAATCGATGTATAACCTCACCTACCTGCGCCGACGGCGAATAAAACGAAAGACGAAACCCGTGTGCGTCCATAAACAGGGCGCACGCTGTGAAATATTAACACATATGCGCTGTATAAACTGCGCGTTCAAAAAGGAAGTGTATTAATTGACAAAACATAAACTGTCGCAATATTATTATCTGCGCCGTGAAATCGCACAAGCCGAGCGTGAACTTGCCAACCTCAAACGCACCGCCGCTGCACCTGACATTACTGCGGTTATTGCCGAACAAAAAAAAGCTATATTAAAAACACGCCAAAAAGCCGAACTCGAAAAGCTGAAAATCCTTGCATATGTAAATAATATTGATGACAGCCTCACTCGTATGATAATAAAACACAGATATATCGATTGCCTGTCGTGGCGGGCAACCGCATATAGAGTCGGCGGCTCAAACACCGCCGATTCCGTCAGAAAAATCGCATATCGGCATATAAAAAAGGACGGCTGACCCGTCCTTTTTTAATTACGCATTCCGCATTCCGAATTCCGCATTGATTTACTTCTTCTTCTTTTTCGAGGTTTTTTTCTTTGACTTTTTCTTTGACTGCTCCGCTTTCACTTCGGGCGGCGCATACTTTTCTTTCGCCCTTTCCAAAGCCGCCGATTTCGCATTGCTTATCGCGTCTTTGACTGCCGCTTGATAATCGTCACCGTCACCCGTCGCTTCCGACCTCGCACGCGCAATCTCACTTAGCAAATCCTTTGTGTATTCCGCATATTCATTCGGCTTCAACTCATATTCAAAGTCTTGCTTGTTCACCGTCCATTTCAGCTTGTTTGTCGGAAGCTCTCTCAAAATCGTATCCTTGCTCACCTCACTGTCTTTGAGCTTTTCGGATATATCCTTTTGATTTCCGCCAAGTCCGCTGTCCCAATTTTTAAGACACTTTAAAAGATACGCCCTGCCCATTCTCTGTTGGTCATCGGGCAAGCTCCGCACAGCTGTATTCATTCGTGTTACAAAACTTGATAAAATCGCGTCATTCTCATACTTTATCGCGTTATCCGCCGACGGGCTGTATGCAAACTCGCGCCCCGACACCTCTGTGTTATCATACATTTTGTTCAACACATCGGTCGAATAATTGCTGTCTGCGATAAATTTGTTTCTAAGCCCGAAAGACAAGTCGCGGCGGCTCTCGTTAATCGGGAACAACGCCTTGTTAATCTGTCCTATAATGCCGAGATTGCTCGATAAAATATGGTCAAGCTGTTTCGGCGAAATATTAAGTTTCCGCGCAATTTCCGTCTGTCCGAGCCATACGGCAATCTTGGATGTATTCTCATTGTACCTCTGAAACGGATAAAGGGTTTTGTCGTATTCGCTCTCAATCGGTGAACCTTTAAAATCATTGTTAAATCCAATATCGGTCAATGATGATAAAACCGTACTGCCAAAAAGCGAATGTGCCATATCAACGGGGTTTCCCGGTTCGGGCAATATCGGCGGCGTAAACTGTTGCCATAAATATCCGCCGAAATCATAAAACGCGTCATCGTTATCATAAAAATATTTATCTGCACACCTTTCAAAAAAGCTGCTGAGTGCGGACAACTCTCTCGCTTTCGGTATCGATATAAAGTTACCGTCACCGATAGAAAAATTATAAAAATTATTCTTTTTGTATGCCGAAAGGTTCTCCCACGCGTCCTCAGATTCCTCATCGCGCCTGTTCCAAAATTCCATTAATGCCGTTGTCATTAATGCGCTGATTGCATATTTGGCTATCCTCGCATTTCGCTCATTCTTCGGTACATCGGTAAAACTCCTGCGCATCTTATCTAAGCCTTGAACGCCTGCATTATTATACATAATAACTTTGTTCACGCTTCGTCCTTTCTTTCCTACTCGTTTAAAATTCGTTGTTAAATCATCTGCTGCATATATTGCGCTTTGCGTATCACCCGTTTGTTTCAACTTATTCTTAAACTCCATAAATCGGGGCGTGCTTTCAACAAAATCATTTACTGTCGCTATGCTTTGTATCGGATGTCGAACAATTGTGCCGAGGATTCTGATCGCCGCAACTTTGTCTTTATTGTTAAGCGCTCTTATCGATTCCTTTATACTCTCCATATTCGCCGACAGCTCCGATGAATGTCCGCCTCCCATTGCTTGATACCTTTTATAATCGTCTGATTTTTTCAGCATCCCATAAGCAGCATTTGCGTACTTTGCGGCAAACATTATCGGATTATTTATATTAGAATTTTTGTACGCTGTCTGTATATCACGTATCGCATTCGTTAGTGCAAATATCGGGTTGTTCTGCGTGATAAGAATTTTCATCGGGTTCATTATCGCTCCCGAAATTCTAACCGCCATATTCGCCTCTTGCGGCGTCATATCGGCGATCGCCTCATACAAAAGTCTGTCGTGTATCTGATAATATGATTTCTTTCCGTCATTCATAACGGTAACAATCATATTCTTTTCGTCCGCAATTGGCGAAAAACCGCCGTCCGTATCACCAAGTATGTCTGCTATCGCTCCTGTCAAATCAAGATAATCTTCCGCATTGACCTTATCCGCCAAAACATCTTTTATCATCTCAAACGACTTTTTACCGTCGCGCGTCATCATCATATCTGGCGATACCTTTTCCATAAACTTACCCATTCCGTCAACACTGTCCGCATACTCCGCCAAAATCTGCATTGTTCTCTGTCTTGTGCCGAACTTAACCATTTTTTCGGTGTTACGGATAATGCTCTCTAACGGACTGATTAAAAGCTCACCGCCGCCGTTCGCCGTCTTTATCGGACTTGACTGATTCGCAAGAGTCCCCTTTATGAATTGATTTAGCTTTCCCCTCTTGTTCGTCGCCCTAAAGAACGGAACATAACTCGGATATTTTGCAATCAGCTTTTGATATTCCGCCTGTGATATTCCGCCTGCCGGTATAACAAAATTCTCAATCACATTGCGTTGGAATTCATAAAGATTTTCCGCCGCCTGTTTCATTTCGGGGTGTTGTTTCTCTATTGCCGCAAGCTCACGCCTGAGTTCTGTCGGGTTTTCAAGCGTTTCATCAGCAAAAACTCTCTTTTTCGGTGTGTTTTCGTCCAACGGCTCAATCCATTCAAGTGCGTGCTTTATGATAAGGTATCGGTCAAAAGTGTTAAGGTCTTTTTTCTTAACATCACCCACACACTCTATAAACGACTTTCCGAGGTTTATATTTCCGTCCAAGTCTGTCATACCTTTTGTATTGATATAATTCGCTATGGTTGTCGCATTCAAAGAGTTCATCGCTATTGTGTATGCGTCCTTTTTCCCTATTATATCTCCTCCCGAAACCTTTTTGACATATGACATAACATTCTTTATCGGATTGAATGAATCAACCCAATCCAAATAGAATTTACGTGCCGATTCTGTGATGGTCGGGGTCTGCGCTATCTTCGCCTGTTTGTTCGTGACCGTCATTGCGTCTATACGTTCCGATGTCGGACTTGACATATATTTGTTTATCATATCCGCCGCTGCGTCAAGGTTTTTAACATCAGTCTTTTTGCCGACCTTTTCATCACTCATACGCATAACAAAATCAGCATAAAACTGCGGATATTTTTCTTTCGCAACATCCTTGTTCAAAAGATATTCGCGCATAAACTCCGATACCGCCGCATTTTTCGCTTTTAACGCTTGTTCATCTGCACCGCTGATTAATTTTGATATTCCGAGTGAACCGGCATTAAAATCATTAAAAATATCGCTGTTCGTATAGTATATCTGTTTCATAAGCGTACCGATTGAATCCATTTCGGTGAATTTATACGTTTTATTCAGATGTTTGCCGAGTTCAAAAGCCACGGTCGGTATATCGTTTGAATTACGCACGCGCATATTGCCCGATTGTTCTTTATATATACCCGTTGTTTTTCCGCTGACCTTGCCCGTCGATATAACAACACCAAATTTATTCGATATAAAATCGACAATATCACCGATGTTACTAATTCCGTTTCCGATGCCCAACCTCTGTTTTGCCGATTGAACGCGTTCGCTGTCATTTATCGCCTGTGCGATTTTGCCGCGCTTTTTCGGTTCGGGCGCATTTTTCATACGCTCTGTCTGCCACTGTTCGGGGCTTCTGCGAATATCCGCCCTCTTTGCTCTGTCTTCCGCGCGTTTTTTCATCTCGCCTTTGATTTTAGCAATTTCAGTTTCGTATTCATTGCGTATCTCATTCATTGCCGAACGGGTTTTGCTCGGGCGATAATCCGAATCCAGCGCGGATATAAGCTGTTCATATACACCGTTTGCGAACTTCTGTTTATCTTCCGTTGACATAACATCAATAAGCCGCGCACTTCCGTTCGTTTCTGCCTCGCCGTCTTTTGCCCACGCGTATATTTCGGCAATCCTGCGCATTTTCTCGCCCTCGCCCAAAACATCTGTCGGAAAGAGGTCGGGACGAACATCGCTCATCTCGTCATAAATCGCGTCTATCGTCTGCGCACTGCCTGTCCTTTCGCTTTTACCGAATAAAGCCGAGTACCCCTTTGCACTGTCCTCGCCGAAAACTGTTATAAGGGCTTGTTTCACATCGGGCGTTATCGATACCGCGTGTCGTGTATAATCAAGGATAAAGCTCTTTACACCCGAATAATCATAGTCCGCCGCCGTATAAACCTTTGCCTTTTGTGCAATAAACCTTGCAAGGATTTTCGCTTCCGAGTTTATTCGCTTTGGCGCGCTCGCATTCAATGTACGATTGACAAGAACAAGCATTGCGTTTTTGTCCTTTTCGCTAAGGTGCAGGTATTCGCCCCTGTCAACCCCAACATCAAGGTTCGCAATTATACTGTCCCTCACCCGGACCGCCGCCGCACGGTCATATACCTTGCCGCCCTTTTTCAGGTCGGCGCGGTTTATAACCTCGTTTATATCATTTCTGATATTTTTAACGGGTTCGGACAAATAGCTCATATCCTCACCGTCCGACACGTTCACATCGGTATTTTCATCGGTTGAAAAACGAATATCGGGGTTTTGGGTATCATTTTTCGAACTTTTGCGTACAATACTATTGACATCGTTATCATTTTGTGATATATTGGTGTTGTTAATAGGAGTTTGCTCGTTTACACGTATCGTGTTGTTATCAACCGCCGTGTGAGAAGCTCCTATTTTTATTATTTCATGCAGATAGAACTTATTATTCTGATTACTTTTGGGATAATTCTTTACGATAACCCCAACAACAGCGTCCTGCCCGTTTATATATCCTCTGCCGGCAATTAAATAGGTATCGTACCCTCTATTTTTCCAATTAAAGTCATGTGCTATAATTTTGCCGTTTTCAATAACATCTTTTATAGCAGCCACAGCCGAAAACTTATCTCCGGAGATACCATGAAAAACGGTGGTCTTTGCACCCTTTTTATTCAATTCGACTACTCCTAAATGAGGATTTACAGCTATTCCCCCGATACTTTTAAAATAATTTGCAATAGCTTCGGATGTTTTGCCTTTTTTGGGAATTGTTTTATATTCTACATCGAATACTTTTTCTTCTTGGTTGAATTTATCCGCATTATTAGATAATTCATCAATAAATCTTTTTACCTCGGTGTTTTTCCCCCCTGCGTCAATGCTCTCGGTATATGTCGACGGCGAATATCCTTTTCGTTCGGTCTCTTCCGTCGTCCAATAATTTCGAACCTCCGAATCAAACATTTCGGTATATTCGTTCATATCTGCGAGAACGTCACACACAAACTCCTCGAATATCTCATCAAACGACCGCCGTTTCTGCGCGTAATCGCGATACAGACTCTCGGCTATGTCTCGTATCTGTTCATTCGTTAAACGGCTTTTAATGCGGTTTTTGAGCATCTGAACGGTATCCGATGAATAGTTGCGGTGTATTATCTCGTGGCGGTTTATCTGTGTGGGTGAATATTTTCCGTGGTCGGCTTGTATATACACCTCATTACCGCGCACCGCACCTCTGAAATTCGTACCGTATTCTATCGCACGCCCGTTGCCTAAAATAAAGTGTGTGACAACTCCGCGCTCGTCATTCTCTGCGGCAATCCTGCGCATTTCGTCATTGTAATACTCGCTCTTGACAAAATCCGCCTCTACTCCTCTGTCGTTTCGTCGTTCAACGCCGCCAGCCTCTTTGACATCTCTCGCATAAATTCCTCGGGTACTTGCACTGCTTTGTTCTTCGCTCGCATTTCCGCTTGCATCTCCTGTGATTTCTTGAACGCCTGAACCTCGCTCTCTTTCACTCTCACCAAGTGTCCGTCTATCGTTTCCATTAAGAATATCATCTCGTCCATAATTTCCTACCTCCGTATTTTGCTGATTTCGATTGCTTTCTCTATCAAACTTGATTCCGTCATCGTCTGATGATTGTCGAGAATATAATCTATCATCATTTCCGTTTGATAGCTCCGCTGTGTCAACAGCATTATTCCCACTGTTCCCTCTTCGTCTATCCCGAACGCCTGCAACAATTTCAGCAAGTCTTTTTGTTCCATCGTCAATTCCGTGCGTTTCGCCATTTTCAAATCCCTTTCTGATTAAATCAATCACATCTTCGTTTCCGTCTATCTCTACTTGCGCGATAACATCATAATCCGTCTTGCTGTTGTTGCGCCAAAAATAGAAATTATCTCCAATTTCTTTATAACTGAACGGCTTTAGTCTGCTTCCGTTTCGGTTGTTTTCCGACATTATGTATTCTCTGAGCTGTTTCGATTCCCGATACGGTATGTCAATATCGTCATTATAACGTATATTACCGCCACCGTCAAGAGAAATATCTTGCGAGAATTTAACATTTTCCGTATCATTTTCCGAATTTTCGCGTATATTACTGTTGACAATATCATCATTTTGTGATATATTGGTGTTATCAGAGGGTGTTCCTCCGCGCAAACCGATATTTGTTTCGGACGCGGTCTTGAAGGGAACAGCCTCATCCGAGAAACCGCGGCGTGCATTGTTGGGCTTTTGCTCAACGACCTTTGAGTCACGAGCACGTCCGTAGGTTTCTTTTAATTTACCTACATTGTACACCGTGTTTATCTCTCCGCTCTTACCTACCGACAAAGTAAGTTTATAATATTTTCCGTCAAAGTCCTCAAAATACGCTGTTCTGTAATAAAACCCGTCTTTTGCAAAATGATGATTTTTCGTATCTATGGCTGAATATCCGTTTTTCTTTGATACCTCTGCAATTTCATCAATATGACTTTCCGCGCGTAATTTTACAGCAAATTCCTCATTTGTCATTTTCCGCAAATTCCCGTTCGGCTCTCTGATTGTGTTTCTGAAACGCGCTTTTCCTGCCGTATCTTCCGTTATTGTTAAAACGTCACCGTCAGCAGATAAAACATTTATGTCCTTACCTTTTCTGATAGACGAATTTATATAATTATAAACTTGCTTTCGCCATTCCTCGGGATTATCTCCCGATATAACCTGCCTGTCGGCTTTAACATATTTTTTATCCGTCCCGTCAACACTCTCTACCGAAAATTTTATATCAGGGTCATAATTATTCGACAGGGATACGCCGTGTTCGGGCATAGTTCCGCTATAGTACGCGTCAATATCCGACTTAACCATATCGCGCGTAACATTTTCCTCATTTGAGTAGTTAAGCTCAACCTCGCCCAATTCGTCAACACCGTTTAACAAAATCGGTATCGTTCTGTCAAGTTCGACCACCAATGCGTATGAATCCGCGTCATACTCCGACGGACGTTCGCTAATCTCTATTGTGTCCTCGTCATAATGCCTGTCCGTGTTTTCGGATAAGGGTATGCCTCGCTCGGGCATAACTCCGTCATAGTACGAATTTATGTCCGTCTTTACCATATTTCGAGTTACATCTTCCTCATTCGCATAAACAAGCAAGACTTCGCCCAAATTATCAACGCCGTCAAGATATACGGGTATCGTATTATCCCTCTCGACCTGTGCCGCAATCGTTTCAATCTTGCTCTCTGACGGTCGTTCGTCAAGCTCAATCATTCCGTTCTTTTCAATCTCCGTGATAAAATCACTGTCGCTCTCTGCGGTTATATCCGAACGTACCGCGTCCGCGCTTAAATTTCCGCGTTCCGCGTCCTTTGTGAGATAGATATACTCGTTGCCGCCTGCGCTGTATTGCGTGCCGCTGTACCCCGATTTTGTCGCGTATTCGCCTATATACTTTGACGGCACGGCGGCAACAAGCGTTTTCCGACCGTTTTTTTGAATATAATGGGTCGAAACGCCAAACGCTTTCGCCAAAGCAACCGCGTCCGCTCCGTATGCCTCATAGTATTCACCGACCTTTGCGAGCGCAATATTTCCGTCATTTGCACCGTCAACCACGGCGAAATTACCGTTTGAAATCTCGTTCGATATTGCTGATACCCTGTCCGTGTCGTTGTATATCTTGCCGTTCATCGCGAGGGTAGTCTGCGCCGCCTTGCCGACAATAGACCTAAGCTCGCCGCCCGCCTGTGCCAGTGCAGATATATCGCCTATCCCCTGCGGAATACGATTGCTTATGAGATAGTCGGTCAGCATTGACCCAACATCGTCCGATACGCTCGCAAGTTCCTTGTACGCCTTTGAATTGTTGCGTTTTAAACCCTCTGCGTATTGGTTCGCGTATGTTTTGATAAAATCCTTGTCTATCGTTGCTCCCTTTGTGGTCGAAAGCCGCAAGTTTTCATCGTACGCCGCCTGATAGTTCGGAATATTCTTGATATTTGAGTTTTTAAACTCGTTTATCATCGTGTTTGTGACCTTTTTAACGGCGTTTTGAACCTGTTCCACGCTCTGCGCCGCTCCGCCCTCGGATAAATTTTCCTTAACGTCGTGCATTTGCCGCTCCGAAACATTCGCCGCCGCTGTCACCGACGGTGATATAACCGAGCTTTCCGAATTTCCCGAATTTGCCGCCGCCAAAACGCTCTGCCTTGCGCTGTCCTGTGTCGGCAATGCGACATCATCGTTCGTCTGTGTATCTTCGGTCACTTTGAGATTTTGCGCCTGTTCATATCCCGTGCGCAATCCCGTTTTGATAATTTCGCCGACCTCTGCCGCGCTTGCGTTTCCGCTCTTGTATTTATCCGCGAGTTTTTGAATCCGACCGACCGTCTTTTCATCACTCGATTCAAGCCCTGCGTCAATCGCACGGTTAATAAGCACATCGGGTTGTGATACAGATAACGCTCTCTTGCCTATGGTTTGGTTATCCGCATAATTGATTACCTTATTAATACCTTGTGCCGCTCCTATTTGACCACCGCCGAGGATTCCGCCGACAGCCGCACCCATACCGAATTCTTTTGAAAGATTCACAGGGTTTACAACCGCGTTTTCATCTGTCGTTGAAAATATCGGCGCGTTGCGGTCGTACATAAGTTTAGCCATCGCATTCGTGGTTATTCCTTGAACGATTTCCTCACCGCCCTCTTCCAAAGAAGATTTTACCCAGTCCAAAACAGCGTTTTTACTGCCCTCTTTCAGCTTTTTCGGTAATACTTCCGTACCGCCGCCAACCTCTATCCCTGCATTTAAAGCAGTTGTAAGTATGGCTGTTGCCGCCGCAGTGAAATCATTAGCGCCTCGTTCCTTTGCGTCCTCATAGTCTGTTCCGAGCGTTTGCAAAACCGATGTCCAATAAGACGGATTTTGCACCATTTCTTTAGCTGATTGCCCTATCTTAGACAACATTGAAGATGATGTTGCGGCTGTGTTCGTGAGTGTGGGTGCGGCAGACGCTCCCAAACTTGCTCCTGCACTCATAAAAGCCATAATTGCATTGGGTAAGGCATTGACCGTACCCGATACCAACTCTCCGCCGGTCGTCCAGCCTTTTCCTCTTGATACGGATGACTTTTGCGCTTCGTCTGCGTATCGCTCACTCTCTTTTTTATAATAATCATTCGCTTTGCTGATAAAATCATATTTCCCCAAAAATTCTGTAGGAAGAATATAGTCCAGCGTTGAGATAGCTTGTTTGTTAAATTGAGAAAGACCGTTCATTGCATTTTTACCGAGCCACGATACAAATGAGTCGGGTTTCTTTTCTTCCGCATATTTCTTTAAATTCTCTCTTTTTTGTCCCGAGCGCGAATACTTTTCCACGGTTTCATCTATTTGCTTCTCTTTCTCGCTTTTTGACAAATCCGTACTTTGGGATATATCATCAATCTTTCGATACGGTATGCTTGCATAATACTCCCTCTGTTCCCTTTTCCTCGATTCGCGGTTGTGCCACTGTCTGAGATACGAAAAGACTTTCTTTTCCTCATCGTTACTCGGGTCATAATCAAATAGCTTGTTATTATTCAAGGCTTTTGCCGCCTTATACCCTATCGTGCCGACTGTGTTGCCGGCATCGTCTTTTATTTCATACTTTTGTTTGCTGAAAGGTACCCATCCGTTCTTTTTCAGATCTTCAAGTCCTTCGTTTTTATTTATTGCCATTTCTGCACCTGCTTTCCGACTGATTATTTTCCGACAAACGAGGGGATAAACCCTCGTTTGTTATCATTTATAAGGCGAGCTGTAATATTCCGCTATTTCGTTATCACTGAATCCCGCTTGTTTTGCGATATCGTTTGCGTCTGCCGCACTTATGTTTTTGGCTTTAAAGAATGTAGACAATATCGACGCCGCCGATTTACCTATCGAAGCATTTTTCAAATTAACAAGCTGACTTACCATATCACTTTTGTTTATTTCACTTGCCGATTGTGATACCGCTTGGCTCTTCATCGCCGCCGCTATCGCATCCTTTTCCGACTGCGACAAGCTGTTATCTCTCTGTGCCGCCGCAAGAAGTTCCGACTTGTGATTAAAGTCGTCACTTCCGTTGTATGTCAACGTTCCATTGCTCGACCATTTGAATTCTTTTTCGGCCTCATCGCCGTTCGCCCAATCAATCCACAGCAAAAGATTCTTCGACGCATTCGATTGTGTTATGCCGCTTCCCGAACTTCCGCCGCTCTTTGAACCGCTTCCTGTCTTACCGCCGCTTCCCGTCTTACCGCCGCCACTCTTCGCCGCATCAATCTTCGCTTGCAACTCGGCAAGCTCCGCTTCCATTTGTGCAATGCTCAAATCCGTTGCATTATCGTTTTCGTTCATCTGTAACTCTGTCGCCGTTTGATTAAACGCAATATCCTGTGCGCTCTGACGGTCTTTGTTCGCTTGGTCGATGTCCGCTGTTTCCTCTCTCGGTCGAATAACAATGTCACCGTCCGATATATACTGTCCGTATTTGCCCATATTGCCGAGCATTTTCTTCGTCCGCGCTTCTCTGAGGTATTGCTTTGTCACCTCATCGCTTGTATTGGCAATCATAGCCGCAAAACCGCCGTTATCGTCAAACTCTTTTGTCATATATTCGTCTTTGACTGTTCCGTCCTCTTTGAGGAAGGGGTTGTCACTCTCTGCCCATTCTCTCGGCACATATCCCGTAACATTCGCAATGTTAATCTTATTCTGTGTATCCGCGTCACGACCTGTCAATGTGCGCTGGCTCTTTGCCGTCAAATAATCGCCGTCGTCAAACTGTCCGTATCGGTTATAGTCACCCGTTATCTTATAATACCTTGCCAACAACGCCTCATCCGCCGCCGCAGTATTTCCTGCCGCTCTTGCCGCGTTCGCAATAGCCTTAAAATCGGTGTCTTTATACTCATCTTTAATCGTTCCGTCCTCGTTTAAGTATCTGTTGTTTTTAAGCTGCCATTCTGTCGGTACATAGCCCGTGACTTCCGCAATATCTTTCTGCCTTTGGAACTCACTGTTTTTCTTTTCCTCGGACATCGAATTAAAGTCTTTTGCATAACTCATAATATCATTGTTCGCTTCTCTCAAAAGCGTTCCGTCGTTATTTTGCTGAACACCTAAGTTTTCGAGTATGGTTCTGACGTTTCCGATTCGAGCGTTATATGCTTCTAAGCCGAGCTTATGCGCCGTCTGCATCCCCTCTTGTGTCAAAGCCGCCTGTTGACGCATTGCATTCGCCGCCGCATAGCTGTCTATGTTGCCGCCGTTCGATGCCGCCGCCGATGCCGCCGCGTTATCTCTGCCCTGCATAGCCGAAAGGTCATATTTACCCATTATTGATTTTACGATGCTTTCGTATGACGGGATATTTTCTGCGTCTTTGGCGAGCTTATATACCGCCGCGTCGCGTTCGTCTTGTTTTCCTTTAAGACGGTCATACAACTCTGTCGAGTTATTCATTACCGCTGTTTTAAGGCGATTTGACCGCGCTTCGTCTGACATATAATTTTCGCCGCCGTTTTTCATAAAGTTTGTGTATAAGTTATCAAGGTCACCCGACTGCCAATACGATGTACCGTTTATTTCCGATAACGGTTTGCCTAAATTCTGACCGTTGAATGATACTTCGCCCGTCACATCATTGTATGATATACGCTTGTCAATATCCGACTTTGAAAGTCCGTCCGCCGCACCCTTTTGATAAAGATAATCGCGAAACGGTACAAGTCCTATCATACCGTAATACTTCTTTGCAAAATCATCGCTTCCGTCTGCCGCCTCCAGCTCGTCCGCAACCGAGCCGTAACCGTTTTCTCTAAGACTGTTATAATGTTTAAGAGCCGCATTCGCCGCCGCATTCTGACCTGTCGTATCGCCCTTTGCCGCCGCACTCGCCCAATTCTGTTTTTGCTTATAAATATTGTTTACATCGTCGTATGGTCTGAACCCCTCCGTCACCGTTGAATTGTTCTGTGACTTTGCCCCGATTTTATTGAGTCCGTTGTTTGTTATATAATTGTTCCATTCGTTTTTCAGCTTGTTTTCATCCCAATACGATACGCCGTTTGCTTCTACAACAGGTCGCCCCAGATTTTTGCCGCCAAAAGATACCCGACCGCTTTTTTCATCATATTTAACCAAATTGTCTATCGCATTTTTATCTAAGCCGTATTCTTTTCCGAGTCCGTAATAATACGGACGTATAGCTTTATAACTTCCGTTTGCCATAATTAAATCATTCCTTTCTGTCGTCACCGCGCGCTTTGCTTGCTCGAATTTTATAATCATAAAATCCATCGCCTGCTTCGCGGCGTTTCCTCTTCCCAAAAAATTTCGGGTACAACCCTCATTTTTCGAGAACCCTATTTTTGATTAATTTCTGCATAATATTGTGCCGTTTGTTGGTATGTTCGGGACGTCGAGGTCGCAGATTGCCTGTGGCAATCGCTTTGCGATTTGACCGAGTCGGCAGACGAGAGCCGTCCCCTACAATTGTTGACATACATTCCGTTTGATTGTAGGGGCGGGCGTCCCCGACCGCCCACAATTCCGAATTACGCATTCCGAATTTCGAATTGATTTAAGCGTATCTTCTCGCACCGACAAAATCACTCCGTCCGCTGAGGTTGCTTATCTTAACAACATCACCTGTTTTCGGCGAATGAATATATTGCCCGTTCCCTATATACATCCCAACGTGATGAGGGTCGCTCGCCGTACCGAAAAACACAAAATCCCCCGGTTGCAGGTTGTTTTTGTCAACCGCCTTGCCGCCCTTTATCTGGTCGTATGTCGTTCTCGGTACGGATATACCGTTCTGCGCCGCCGCGTATTGCATAAGACCGCTGCAATCAAACCCCGACGGTGACGTTCCGCCCCAAACATATTGTGTTCCCAAAAACTTCTTTGCCGTGTTGACAAGGCTCTGCCCTTTCGAGCTTCCGCCCGAACTCGCGCTTTTTCTCCTGCCTCTCCGCCTGCTGTTCCGCCGTCTGCGGCTCACCGATGCCGTTGTTGTTCCGCCGCCCTTGCCGACAAGAGCCAAAACGTCATTGCGCTCATTGACAAACCTGTTGCGGACGCTCTCTTGAACGCTTCCGCTCGATGATTTAAAAAAGCTTTTGTAATTCGCAATTTTCGTGTCATATGACGCGTTGATTATATCCGTGTCCGACATCCCCGAATTCACGTTACCCAACGCTCTAAGTCCCAAACTTCCGCCGCCGAACTGTATCGCGGTCGAGAATATAAGTTCTTTAAGAGCACTCGACCGTGTATAGTCAACTCCCGTTTTTTGTTTGGCGAGATTAACAAGCGGCTGAACAAATTGCGAATAAGCATAACTCGTCTGCGCGTTCGAAAATTTATCACCGAACTTTTGATATACCGTTTTCCACGCATTACCGAATTCCGCCGAACCCGCCGTTGCAGAACCGAAATAACTTCCCATATCGGGGTACGCCGATTTAAGCCACTTGACAAAATTGTTCGCCGACCCCGTTGTTGTCGAGAATTGAGGTATTCCGTAAGATATGCCGCCATAGTCACCGCTTCCGCTCGATACAAGACCGCCGTCATATCCTCCCGTTTCATACTTTGCCGATACAAAACCGAGTTTGCCGCCCGATGTATCTGCTGACGGCTGTTCGTCCACAGTGTCAGCCTCCGAGGATTCCTCGGTATCTTCCGCACCGATTCCCGTTGCTTCCGTTATCCACTGTTTGACATAGGCGTTCGTCTTGTCGCTGTTATAAAGTGATTCATAATCTATGTATTTATTGACAAGACTTCCGTCCTTTTTCAAAAACGGGTTATATCCTTTCTTTTTCGGTGTTTCCTCGTCTGATTGTTCTGTCTGTTCCGCTTGGCTTGTCTGTGCCTGTTGTGCGGTATACGGACTTTGATACAATCCTGAGCCTAAAGATTTATTTCTTTGCTGTGTTATCGAACCGCTTTGTTTGCCGTCCGATTGAGCGTTGTATAAGCCCGTATTTCTGTTGTCAATGCTGTTTTGATTTGCATTGCTTAAAACATTGTTCACCGACTTTTGATAATTCTCGGCTTGGCGTTCTTCATCCGTCTTTTGGTTCACGCCCAAAATTTGATTTATCTTATCCTGCATCGTATAAGACATTGCCGTCACCCCCGATTATTATTGTTTCCTCATCCGATACATCATCGTGATGAATCGCAAATCCTTATCGTCAAGGTTCAGACCGTTTTCGTCACCGTTTAATATGCCGTTCTCGACTGCCCACAATACCGCCGAGCGCGCCCATTCGGGCATATTATTGTCGATATAGTTATATATCATCGGGTGTTTTAAATCGTGCAATTCCGTTGCCAAAACCTTTACCGTCTCGGTCAGTTGTGATATTTCGTTTTTTAATTCTTCATATTGTGCCATTGTTAAATCCTCACCTTTCAATTTTTCTTTAAATTCGTACCACTGCGCCCAACCGTTGCCGCTCATACTCTGCGGACAGTTCTTGCGGCTTGCGTCATAGTGACGTACAACTCGGTCAATCGGGATGTTAAGCTCCTGCATTAATTCCCTGACAAGCTGTGCTGTGCGCTCCAATGTCTTATCCCTGTCGGAATCAACGTTTATGCAAAACTCAATCCCGACCGAATTACGGTTTGTTATGCCGTATTTTCCGTGACCGTCGCCGCAATGCCACGTATAAAACTTATAATAATCGTTCACGCATAAAATCTGTGTGTCGTCCACAAAGAAGTCCGCGCTTGACGAACGGTCGCCGCCGTTAAAATAGTTATAGTGCGCCGTTGCATTGGCACCGCGCGAGGGATTGCCCGTATCGTGTACGACAATGTATTTTATCGGCGTGCCGCCCCTGTTTGACCTGTTAAATTTAATCTGATGTACGGCCCGCATTTTCTTTCCCCTCTCTCAGCACCTCATCGGCTTTAAGTGCCGATTGGGTGAAACTGTTGTTTTTCCACCACGCAATAATGGCGGTCACGATTGTAAAACCTGTTGAAATCAGCGTGTTTATGCTCTCATCCGAGATATTAATCACGCTGTGACCCGTTGCGGTCAAAATTTGATTGACAAGGGCAAGAATAAGTATAATTGTTCTTGCGATAGTTCCTGATGTGATGTTCATTTTGTTGTTGTTCATAATAGATGTTCCTTTCTTTTTTTTGATTTACACAAACGCAAATCAAAATAATTTTATTAATTTAATCGCCGTCCCCTGTTCCGCCGAGCCTACCGCGGCGGTGATGTAAAAATTATTTTGATTTTGATTTTTTACAATGGGGTTTTAAAGGGGCAACGCCCCTTTATTCGTTCCCCCAACGGGGGCGATGGTTGCCGGTGGCAACCGCTTATCGCCGACCGAGTCGGGAGACGAGACACGAACGGCGCAATGGCGCGGCTTGCGCAGCAGGGTCGGGCATAATTATTTTACATTTATCTGTTTTTCCAAATCCTCAATACGGTGTTCCGACACCCGTTCTCTATTATCAAGAACGGCAAGTTTTTGCTCTAAGGCGTATGTCCTCTCTATGAGGTTGTTATGCCTGTTTACCTTTTCTTCAAGCTGCTTTAGCCGCTGCGCTTGAAGTGCGTTGTGTTTATCCATTTCTGCCAAAATCTTTTTGTTTTGATTATTGGCGTTTATGATACATACCGTAATCGCCGCCGCTGCGGAGATGATTGCTCCGATTATCGTTTCCATAACTACACCTCGCAATCAACACGCTTTGCCGTTGTGTAATAATACCTAAGTCTGATTTCCGATACCTCATCGGCGGTCATCGCATTGTCCGCAACAAGATAATCGTTTGATGTTGCGGCGGAATCCATAAGGTCATATATTCGATTCCCGACCTTGAAATAAATCTTGTTGCCTCCTGCCGCGATACTGTCGCTCACATACTGCGCATCAAAATACACGCTGTCTGCCATGTACGCATCGTTGCCGTAAATAACACTGCCGTTGACGATATTGCCGACCCCTGTCGGTAATTCCCCGATTTTCAATGTTTCGGTTATCGTTTCGGCTTCTGTGTTACTGCCGAATCGTATGTACATTTTTGAGTTTGAAAATTTTGACGGAACATAAAACCGTGTCATAAATGTTCCGTTGTTGCCGACCGTCATTTGGTCGACCCACATTATATGTTCGGCTGTACTGAACGTTTCGGTGTCCATTGCAAGGCAGGTGACCTGTGCGCCGTCCTCTGCGGTCGGGATATACCCGATTGCGGTTGTCAGCCCCGTTTCGTCAACTTCAAGCGTTGTCAAGATAATTTCGGTTATACCGGACACGTCGTGTCCGTCTGCATATGCGTATGGTGAAACTATACAAACGGCAAGAAATACGCCGATAAATCGTTTCAAATGTTTAAATTTAATCATTGTCAACCACCGCCTTTAGTTTGTTGTCCTTGAACTTCGCAACGCCGATTTTCTCACCACGCTTATAAAGCTTGATTTCGAGGTTGTTTAAGTCCGTGAACACAAGCGGAATCGCCTTTAAATTCTCGTTCGGTAATAATGCTTTGTCTGCTTCCGCACCGTTCACGTCCAGCTCGACAATATCAACCGACAATTCATCGGGAACGTCAAGCGACATTTCCGAAACATATTCGTTTATCGGGTTAATGTCATATCCGATGTCATACGTTTTTGTGTTCGTGGCGGTGTTCGTGGCGATTAATGCGGTTGTTGCCGCTGCCGCCGCAATCGCGCCGATTGTGGTTTTCGTTTTCTTTTTCATAAATATTTTTCCTTTCCTATGCCGGAC